>Ga0272448_1004827_pt1 | contig 15182 bp, 13 predicted proteins | sample YNPCB0191_FD_202220 | JGI IMG/M metagenome (GOLD analysis project Ga0272448, IMG submission 202220) | Hot spring sediment microbial communities from Yellowstone National Park, WY, United States - YNP-CB-019-1 | ecosystem: Environmental > Aquatic > Thermal springs > Hot (42-90C) > Sediment...
TTTTCTCCTCTTGAGCCTTGGCGATTTCAGCCTGAAGTCTATCTCTCTGGTCCTGAAGTTCTGCTAAATTTTGCTCAATCTTCTTACGTTCATTTTTTTCTTTCTCGTATGAAAGATATAAAAAACCCGATGTGCCTAAAGCTACTAACAGCATCAATAATACCAATAATGTAGAGATTTTGCCTTCTTTTGTCATCTTTACACCCCCCCTCTCATTCGTTTGTTTCAAAATATTATAGCATAATTCTAAATTATTTTAATAAAATTTTCTCTTAAAAATTAATACTGATAAAAAAAATCACAAGAATGAAGACTAATTATTAATTTATCATTAATTATTCTTTATCAATCTTAGAGTCAACATTAAAACCTATCGCGCTACTCATTTCCGGAGGCAAAGGAGAAGTAAATTCTAAAAATTTTTTATTTCTAGGATGGATGAAGCCCAAATCTCTAGCATGAAGAGCTAGCCTTTCGAAAGTATTTTTATTGCCATATTTACTATCCCCTAATATTGGATGCCCCAAGTAAGCCAAATGAACTCTAAGCTGATGCGTTCTGCCAGTCTCAGGAATTAATTCCAGCAAGGTAAATCCTTCTCTATTTTGAATCTTTCTTTTGTGGATATCTAAATTAGTATTGTTGAAAGCAGATGTAGATTCAAAATATTTTATCTTTCGATAAAAAGTCCTTGCCTGTTTAGCTTGCGAGGAAAAATCCACAGTCATCTTTTTTCTTTGCAAAGGATGTCTTTTAAGAGAAGCGTCAATATAACCTTCTTTAAACTTAACCTGCCCTTCTACTAAAGCAACATAGATTCGCTTTACAGCATGGTTTTTAAATTGTTTTGCTAAATTAAAATGCGAAAAATTATTCTTTGCCACTACTAATAAACCAGAGGTTTCTTTATCTAGTCTATGGACAATGCCGGGTCTCGTTGGATTGATATTTGAAAGGCTATCAAAATGAAATAGCAAGGCATTAACTAATGTGGCTCTAAAATTGCCTGCTCCCGGGTGAACCACCAAACCAGCAGGCTTATTTATAACCACGACATCGTCGTCCTCGAAAACAATATCTAAGGGTATATTTTCTGCGACAAGTTGGGTTTGTTGCAGCTGACTAATTTCAACCTCAACATGGTCATTAATTTTTAGCTGGTAGTGAGGCTTGGTTTTATTACCATTAATAAAAACTTTGCCTTCTTGGATAAGATGTTTTAAGAAAGTCCTTGAATGCTGGGGTATATTTTTAGCTAAGAAAACATCCAGCCGCATTCTTTCGGCGTCTTTATCGACAATAAAAACTCTACGATTTTCTTGTTGCATAAAAATAAATAATTACACCAAAAGTAAACATGCCAATACAAAATAGCTGAAATATTCTTAAGCCAAAATAAATCGGTTCCGGATCTCCTCTAAAAAATTCTATTCCAAAACGAATCAAGGAATATAAAATTAAATAATAAGCCAAGACTATACCAATTTTATGTTGTCTAGACTGAATGTTCCGTAAAAAAATAAAAAGCAAAACTAATAAAAATGATTCGATAATTTGAGTAGGAATTAAAACAGCCTGGTGGGAAGGAAAAAAAATTCCAAATTCTGTTTGCCTACCATAACAACAACCATTAAAAAAACATCCGATTCTACCTATTGAATGAGCCAAAGCAATAAAAGGTGAAAATAAATCTGCCATTTTAAAAATAGAGAGTTTCTTTCGTCGAAGATAAACTACAGCTGAGACGAAACCAAGTGTAAATCCTCCAAATATTGCTAAACCACCATGGTGCAACATAAAAATCTCTTTCGGATATTCAAGATAGAATCTAAGATTAAGAAGAACGTATAAAATTCTTGCTCCAATTATACCTGAGATTAAAACCACAAAGGCCAAATCAAAAACTAAATCATGATCTATACCTTGCCTCTTTGCTTGCTGCAAAAGTAAATATAAAGCACAACTAATCCCTATCGCTACAAAAACTCCATAACTATAAATTGTAAAATTACCTATTCTAAATAAGATTGGGCACATCCAATCTCCTTCCTCATTTATTTTAGTCTAGTTAAAACAAGATTAAAAATTAATATTGCAGCTCCAATTGTAATAAAACTATCAGCAAAATTAAATACTGGCCATACCCTAAAATCCAAAAAATCTATTACATAACCAAAACGCAAGCGATCAATAACATTAGATATTGCCCCACCTAAAATAAAACCTACAGCAATCTTATTTGCAATTATTTTGCTTTGAGGTAAGCGGGAATTTTTTAGATAGGTATCGAATTCCTTTCTCGATTTAAGAAAAACAAAAAAACATATGGCAATTGCTATTAAGATTAGAATTCTTCCCATACCTTTGAACAAACCAAAGGCTATGCCTGTATTGTAAACTAATGTCAAATGAAAAATATCTTTAATTATGGGGTAGGTTACACCTATGATAAGTCTGTGACTAAAATACCATTTTGAGAGTTGGTCTAAAATTATAACTATTATAAACGCATAATAGTCAGGACTTCTCGTTGGCCTCTTGACAATTAATGCAGAGTCGGGCATAAGGGACAGCCTTTAACCTCACCTTGGAAATGGCTTTCTTACATTTCTCACAAAAGCCAAAACTTCCCTCTTCAATCCTCAAAAGCGCCTGTTCTATCTCGTAAAGAATCTCTCTTTCGCTGGTAGCTAAACCTAGATTAAACTCGCGATCGTAATGGTCGGTCGCTACATCAGCCATATGAAAAGTATATCCGGATATATCCCCTGATGATTCTTTTTGTGTCTTCTTCGCATCTGAAGTAATATTATTCAATTGGTCTTTTAACTCCTCTTTTTTCTTAAGAAGCAATTTCTTAAATTCATTTAGGCTTTTTTTATCATATTTTTTCTTCACAACCAATCCTCCTCTATCTAGAACATTTTAAGGTGGCAAGATTATATAACTATTCAAAAAAATAATCAACTATTATTTTTTTCAAACTCGACTGATTTGATTGCCTCAACACATCTTTTACAGATTTGTGGATACTCCTTTATCGAACCTACGCTCAAACTATAATTCCAACACCTCTGGCACTTTTGACCATCTGCCATTAAGACCTCCACGGAATTCTCATTATTAACGGATTTATTTAATTCAACTTGAGAAACGATAAACAAAAATGGTAAATCTGTTCTATACATCTCAAATATTTTATATAAGGGGTCTTGGAGGTGAAGTATTATTTTTGCTTCCAGACTGCTACCAATTAAACCATTTGCCCTCTGTTCTTCTATAGCTTTATTTATCTGTTGTCGCAATGAAAAAATTTTTCTAAAGTCATCTGCGATTTTCGAATCTCTGTATTTCTTGTTTTCTTCTATAAAATTTAATAAGTGAACGCTAGTTACATTTTTATCGATTTCTTCTTTTGGCATACACTGCCATACTTCTTCTGCAGTAAAAGAAAGGATAGGGGCCATCAGCCTCACTAAATTGTTTAATATCTTAAACATTACAGTTTGAGCGCCTCTTCTGGATTGCGAATCTCTTGAATGAGTATATAATCTATCTTTTAAAATATCTAAATAGAAAGAAGATAGGTCTTCATTACAAAAATCATAAATCTCTTTATAGGCCTTATAAAAACGATATCTCTCTTTTGGATTATCATAGCCGTTAATTATTTTTTCCTTCTTTTCTTCTAGCAAAAAAAGCATATATTTATCTACAAAGTTTAATTTTTCATAGGGAATACTGTTCTTCTCCGGGCAAAAATCATATAGATTACCTAGAATGAAACGTATAGTATTTCTAATTTTTCTATAGGCATCTACCAATCGTTCAATTATCTCCTTAGAAATACGCACATCCTCGCTATAATTGCTGGAAGCCACCCATAATCTTAAAATCTCAGCTCCATATTTTTGGTATATCTGTTGTGGGGCAACTACATTTCCCAAAGATTTTGACATTTTTCTTCCTTCTCCATCGACAGTAAAACCGTGGGTCAAAACCTCTCTGTATGGCGGCCTTCCATCAATAGCGACGGAAGGAATAAGTGAAGTCTGAAACCATCCTCTATGTTGATCAGAGCCCTCAAGATAAATATCACAAGGAAGACTCAAATCATCGTTATCTTTTAAAACAGCTTGATGACTAACCCCCGAATCAAACCACACATCTAAAATATCTTGGGACTTTTCAAAATCCCGACCACCACATTCGCTGTGTTTAAAATCCTTTGGTAAAAGATAATCTAAGTCTCTAATAAACCAGGCATCTGTTCCTTCTTTTTCTACAATTTTTGCAAAATATTCTATACAATCATAATCGAGAATATATTGGGAGCACTTTTTACAAATTAAAGCCGGAATTGGAACGCCCCAATATCTCTGACGCGATAAACACCAATCTGGACGTATCTGAACCATACTATATATACGTTCCTTCCCACTGTGGGGAATCCATTCAATATTATTATTTATTTGTTCAAGAAGTTTGGTCCTTAAATCATCTTTGTCAATGGACATAAACCATTGTTTTGTGGCTCTAAATATAATAGGGCTCTTACAACGCCAACAATGAGGATAGGAATGGGTGATTTTTGTAGCGCATAATAAAAGCCCTTCATTTTTCAGCTTAGCAATAATTGAATTATTTGCCTCGAAAACATCCTGACCCGCAAATTCTTTTACGCTGCTATCAAACCTACCCTTCTCGTCAACTGGCATAATAATTGGTAAATTATTTTCTATACCAACCTGATAATCTTCATTACCGTGGCCGGGAGCAATATGAACACAACCTACCCCTTCTTCTATAGAAATAAAATCTGCGAGAATAATTCTTGACTGTCTCCATCCAAATGGATGTTCATATTCTACTGCTGTTAAATCCTTTCCTTTAAATTCGCAAATAATCTTACTTCTATTTAGCTGTGCATATTTCAAGAACGAATCAAGCAATTGTTTGGCTAAAATTAATTTACCCTTTTCTGTTTCCACCTGAACATAATCAAAATCAGGATGCACTGCCACAGCAACATTTGAAATTAATGTCCAGGGCGTCGTTGTCCAAATCAAAATATATGTCTCACCATCTGCCTTAATTGCAGAAACAGCAGACCTTATGACTTTAAATTTAACAAAAATTGAATCAGATTCTCTTTCCTCATACTCGACTTCAGCCTCAGCCAAAGCAGTCTCACACTTTCGGCACCAATTAACTGGTTTTAGACCGTGATATATATAACCTTTTTTTACTAATTGTGCAAACGACCAAACTATCTTTGCCTCATATTTTTTATCTAAAGTTAAATATGGATTATCCCAATCTCCAAATATACCTAATCTTTTAAATTCTTGTCGTTGGATGTCTACGTATTTCATTGCATATTCATAGGCCTTTTTTCGAAAAGTTACTCTATCGATATCATCTTTAGAAATTTTCAACTCCTTAAAGAGCTGATGCTCAACTGGCAAGCCATGACAATCCCAACCCGGAATATACGGCGAATCAAATCCCTGCATCGTTCTAAAACGGACAACTATATCTTTGAGAATTTTATTTAAGGCATGACCTATATGAATATGGCCGTTAGCATAAGGTGGCCCATCGTGAAGAATAAATTTCTTCTTACCTTTATTCTTTTTTCTTATCTGTTGATAAATATTATTCTCCTGCCAAAACTTAAGTATTTGCGGTTCTCGCACTGAGAGATTGGCTTTCATCGGAAAATCAGTTTTCGGTAAATTAAGCGTTCTTTTATAGTCCATACGATTAAATTTAAAACTTTTTAATTAAAATTTAAAACGAAATCCTCTTGCTTTAAAATTATTTAATTTTTTGTCTTTCTTTTCTTTAATAATTTATTTTATATATTTTCCTATAATTATCTTTAAATCTTTTTTTACTTTTGGTGGAATTACTTTTTTATCGGTAATCAAGGCGTCTTTCAAAGCATCCTTACATGGACAATTTCGTTTTTTTGGTAACCGGGGGATTACCTCTTTGATTATCTTTTTTGCATTAATTACATTTTTATTTAGATAATCAATAATCATTTCTACACTTACACTCTCTGCTGTCTGATGCCAACAATCATAATCAGTAACTGCTGCCAATGTCACATAACAAATCTCTGCCTCTCTGGCTAATCGTGCTTCGGCAAGATTAGTCATCCCAATTATATCCATCCCCCAACTTCGATAAAGATTTGACTCAGCTAAAGTAGAAAAAGCCGGTCCTTCGATATTGATATAAGTACCCCCTTTATGAATATTCATTTTTAATTCTTTTGCGGTATTATAAACTATCTCTAACATCTCTTCGCAAACGGGATGGGCAAAAGCAATGTGACCAACGATTCCGCCTTTGAAGAAAGTCATAGGTCTTGCCTGATTTGTTCTATCAACAAACTGATTAGGCAAAACAAAATCCATAGGTCTATACTCTTCTTTTAAACTACCGCAGGCGGAAAGTGAAATAATCTGTTCGACTTTTAATTTCTTTAAGGCAAAAATATTGGCACGATAATTTATTTCGGAAGGACTTAGACGATGGCCTCTGCCATGACGGGGTAAAAAAGCAACCTCTACTCCAGAAATTATTCCTGTTATTATTTTATCAGAAGGGTCCCCAAAAGGAGTAGTAATCTTAATCTCTTTTAATTTCTCCATTCCTTCCATGTTATATAAACCACTTCCACCAATAATACCAACTTGCGCCATTTAGCCACCTCCTAAAGTTATCATCTTCGAGATAACTCCCTTGCCCTATCTCTTGCTGCCTTTACTATGTCTTCTAAATTTCCTCCTTGATACATCACTTTTAGACCGGCCTCTGTAGTGCCTCCTTTAGAAACCACTTGGGATTTTAGTTGAGAAACAGATAGCTTCGAGTTTTTTAATAATTCGATACTGCCAGAAATTGTTGCTTCTGCCAATACCATTGCCTCATCAACACTAAAACCTAAACTCTCAGCTGCTTTAGATAACTCCTTACTAAAAAACTCAATTTCTTCAGAATTAGTAATATTTAATTTTTTATTTTCAATGAAAGCAAAAATAAAACCTGGACCGCTACCAGAAATTGCCGTTGCTGCATCCATTAAATCTTCGTTATACAAAACTAAAGTTTTGCCTAAATTATCAAAAATCTCCTTAGCAATACTCAAATCAATCTCATTAGCATATTTGCCTTTGTAAATACAAGTAATACCCTTACCAATTCTAGCAGGCATATTTGGCATAGTCCTGATAATCCTTACATTGCCTAAATACTTCTCAATATAACCAGTGGTTATACCAGCAGCAATAGAAATTATTAACTTATCTGCTATCTTCTCTTTAATCTCTTCTAGAACCTCTCCGAAATCTTGTGGCTTTATAGCTAGAATTATCACACCTGCCGCATTAACTAAATCAATATTTGAGGCTGCAATCTGTTCCTTTGCTAAATTAATTAATTTGGTTACGTCTTTATCAAAAACAATAATCTCATAACCAGATGCAATAAGCTTAGCTGCTATACAAGAGCCCATATTGCCAAATCCTATAATCCCAATTTTTTTATTCATAGTCTGAACTAAATATTGCCCTTCCAATTCGTAACATATTAGAGCCTTCTTCTACTGCTACCTCATAATCTTGAGACATCCCCATTGAAAGATAATCCATTTTTATTCTCTCTCTAAAATAACTATCGTTGATCTCCAATATCTTATCCCTTAATTGACGTAATGCCCTAAAATAAGGTCGGGCTTCTTCTTTATCTTTTACAATGGGCGCCATCGCCATAAGACCCCTTACTTGAACTTTCTCAAAATCGCAAGCCTTTTTTAAAAAGGGTATTGCCTCATTGATAGGTATGCCGAATTTAGAATATTCTTCAGAGATATTGATCTCGATTAGAATATCAATCTTCTTATCACTATTTATCGTAGATTGATTGATTTTTTTAACCAATCTTAAACTATCCACAGATTGAATCATGTCAAAAATCTTTAATGCTTTATTTACTTTATTTGTCTGTAGGTGACCAATCATATGAAACTTCAAATTGATATTTTTTTGAGCTGCATAGTTAATTAAAAAAGAGGCTTTCTGTTCGAATTCTTGAATTCTATTCTCTCCAAAATTTGTTAGGCCAGAATCTATTGCTTCTTTTATTTTATCTATCGGTATTCCCTTAGTAACTGCTATTATTAAAATTTCTTGGTGGTTGCGATTTACCTTTCTTGCTGCCTGGGAAATTCTATCCAGAATAATTCTTACATTATTAGAAATCATCTAGCCAACAACCTTTAATTAACTCCTTAGGGGGCTAAATTAACATAAATATTTTTAAGTGTCAACAAAAAGCTCTTTAAAGAAAATTATTTTTTATCGAGCAAGCGCTTTCAGAATAGAAAAGATACAAGCTTGAAATATATATTAAAAAAATATATAATTTATATTGAGCCGAAAAAGGTAAACCCGGGGAAACTCGGGGACGCAAAGCCGACAGACCTAAACTGCTTGCAAGTCTCTGTGATTGTTGAGATTACAGAGAAAAAGACCTTTAAGAACCAAGCAGTATGGTGGCTGGGTTGCCGAAGCTACAAGGGTTGTAGGAGAGAAACTTTTTCGGATTTTTCTCAACAACCCCAAGTCTTTTTAAGATTTGGGGTTTGTTTTTTATAGTTGAAGACTCATCCATCTTCGAGTTGTAACTCTTGGCCTTTCTCCGGAAGATAGGCGTCTATACCTTTATTTTGTAATAACTGAACTAAATTTTCTGATTCTGCAACTTCCCCATGTACAACAAAAACCTTTTTTATTGGCAGGCACTCTTGCACATATTTAACTAAATCATCGCAATCTGCGTGACCAGAGAATGAGTTAATGATGACTACCTCTGCATTTAATTCATGTTCGATGCCAAAAATTTTTACAATTCTTTCCCTATCTACGATTTTTTTCCCTAAAGTATTATTGGCCATGTATCCTACTATTAAAATAGTATTCCTGGATTCAGAGATATTATTTTTAAGATGGTGCAAAATTCGACCGGCCTCACACATTCCCGAACCAGCAATAATTATCATAGGACGTGGATCGTGATTTAGAGCCTTAGAGTCTTTTTTATCCCTAATATAATTAAGATGTACGAAATCTAAAGGACCGGGCTTTGTCTTCATTTCAATTCTTGTCTCTTCGTCAAAAAAGGAAGAGTGGGTCCGAAAAACATCAGTAATATCAGTGGCTAAAGGGCTATCAACATAAATTGGTAGCTCCGGAATTTCTTTATCCCTTATCAGCTCATTTAAAAAATAAACAACCTCTTGAGTCCTTTCTAGCGCAAAAGAAGGAATAATCACTTTACCTTTGCGATTATATGTGCGATTTATTGCCTCTTTTAATTTTATCTTTGCTAAACTAATCGGCTCATGCCTTCTTGCTCCATAAGTGCTTTCTAAAATCAAATAATCCATACCTTCAACTACTGTAGGGTCGTTTAAAAATGGTAAATTTTTCCTGCCTAAATCGACGGCGTAACCAACTCTTATATTGGATTTAACAGATTTTATATCTAAAACAATAATAGCCGAACCTAAAATATGTCCTGCGTCATAAAAGGCACAGGTAATGTCTTTTGTTAATTTAAAACGTTTACGATAAGGCAAAGAACGGAATCTACGCGATGCCCTCCTGCCTTCCTTCTCTGTATAGAGAGGTTTTCTTAACGGCATACCCAATCTTCGATTTATTTTATTTATGTAGTAAATATCTTCCTCTTGAATCTTTCCACTATCAGCTAACATCAATTTACATAAATCTTTAGTTGCAATAGTTGTATAGATCTTACACCGAAGCCCATTTTTTATTAAGCTAGGGATATTGCCACAATGGTCAATATGGGCATGTGAAAGCAATACAGCATTAAGCTTGCGAGGATTAAAACTAAACGTGGAGTTTACTTGATAAAATTCATCGCGATGACCATAAAAAATACCGCAGTCCAAAAGAACTTGAGAATATGGGGTGGTTAAAAGATGGCTTGAACCAGTTACTGTTCTTACGCCACCAAGAAATTTCAGTTTAATTGACATCTTGGTGATAGAATACTTTTATAATGATAAGGATAGGATAAAGTTAATTAGAAGAATTTAGCCAAAAAATGTTACCGTTATCTTTCTTTATTAGTTTGATAACTATCTTAACTAACTTTCCATCATATTTTTTATCTGCACCCTGTTTTAATTCCTCCAATGCGTTTACAATCCCTAAGGCCTGACGATATGGCCTGTGAAAAGTCATTGCCTCTAATACATCGCAAATAGCCAATAATCTTGCTTGGGGAATAATCTTTTTATCTGTTAAACGTCGAGGATAACCAGAACCATCCAAACGCTCATGGTGTTGATATATGGTCTCCGCTAATGGAAAAGGATATTTTATATCCTTTACAATATCGTAACATTTCTGAACATGCTCCTGCACTACCTTATATTCTAATTCAGACAAAAAGCCAGGTTTTGTTAATATCTCTGAAGGGACTGCAATTTTACCGATATCATGGAGCTGGGCTGAAATCTTTATACCTAAAATCTCATCATCTGACCAATTCAGTTCCCTTGCAATCCTTTCTGCAATAATGCCTACCCTATTAGCATGACCAAACGTGTAAGGGTCCTTGACCTCTAGCGCGCGGGATAATGCCATCACAGCATTTGTTACCATTTCTAGTTTTTCTTCTTCAATGCGCGAGATATTTGTAATATCACGAGTAATTCCCATTGTCCCAATTATTTTTCCCTTTCGGTCATACATGGGAATCTTAGTCGTTACTACTCTATTCCATGTTCCGTTAGGTAAAAGGGTCTTTTCTAGCTTTCCAACAATTGGTTTTCCAGTTCGAAGCACATAGTTATCATCCCTAAACATAAGCTGTGCTTGTTGTCGAGGGAAAAAATCAAAATCGGTCTTGCCAATAATCTTCTCCTGGCTCATCTTAAATCCTTGGGCATAAAATTTGTTTACTCTGATAATCCTGTTACACCTATCTTTAAAATAAATGGCATCTGGAATAGTATCTAAAAGTTGTTGAAATAGTTGCCTTTCAAATTCAAGTTTGTCTTCGTATTGTTTGTGTTTAGAAATATCTTCTATCATCCCTTCAATGTAAAAGACGTTTTTAAATTTTATAAGGCTTGCGGTTATTGCGGCCCAAAAATATCCTCCAGTGCTTTTCTTAAGCTGGACCTCATAAAAATTCACATGTTTTTTTCTGCGAACCTTATTTAAAAATTCCTCTGATTTTCTTGCTGTTCTAAAAAGCTTACCAAAAACAATTCCTTTTGTTTTATTCTTATTTCCAAAACCAAACATCTTGACAAAGGCCTTATTAAAAAGCTCAATCCTGCCGGTTGAGAGATTGTTACGAAAAAGACCAACGCCAATGTGGTCGGCTATAAAAAAACCTAATTTCTCCTCTTCGTTTCTGATTTCCATAATTTAATAATTAAAAAATTTTTGAACAGGTGGAATTATAGCATAATCTAAAATAAAAATAAAGAATGTTTCAATCTCGATAAATAAAACTTATTTTCAGTGCCGTTAAAATTATACAGCCAAATTTAGATATTGTAAAAGTTCATTTTTTATCTTATACTAAAAAGCTATGAAAAACAATCAAAAGGAGACTAGATTCTGGAGATTTATTGACGAAGATGCAACTTTTATAGCCACCAACATCAAAAATATTCCTTATCTTTATTTTCCTCTAGCAAACGAATCTTCTTTTATGTCTTCAATCACCCCTGATTTAAAAGGAGATATAAAAACATCTAATAATTCCTTTCTCCTAAAACCAGTGAGCCGCGTTGATTTAATTGATACCCAAAGCTCAAGAAACTTTTGGGTATATTCTAATTCATCTAAAAAGGCGTGGTCTTTAGCGTTTCAGAGAGAATTAACTTATCTTAAAGCCGGCTTATTATTCCATATAATCGAAAAGACTAACAGAAAAATCGGAATAAAGGCAAAGGTATTAAACTTTGTACCTGCTACGAATGAGAAAGTAGAGATAATGCTCATTACGATTACTAATATAACAGGCGGGGTTCTAAAACTTACCTGTACCTCAGCAATTCCAATCTATGGACGTTCGGCTGATAATATTCGGGACCATCGACACGTAACAACACTTTTAAATCGTATCCAACAACATAAATACGGAGTAATTTTAAAACCCACGATGTGCTTTGACGAAAAAGGACATAGAGTAAATAACACTCTTTACTATATTTTAGGAGTCGACGGTAATAATTGCCAACCCGAAGGAAGCTTTCCAACTTACGAAGTATTTTTGGGCCCAACAAATAATTTTCAGAAACCTAGCGCTATATTTTCAAATCTAAAACCAATTCTACTGAACCATCAACAATTGAGCGGCAAAGAGGCAATGGGAGCAATTCGTTTTAAACAAATTACACTCAAAGCAAACCAATCCTTCCATTTCATTATTCTATTGGGGATTGCAGAAAGCCGAGCAGAAATATTTAGAACTTTTAACAAATTTAGAGACTTACCAAAGGTCAAAGCAGCCCTTAAAGAAAACCAAAGATACTGGTTAAAAAAAGCTAATTCTATTTCTTTTTATAGTGGTAACAAACTATTTGACAACTGGCTAAAATGGGTCAACACACAACCATCTCTAAGAAAAATATTTGGCTGTTCCTTTTTACCTGATTTTGATTATGGCCGTGGCGGAAAAGGTTGGCGGGACCTATGGCAAGATTGTCTTGCTTTGTCCTTAGTAAATCCTTCTTCTCTACGTAAAGTGATTATATCCAACTTTTCTGGCGTGCGCATCAATGGAACTAATGCAACAATCATAACAAATAAACCAGGGGAATTTATTTCTGATAGAAATAGAATTCAGCGGGTGTGGATGGATCACGGTATTTGGCCTTATTTTACTTTAGAACTATATATACATCTAACGGGTGATATAAATATCCTCTTTGAAAAAACCAAATACTTTAACGACGGCCAGTTTAGACCTAACCAGCAAATCAACTATAACCATCTCAACTACCCAAAAGTATACTCTCAACAAAAAAACACCTATCAAGGAACCTTGGTTGAACATATCTTAATTCAACACCTTGTATCCTTTTTTAATGTCGGAAAACACAATAATATGCGACTGGAGAATGCGGATTGGAACGATGGTCTAGATATGGCTCCCAAAGGCGGCGAAAGCGTTGCTTTTAGCTGTTTTTACGCCTATAATCTTTCTAATTTAGCCAAGCTTTTAACTAATGTTAAACAAATTAAAAAAATAAAAAAAATAAAATTATTAAAAGAACTCTCTATTTTATTAGACACTATTAAAAGACCTATTGACTATAATCAGGTTAAACAAAAACAGCTACTACTTAAAAAATATCTTTCATTTACCCAATTAAACTTCTCAGGCAAAACTGTTGATGTCAATATAGACTCTCTAATTGAAGACCTGAGAAGAAAATCAAATTGGATTATCCAGCATATTAGAAAGAAAGAATGGATTAATATTAACAAAAAATATGGTTTTTTTAACGGCTATTACGACAATAATGCAAAGAGATTGGAAGGAAAAATAAAAAATAAAATAAGAATGACTCTAACGGGACAGGTTTTCCCTATTTTAGCTGATATTGCCACTGAAGACCAGATAAAAAAAATTTTAAACTCCGTTGCTAATTTCCTAAAAGACAAAGAAAATGGTGGGATTCGTTTAAATACTGACTTTAAAGAACCTCAAATGAATATGGGACGGGCATTCTCCTTTTCTTACGGTGATAAAGAGAACGGTGCTGTTTTTTCTCATATGTGCGTTATGTATGCTTACGCTTTATACAAGAGAGGATTTGCTCACCAAGGATATGAAGTCTTAAATTCGCTCTTCTCCATGGCAGTAAATACCTCTAAAAGCAAAATTTACCCTAATCTTCCAGAATATTTTAACCTCCAAGGACAAGGAATGTATTCTTACCTAACCGGTTCGGCCAGCTGGTATATCTTAACCCTTTTTACTGAAGTTTATGGAGTAAGAGGTTATTTAGGAGATCTGGTTATCTACCCTAAATTAACAAAAGAATTATTTAAGAACTCAGAATCAATAGAAGTAAGATTTAACTTCGCTGGAAAAAATATTATCCTTAAATACCACAACAACAAAAAAATAGATTTTCCAAACTACTGTATACAATTTATGAACCCGAAAATTCCTTACGAAAAAATCTCGCCTCAAAAGATTTTAATTAGAAGAAAAACACTCGCCAGTTTCTCCGCAGAAAGTATTAGCCTAAATATTATTCTGGAATAATTAGAGTAGAGCTGATTTACTAATAGCTATGAAAATTCTTCTCTATTGGATATGCTCCCATTTGCTTAAAAAGCCATCTTTATCAAAATAAAGATAGGCTTTCTCTGAGGGGAAAAAATCTCTTTGGCGCCGATATAATAAAACGGTTTGACCATCCCTCTGCTTCTGGGTAATTGGCTGGCCATATCTATTAATACAATCTCTTTGAGTCAACTTTGGATTAAGAGAACCTGAAGTTATATCCTTTATTAAAATCTCGAATTTTTTGTCCTGCTCTGCAATAAAAACAGCCTGTGACTTCTGTTCTCTAGAAATATTTATTAATGTTAGCAATGATTGAGAACAACCAACGAATATTGATAAGATAGGTAGGGCTATAAGCAAAAAATAAATTTTATTCATCAATAATCACAAATCTTCTCAATCTCTTCTGGGTTTATAGGTTTACGTAAAAATTCATCTGCCCCTAAGTCTTCAGCCAGTTTTTCATCTATAATATTGTAACCTGTAAAAACTATTATCCTAGCAGCTGGATTATGCTCTCTTGCATATTTAACCAATTCAAAACCAGTCATGCCAGGGATACTACAATCAAGAAAAAGAATATCAAATTGCCTAGAATCTATAAAATCTTTTGCTTGCAAACCATCGCTTGCTATGTTTACCTCATGTCCTCTCCTTTTTAAAATACGGCCTAAAAATTCAGCTGTATCTTGCTGGTCTTCAGCAATAAGTATCTTTTTTTTTACCATTTTATCTTTTCCTTTTTTCTCTTAATAAAATCTTCTTTTCGTAACCAATTATATGATTATTTTCCAGTCTTTACTTCGTCCATATTG
>Ga0272448_1004828_pt1 | contig 15182 bp, 9 predicted proteins | sample YNPCB0191_FD_202220 | JGI IMG/M metagenome (GOLD analysis project Ga0272448, IMG submission 202220) | Hot spring sediment microbial communities from Yellowstone National Park, WY, United States - YNP-CB-019-1 | ecosystem: Environmental > Aquatic > Thermal springs > Hot (42-90C) > Sediment...
AGCGTGTAGTCCAAGGCCCGCAGTATATGTTGACGCACTGTCTCGGAGCCACCGTCATAGTAACGAACGGCCTCATCGAGAAACACAAGATCGCCTGATTCTTTAAGATATTCAATCACTCCGAGAACCAGCCACATCGGATCGTCGGAATGACCAGTCTTAACTCCGATGTTGGTAAGTGGGTCCCAATTGTGCAGAGTGCTTCCGTCCGGGAATTGGTGTTCGAGCAGATAAATCGTACGCTGACGCGCCCAATCCGGATCGTTAGGCAAGATTGCAAGCATATCTTGCCAGCTATCTCTGAAGCCAATGATGGAGCCACCGCCTATGTAGTATGAATCCATCCGACTCCATCTAGACGTGACCCAAGCCTGGTATTTATTCCAAATATTAAATGAAAGATCGAACTCTCTGCTTGGCGTAGCACACGTGGTTCGCTCAAGGTAACTGTTCCAATAGCTGTGGACTTCTGCAAGAGCTCTCTCGGCTTCTTCCCACGTATCGTAGCGGCGTTTGAGTGAAACAGCGTCTTCCTTACGGAACGCAACGCCCAACACCACAACGAATCGCTTTTCCTCGCCCGGCTCGAAATCGAACTCGTGCTGAAAAGCGGCCATGATATCTCTTCCGCAGCCTTGAGAATTCCTCAGTTTGCCTTCCTCAACAGCAATCGGATTCCGCCAATCGCGATACATGCCGACGAATTCCTCGTCAAGACACTCGAAAGCGACAATCGGCGCGCTCGAGGTTATGAAAACCCATTTATCCCATCGAGCATTTGGATTTCCAACCGCTCCTGAGGTGATGTTCCAGAAGCGAGTGGTGGCAAAGAGGATGTTTTCCTCGAAGCTTATCTCGTTGAAAAGGGATGAGAATTGAGCTTCTACAGCGTTATATGCATAATTGGCTAAGTCCCACTTAACAAACGGAAACGCTTGAATCTTACGCGGTCGATCCGTTTTGTTGACAAGTCGAACCATCCACACTTCGACATCATCACGAGGTGGTACCAAATAGGTAATGCTGCTTTCGATTCCATGGCTTTGATAACGAACCTTAGTGTATCCGATGCCGTGGCGGGCTTCAAAATCATCCACCTCGCCACAAACCGGCTGCCATGTTGCGCCCCAATATTCGCCCGTCTCGACGTCACGCAAATATACATAACGCCCGGGCCGATCCTGAAGAACGACTGTTTGAGGATATTCGCGAGTCACTCTGTTATAACCAGAGGTTTCGTAGAACGAATATCCGCCTCCTGTTTGCGAACAAATTGCGCAATAACGCCCGTTAGTGAGGTAATTAACCCAGGGGCGAGGTGTATCGGGACGCGTGATGACGTATTCTTTTCCGTCTTCCGAAAAATGGCCGTATTTCATTTTGCTGCCTCTCTGACCCTGAGCTCATCGATATTTAGATACCGCACACCTGGTATACCCCGAGCCACCATTACGGCGAGTTCTCGCTGTTCTTCGGTGTCCACAATTCCCTTCAGGAACACCTCCCCCTGAACAACGCGCACGGCAATTGCCTGTCCGCCAACGCGTTTGTCTTGAATCAATGCATTCCTGACCCTCTCAGCCAACGCTTCATCCTGGATAGACACCAGACCACCTCCGAACTTGACAAGGTACCAGTTCAGTAATCCACATCAGCGAACGGAAAGAGCGATCCGTTCGATCTCTGTCAGTGGCAAATCTCCTACAACGACTATATTCCTTTCGGCATTGTATGTCGAAAGCACCAGACCTTGTCCCCAGTCGTACGCACGCTTTATTTTGTTTTGTTCCCCTCCTTGGCCGTCTGGAAACCTCAAGAATACGCTTAGAGAATAAAGACCATCGGAATATACAAGCTGCATTGAACCGGCGCGGCCAATCTTTTTAACTCGAACGAGCTTATAACCGCGCGGCACATATTGCGGATGCGGGATATTTTTCATCCGGGATATATCTAGGCATCGGCTTTGGTCCGAGCTCGACAATTGGGTAACTGTCTCCTGATCGAACTCGGGTCGAACATCTGTGTAGGAGATCGAGAGCGTCCGCATAGCGCTCTTTATCCTATTGTGGCTGTCCCAATCTCGCATCGCCAGCACAACACCAGTCTCGCAATCGATCCACAACTGTTTCCATGGTGTGTACTTAGTGTGCGGTTTGAGTCGAATAACCCAGGTTCTGCGTCCGGCTATTATGTCTTCGCCTTCAACGAGTGGAGTATAGTTTCTTCGGACCAATTCCACAGCTTGTTGATTGAAACTATGCAGACCGGGTGATTGCACTTCAATCTCTTGCTGCAAACGCCTGCCGTTCATCACCCAACTCCACATTTGCTTTGCTGAAAACTTTACGTTTGCCGAGGCATTGAAAGCAGCTTGGAGAGCCTTCTCAGGATCGACGCCATGTCCGGGTTGCAGACCCGAAGAAGCTGCAAACATTATCGCGAGCAGAACAGCAGCCAACACAGCAAATCTTGCGCTTCTCACTTTCCGATTTTCCTCCGTTCGGTTAGGGCGTCTGAATGTGCCACCGAATCGGAAATCACAGGTGGCCTGCTGAAGGCGTTGATACTCTCACATTGTAAGTGGAGATGTAATGCGTTTACGGCTTTGGTGTCGACAGGAGGTAATTTCGGCTTGTGCTCCCTCGTAACTATGAGGTATATGCAGAACAGCGCCCAAACAAAAGCCAGTATGACCAAGGCTTTTTTTCTGCGTTTTTCGTATTGCCGACGCTCGCTTTTCATAAGTAGGGGAAAATCGCTTCGACTACTAAAGCAACCGGCAAGCGATAGTAAATTTCCAATTCCGGCTTTATTGCCAGGATCTCCGGAGACGGCCTGGGTTCCGCTATCCTACGTATATTGAAACCCCTGGCACTAAGGGCATTGAAATATGTAGCAAGTGTGCGGTGCTTGATCTTACGCACCGGACGACGTTCTGTTCTTGAGCGGTCTTTGGATAAGCTCAGAACTCTTGGTTCTTGACCCATCGGCGGCAAATCGCGTCCCATCAGCGTAAGTGCGGCGATTATCTCGGAGGGCCACCAACTCTCGGAATAATAGTTGTCTACCGCTCTGTAGCGCACATCGCCGTCTTGGCCGGGAACCCAACACGCATCTGGCATATAAAAACATGGATGCACCACAGAAAAGATGAAGCGTCCGCCTAGCTTCACCAATCGAGCAAGCTCAGCAATGGTTCCCGCTAGATCACGGGTTATCATCAATCCCATGTTGCAAACAATGTCGTCAAAAGTACTATCTTCTATCACAGAGAGATCGGTAGGCTCGGCGACTGCATACCTGATATTTTCGTTCTCGCGGTTATTAATCTCGCCAGCTATGCCGATTAACCTGTCGGAGCTATCTACTGCCGTCACGTTGGCACCCAAAGACGCAAGACGGCGCGACAGGTACCCCGCACCGCAAAACAGATCTAGAATGCTCTTGCCTGTAACAGGCCCGATCATCTCCAGCATTGCAGGAGAAACTATGTAACGTTGTATATCCCCTGCAGATTCGATTGCGAACGATGCGACTTCGTCCGCTATTTCCTCAAAAGTCGTGATATCCCGATTCATATCAACCAAGCCGAGACATGATCCGTATGCTTATCGATGATTACTCGTCCTGCTTATAGACACTATCACCTTCGCCGTTGTTCCGCAATCTTCCTTGGTGTTGCTGCAGGGTAGCGAATTCGGCAAAATCTTACGCGACTTTATCCCACCCTGTCTCTCCTGATGGATCCACAAGAGACAGGATTCTCGTCACAGGCTCGCGAGTGTTCACAATCGCGAGTTTTGTTCCAATTTCGAGCAAACTTCTGCGCAAAATTACCAATGACTTGATCGCTTCGCTGTCTATAAACGTAACCCCACGGAAGTCGAGAACACATTCGGATACGCGGTTTCCAATCTCATCTGTGACAGCTTGGATCAATCTTGGTGCGCTGGCAATATCCAACTCGCCGCGTACGTAAACGGTTAAGTATCCGCAGCTTCGTTCCATCGACATTGCGAGCTCCTCTGCGCCTCCCACGCTTGCCTTCCCCCCTCAGTATTGTTGGATGTTGAGGTTTAGTAACCACATTGTTTAAATCAAATAGCTAAAGCAGGCCAGGTGCTTTGGAGTATGCGCATACTACAATCGAGGGTTATTCCGTGTCAAGAGGTTTTACCCAATTGTTATATATAAAAATCAAAAACAATCACAAATGACCTATTGAAAAATGTCCAGATATTCACATATAGGTAAGCTGGCAGTTCGCTATAATCATGATTTGGCAATTGGAACAATAAGCACAACGTGTTTTATTTTGGCACAGTTTGTTTCTGTCTTCGTGAAATACGGGCAAATGCTGCGCCGGAGGCAACAGCGGTTATCCTGCGCTCCAGAAAAATGCGATTGCCCCCGTCGACTGTTCCAACGCGGTCGCTTCGAGATATAGTTATCTCGGGCGCCAGTGCTCCTGCCTCGATGGCGTGTCTGCGAGAACGCTCACGTGCTATTTCAATTGCCTTCTGAGTAGCACGCTCCAGTTCCGTAAACTCGATACGTTCTTCCGTTCCGTGTAGAACGTAGTTAGACGTCTCGCCCGGACGTATAATAATTTCCTCGCGAGCCACGACCTCGCCAGCAACGGCACCGACAGCATTTGCCACATCGGCATGTTCCGGCACTATGACCTGAGCATCAAGATGCTCTGCAACCGGTGGCACAAGCACCTCGGCCGGAGCACCGATTGCAACTACTGGAATTCGCAGAGAAATACGCACACCCAGTCCCTTACCGTCATCGGCAAAGGACTTATCGAGTAAGAATTTCCAATCTTCCGGAATATTGTGCAGCGTTCTACTCTCGTGAGAAACTTCTCGCCGAATGATCTCCTCGAACAATCGTCGAGTAATTATAGCGATGGCTGATTGCAGTACGTCATCGGGCGGACTTCCGAACATGGCTGCAAAAATTTCAAGCGCGCGCTTGGCAGCCTCAACATCCCATCGGACAAATTGTCCTGTGACGTGAAGCAGATCTGTTGGTGTAAGGCCGGCGCGCTTGAGCATACCCGCCGCCTCAAGACGATTGGTTGGCAGAAGTGCCGGCGATGGAAGCCCAAGCAACTTGGCAGCCGAAAGAACAGGCATTGGGCCGCCTTTGAGTAGGTCCATAAGAGCGGATTCCCGATCTGTAAGCTCTAATCGCTGTGGCCCGCTAGGAACTAACACGTCCATTGTTAGAGCGCTCGAAGCTCCCGCATGACGTCTAGCCTCGAAATTCTCGAGAAACTTCTTAACAGACTTATGCTCAGCCGCGAGGCAGCAGAACGGTATGTTTCTGGTTGGTCCAACCGTAAGGCGACGATCTCCGGTAAAATCAATCCTACTGTCGCCGCCGAGTCCGACGGTGGACACCTCGACAGCGTCTACGCTCATTACCCACGACCCTATTCGTGCACCTTCTTCGGAAACGGCAACCTGCCCGTCTGCAAGCACGGCGCAGTCGGTCGTAGTGCCGCCGATATCCAGAACCAACGCATCGTTCAAACCGGCAAGCACTCTCGCACCGCTGACACTTGCGGCTGGACCGGAAAGAATCGTCTCAACCGGCCTAGCCCGGGCGATTGTCTCGTCAACAGGTGTTCCATCTCCCTTGACCACCATCAGCTTGCCGGGTACGCGAAATTCGGCCAGCGCACGGTGAACGGAATCGATCAAATCACGTATGACAGGCAAAAGTCTGGCGTTGGCAATGGCCGTCTGAGCACCATGAATTGAGTTAAGTCGACGACTGACCTCATGTGCACAAACCACTGGCACGTCGTACATCTCGGAGACGATTTCTCGCACACGATTCACGAGCACAGGATTTCTGACGGTGGCATATCCCGCGACGACAACGGCAGCGCAGTGTTCTTTCTCAACAAGTCTTTCTGCAGCCCTACGCACTGCATCCTCGTCTAGCGGTTCGATTATCTCTCCCGTAATAGATACCGCACCGGGAACATTAACAATAGGACTGTGACCAACTTGTTCCTCAGTCCAATCCCAAGGAGACACGGCTATCAGACCGACTTTATGTCCCCGGCCCTCAACTATCGAATTGGTTGCGAGAGTGGTCGAGAGCGATGTAACGCGAACGCGAGTAAGGAGTCGCCTTGGAAGTTGAGCAAGTGCATTGCGGATGCCCTCGACCAAATCGTGATACGTTGTCAACGCCTTAGCCTTCGCTAGGACTCGTTTCTCACCGACGTCGTAGATGACGGCATCAGTGTAAGTGCCTCCGGCGTCTATTCCCAGTCCAATGCCCTCCAATTTGTTCTCGCTAGCTTGGGATTCGACGATAACCTGTCCCTCGGTAAGCAGCCCTTCGTGTTCCGGAGATTCAACCGCTACGGCAGCAAAGACCCGATCATCTCCTGTAGATGCAGCCTTCTGCCCAGGTGTCAGTACGAAGATGCGGTCATCTGACCAATCACCTGCGAGCACACTGCGCATAAGATCGGAATCGCCTCGTATGGTTTCATATTGCCAGTCAAAAACCTCCGCCATTTGGCGTGTGAACTCTATGAGTTTATCTTCCTCGGGGAATCCAAGGTCGATGTATGCCGCGCGAGTATAGTGCTGCTTCCATCGGTCGAAAAAGGCCAGTATGTGGGCGGCATTTTCTTCACCGAATTTTGCCGCGAGTTTGCCGAAATCTGGGTGTTTGTCGTAGCCTTCCTTGCCGTAGTTTCGGTAAAGCTCAGATGCTTCTCGGTCTTTCGGATTGACTTTTTTCTTGATCCATCCGAGCGTATGGTAAAACGTGCCCGGATGCTTTTTAAACTGTCGGAGATATGCTTCCGATGATCCTAAAAACAGCGTAATGCAATCATGTGCGCGCGGAATGACTACAGGAATATCTCGAGCGATAAGATTAGCCGTACCCCTGCCGCACAGGCCGTAAAGGAGGATGACGGCATCATAGCCGCAGCGGGAAGCTTGGTCAATCTCTGCCTGCAGCATCAGGTGCAATTCGTTCGGGCGGGCGTGAAGACCCGCATCCAGAACTTTCAGATCGATCTCGTTAGGACTCTCCTGAGCTAGGATGCCAAGATACGGTTCGAAAACACCACAAGCAACTACTTTGAACTTCATAGCAGTAAATCACACACAACCATTGAGTTAGACTTTTCAATTTCTTTTATAAATTATAAATAACGCGCGAGCAATACTGCGCGATTCCTCGGCTTGAGTCATCGACCATATCAACCACACCGTTGAGACTGCAAGCACGGCACGCCGTCTATTGCGCGTGTACCCAATCAGGGCCAGGCCGATACCTGGAACCTGCCACACCCAAACCGGCCACGCCGTGATCGCTGCAAGCTGATCCGGTCTGAACCAGTAAGCCGAGAGGACAATTATCCACAATACTGTAGACATGCATAAGAAAAGTGATCTTATCCGAAAGCCTTGCATAAGCGAAATGCTGATTTCCAAGGCCGGCTCAAGCTATTCTGCCGCCGGGAAACCGCTCCAGTATCAGTGGATCGTGACCGGGGAGTATGATGTCTCCTTTACTCCGCAATACCCTAAGTGCCTCGCGGCAGGCCTCGATGTTCTCCGCGCGGATAGGCCGATCGCGCTCGATGTTTTCAAACATATAAGCTACGTCACCGCTGAGCACCACAATACCCTTCGCCGTATCTACGGCAATACCCTGGCTGTCAGGCGAATGGCAACCAAGATGAAACGTGCGTATGCCGGGCAGGACTTCTTCATCGCCTACGAGCTTTAACCTATCTCGGAGGTCCGCAGGTGCCGACATAGGACCACCGGGGAAAGCGTTACGGTTCACGACAACGATAGCGTTCGGAAAGAGGCCGTAGTTGGAGCAGTGATCGCCGTGCATATGGGTAATGAATACCCATCTCACATCCGCGGGATCAACCCCCGCTTTAGCCAACGCTCCTAGTGTAGTCTCATCCGGCGCTTGCGTTACGCCGATAGGAATATATTCCTTTGTGGCCTCGTTGAAGCTTTCGACGTCCTTAGGGCCCGTATCTACGATAATAGGCTTCTCACCGCCGGTGATGAGCCAGATATAAAGAAAATAAGTGTGCGGCGTCTCGTCCCACTCGTCGCCAAACGTGATGTAGCGTCGGACGCCGCATTGGCCGTTTTTGAGTGCTCGGATGTGGTAATACATAAACGCAAGTCACCTAATCATGTAAGCGGACGGCCTGCCAGCTTATTTGCCCATCAGCTTCTCGATAATGTAGAGTTCCAAGGTCTCATAGTCCCGCTTCGCACGAAGCTCCTCGATCTTGGCGTTATCAAGAGATCTGACAATAGCAAGCAAGTGCTCGAATATAATCTTCGAGTTGATCAGATGCTGATAGCGCTTCTCAGGCGTGGTTGTGCGCAGGGCCTTTACATCGAAGCCGACCATTTCGCCGTTCTTACCGTAGCCGTATCGATCAAGAACCCATACCTGATTAAACGCACTTCGCAAGTTAACTGCGCCAAACGCCTTATCTTCATCGAACTTGAGGCCGTTTTGGTCGTTTAAGTGCACCGCCCAGAGCTTCTTGTGCCAAAGGGCGAAGGCCATTTCGTCCGAAGGATCAAGTCCTGCCAGTATCGCGTGAGCACTTTCGATGTTCACTCCCACTCTGTCAGGGTCTATGGTTTTATAAGCAAGTGCAATGAAGTGACCACAGGTGGGATTATAGGCGTGATCCATCGGCTCGTTCGGCTTCATCTCACCGATGACGCGGATCTCTTTATCATAGTCCAAAAGCGCATTGATGTAGTCTACCGCTCGCTGGGTTGCCGTAACAGGGTCCTTGGCTTCGCGTATATAAGTGCCTTCTCGTGCTGGCCAGAGGACAATGTTTTTTGTCCCGATCATTCGAGCTATGTCTATGCTACGCTTCGAACGCTCCAATGCGTATTTGCGCATCGCTGGATCATTGGAAGTATAGCCGCCGTCAATCGTATTTGGATGCTCCCAAAGTCTTGGGGCGACGAACTCTGCAACCATGCCATGATCGTCGAGAAGTTTCTTTACTTGCCCAGCGACTTTTTCGGTCGTGATCGCGTCGGCCTCTGCCGAGACAACATCGTCATCGTGGAACTGAACACCGTGGTAGCCGATTTCCTTTAGCTTAGCAACTTTCTCGGCGAAATCAACCTCGTCTCTTACGGGCGGGCCAAACGGATCCGCACCGGTATGGATGTTCCACGGTCCCGCAGTGTATTTGTACTCGTGATCTGCCACAGTAGTTCTTACTCCTTCCGTGCGTCAATTTAGTAGTACAATGTCGATTCTATGAGAGAGTTCGTCTTTGAGTAAGACAGCACCTTCCAAGTCGATATAAGCTTATGGTATAATAGTTTGACATTATAATTAGTTTGGCATTCCGGGGTCGTCCAACGGCAGGACAACGGCCTTTGGAGCCGTATATCCTGGTTCGAATCCAGGCCCCGGAGCCATTTTTGATAGACCTCTATTCTTTGTATAAGCCCTGAATTTGCAACTCGCGCCTGCGCATAATTATAGGGCTTGAGCTGACTAAGATACCTATTACGCAGATAGCTCAAGCGGGTTATTGATTTTTTTCTCCCTTGCATTCCACCAAAACGCAAGCAGGAATCTCTCTACGGATATAGAAATACTTCTCACCAACGAAGAGCCAAAGGAGAGCTTAGTATGAAAGGTCGAGCCAATTTTCGATTTGCGGTCCTGGTAATCATCGCAAAATTGTTGTTTACCGCAGCAGCAAACGCGGAAACGGTCGACTTGAGGCTGAAACTGACCGAGGGACAGACCTTCAAACTTATGCTCACAACAGTCAATAACGGGTCAGTGACTTTCAAGAATCAAGCTGTAAATACTGCTGAAACGGCAAAGGTCGGTATGGTGTTCAACGTTGAGCGTGTCGAGGCCGACGGTTCAATGCAGATCAAAGTTACGTTCGACAATTCCACATATACTGCCTCGACTGCCGGCCAGCCGGGGGGCGAACAACTAATGACTGCCGTATCCAAGGCTTTTTCAGCCTTGAACGGTAGAAGCTTCAAAATCGAGGTGACTCAATCAGGCGTAGTTCGTAACCTGACTGGTTTGGATGCCGCAACTCGTGAGGCTCTACAGAGTCTGGCAGGGCAACCGGAAGCGATACGAACTTTGGCCGAGATGCTCTTTGCGCAGAGCATGTCGGAGCCAATATGGAAGCACGCTATGTCGTCTATCTTCTCGATAATACCCGACCATCCGGTAGCAATCGGTGAGCGCTGGAGTAGGCAGTTTGCTTTCAGCTCATCAGATGGCGGACAGCAAGGCATAATATATTACAAGATTATCGAGCGCAGTAATGGGATAAGCAAGATTAAAATGTATTCGGAAATTAAGTCGGCCGAACGTATGGTGGGACCGTCTATCAAGCTCGCGTTTACCGGCGTCGCAGAAGGCATGGCAGAGATTGATGAAGCTATGGGTCTGGTGGTGCGAGCATACTCCACAGCCAATCTGAAGGGAAAGGCAACAGAGATTGCTGGCAAGAATGGCTCGATCGGCTCATTGACGATGCGTTCGTCGTCAAGCATCGAGCGATATTGACAAGTTGCCGGTCGGAACATCGGCCCCTAGCTACGTCGTCAGAACCTATGTCGGGCTTAACAACAACGGACCGATGTTTTAACAGCAATAACGATCGACCAAGTCTGGACGTATTGAATCACTGCGCGGCTCGGAATTGCTCTGCGTTCTACGACCCCGAGCCGCTATTCGGACATGCTTGACTAGAGAGATCGATTTTCATCCTGCTATCAAAACCTGGTTTGAGGGTCGGTTTTGTGAGCCGACCGAGCCCCAAAAACGCGGCTGGCCGCTTATCAGTCGCGGATGTAACACGCTCATCCTTGCTCCCACTGGTTCCGGCAAGACGCTTGCAGCATTTCTCGCGGCTATCGATCGAGTGTTGCGTGATTTGGAAGCCAATGTCGCTCCTAGACATGGAGTTGAAATACTCTACATTTCTCCGCTCAAAGCCCTCAACTATGACATCGAACGCAACCTATCCGAACCTCTAAGAGAAATCGGCGAAACAGCTAATTCAATGGGCTACGCACTGCCGGAGATCAGGACGGCTGTCCGCACGGGCGACACGCCCGCAAACGAACGTAGGCGAATGGTGAGCAAACCGCCGCACATCCTCATCACAACTCCGGAATCGTTGCATATCATACTCACCTCATCAGCGCGAAAGGTCCTGCAGACCGTGCGTTACGTGGTTGTGGACGAAATCCATTCTTTAAGCTCCAACAAGCGTGGTGTTTTCCTCGCAGTACTTCTAGAGAGATTGGAGGATATCTGCCAAGCACCACCGGTTCGGATAGGATTGTCCGCTACCCAGAAACCGCTTTCTGAGGTTGCGCGGTTCCTTGGTGGATTCGATGATTCGGGTAAGCCGAGATCGGTCGAGATAGTTGACGCAGGCATAAGCAGAGAAGCCGATCTGAAGGTTGTATGCACGGTTGATGATCTGAGACATCCTGAAGGAGATTCCGTTTGGCCGTCCATTTGCCGGAAGCTGCTCGAACTTGTGAGAACCCACAGGTCCACGATCATCTTTGCAAACACTCGGCGAGTTGTTGAAAAACTTACTCTGGGAATCAATGAGTTGGCTGGAGAAGAACTTGTGCGGCCGCACCACGGCAGCGTCTCAGCACCGGTGCGGAGACAAACTGAAGAAGCGCTCAAGAACGGTATCCTTAAAGGTGTGGTCGCTACAGGAACGCTGGAGTTGGGAATCGACATGGGCGCGGTAGAACTGGTCTGCCAGGTGGAATCACCCAAGGAGGTATCCAGAGGGTTGCAGCGAATTGGCAGGGCCGGGCACGCGCACAAAGCGGTCAGCAAAGGCAGGATTATCGCAAAGACGACAACAGACCTTGCCGAGGCTGTTAGTGTTGCCCAAGGAATGCTGGAAGGCGACATCGAGCCTATACGAGTTCCCAAGAACTGCCTCGACGTACTCGCTCAGCAGATTGTGGCAATGGCGGCATTGGATGGCATTGCGTGCGAAGATGCTTACCGCACTGTGAAACGAGCCTATCCGTTCCAAGAGCTCTCCGAGGAAGCGTTCAATCTCACGCTACAACTTGTATCCGGCAGATATCCTTCAAAAGCTTTTAGGGAGCTGAAGGCAAGAGTGTCACTAGACAGGGTCACTGGGCGAATATCTCCTCTACCTGGGTCTCAGAGGCTGGTAATATCGAACGGCGGAGCGATTCCGGATGCTGGTGAGTACGGGGTATACCTGGCCGATACCAACCTCAAACTAGGCGAGCTGGATGAGGAATTTGTCTACGAATCCCGTGAGGGAGACGTTTTTTCGCTGGGCACTAATAACTGGAAGATTGTGAAGATCGACGTCGATAAAGTAATCGTGTCGCGTGCCTCCGTTACGCAGGCGCGATTGCCGTTTTGGCGCGGCGAAAATGTTCCTCGCTCCGCTCGCACCGGCAGGCGCATGGGCAAGTTGCTTCGCGAACTGGCCGAGAAGGGTGACAAAGCCAAGGATTGGGCGCTCCGAAATCTGCCGGTGGACGAATGGGCTGCAGAGAATTTGTGCAGGTTCGTGAAGAGCCGGATAGGAGTAGATGGAGAGTCTGCATCGTTCTACAAGTTCAGTATGTCGGAGGTTGACTCGGCGCTTCCCACAGATAAGCGAATAGTCCTGGAAGCCTTTAACGATGAGGTCGGCGGCAGGAGACTTGCTTTGGTGAGCGTGTTCGGTGGGCGCGTTCATCAGGCTCTACGCATAGCGCTGTCTGCGTTGATCAAGAGAGAGATTGGTGTGGAACCGGAAACAATATCCAGAGACAACGGTATTCTGTTCAGGTTACCCGATCCGGTTGGGACTGAGATCGCGGCGTATGGAGAATCACTGTTGCGGATGCTCACACCTGATTTGGCCTACGATCTCATAATGGAGGATTTGCCGAATACAGCACTATTTGGTTTGCGATTCCGCCAAAATGCTGCCAGAGCTCTCCTTTTGCCGAGCGCCGGTCCGGGCAAACGAACACCTCTTTGGCTTCAGCGGCTGAAGGCCAAAGACTTGCTTGCTATCGCAAAGCAATTCGATGGATTTCCTATCGTAGTGGAGACGTTTCGCGAATGCCTGCAGGATTACCTTGAACTTGATGAACTGCGAGAGATTCTCCGACAGGTGCAGTGCGGTGAGATCGAGATCAGCGCCGTCGAGCGAAAGACTCCGTCGCCGTTTGTATCAGCTATGCTTCTAGATTTCCAAATGGTCTACCAATACGAGTGGGACGAGCCCAAATTGGTCGGCAAACGTCGATCGATGGTGGTAGAGCGCAGATTGGTAGACGAACTGATAGAATGTAAGGTTGCACGAAGACTCGATGAGCGGGCGATAGCCGATCTGGACAGACGACTTCAGGGTATCGATGAGCATCGCCGAGCACGCACAGCCGAAGAACTCTACGAATTGGTCCGCGAGATCGGTGATCTCTCGGAGGAGAATGCGGCTGAAGCTGTAGTCGATCCCGGTCTTGTGAATGTATTGGTAGAGGAAGGCAGGCTGTTGCGTGTGAAGTTTCCGAACGCACGCTATCCGCACAGGCTGATTGCGTGTGACTATCTGAACGAGTATCTGCAGGCAATATTGGGGCAGCGTGACGCGATCGAGACCATACTAGACAGGCATTTTAGCCGGCGAGCAGTAATTGATCCGACTGAAGTCGCACGCGACTACGGCTTTCCGGCAGATGTGGTGATCGGTATGGTTGACCGGATGACAAATGCCGGAGAACTTGTTGAAATTGCTCCCGCGCCGGAAACTCAAACGCCCCGATGGACAAGCCCCAAATGCCTAGAGGTGATCTACCGCCGAACTCTGGCGGCACAACGGCGCGAGGCCAAACCGGTTGCCCCAGTGCAATACTCGGAGTTCCTGATACGATGGCAGCATCTGCATCCGAGACATCGATTGCAAGGTTATGAAGGCATCCGAACCGTACTTAGGCAGCTCGAAGCTGTGCGCTTGCCTTATATACTGTGGGAGCCGGACATCATGGCACGCAGAGTTACCGACTTCAGAACTGAATTAATCGACAATGCGTGTCTGTCTTCGGAATTTGTATGGATCGGGCAGGGTTCCGACTTTGAAAAAACCGGTAACCTGGCGTTCTTGGCAAGAGAGGGCCTACCGGTTCTTCTTCCTATGCTGCAGGTTTCCGCATCCGGTAGGAGCTTCTCGGAGCATTGTGAGGCCGTAAGGAATGCGCTCTGTGAGCGTGGGGCATCATTTCTGGTTGATCTGGTTCTCGACACTGGATTGGACTCGCGGACCGTGCAACGCGCTTTATGGGAATTGATCTGGGCGGGAGAGGTGACGCACGACTACTTCAGTATTCTCAGGTCGAGTAAACCTGCCTCAGTTGACCATCCTAAAGGAACATCTTCACAAGCCGGACGGAGAGACAGAATACACTACTATCGGACGCGCTCACGTATTGCCCGATCCTTCACGCTTCCTCCCAATCCAAATCCGGGCAGGTGGGTTCTGCTGTCCTCGTTTTCACGGCATGAAACGGACGAACTTGAATCGCTGGAAATCTACGCGCGAATCTTGTTGGAACGCTACGGAATAGTAGCCAAGGACTTGGTGCAGCGTCCGGGGGAACCAGATGTGCTATGGAGCGATTTGTATCGAGTGTATCAAAGAATGGAGCTGGCTGGTGAGATCGAACGCGGATATTTTGTAGAAGGTCTAGCCGGTGCTCAGTTTGGTCTTCCTGAAGTTATAGATGATCTGTTGGGTAGATCGCATTTCGGATCGGATCAGTCATCATCGGATTCCCAGCCTGTGCTGCTCAACTCATGCGACCCTGCTTATTTATTCTCTGCTGCTGGACCATTTAATATCGGGACGGGGCGGATTAACAGATTGCCATCTAATTATGTGGTGCTCCTGAACGGTCTTCCTGCAATTACTGTCGAGCTTGGCTCAGGAACGCTCAGATTGCATACTGATCTGACATCCGAATCCTTAGCTGCTTGCATACTAGAGCTTGTCCACATGACGGATAGTCCATGGCCGATCAGACCATATCGCAAGGTCGAGATCTCCTACTTTGGAACTGAATCCGTTATCGGTA
>Ga0272448_1004829_pt1 | contig 15181 bp, 12 predicted proteins | sample YNPCB0191_FD_202220 | JGI IMG/M metagenome (GOLD analysis project Ga0272448, IMG submission 202220) | Hot spring sediment microbial communities from Yellowstone National Park, WY, United States - YNP-CB-019-1 | ecosystem: Environmental > Aquatic > Thermal springs > Hot (42-90C) > Sediment...
ACATGTTGGTCGTAGTAACTGAGTTGAAGCTCGATCCGGTCAGGATGCAACCCGCTCAACTGCTCCTGATTGAATTTCCTCAGCGCGGCGCAGCCGCAGCCGAAGGATCGCGGCGAGCTAAATGCGTTCGTTCCAGGCTTGGCACTGCGTCGCGCCGCGCTGAAAGGGGCGACTCCGTCGCCCACAGGGGGAGAGAATCGAGTGGGATCAGTGGCCGAACAGTTCGAAGCGAAAAGTCTCGAACGACCCGCTAATCAGCGATTTCCTAACGCAGATTATCCAATATTATACTACAAAGGCCGCACTCTGGTGACAAGTTGAGCAAACTCGCAGCCTGAAAATCTTCGCAAATATTATCGATTTCTCAACATAGTAATACAGTTGCCACTGCCTCAAACTGTAGCTCAACAGCACAAACACTGCCTGCGCTGTCACTGCATTCAAATTGCGAGAGTGAAAAACTGCAGGCCGGTTCACCGCCGCAACCGCTGGCCCGACAGGGCGCTGGATTTTTTCCTCCCAAACCCCTTGCCGGAACTGTTCCAGCACCCGACGGGGATGAGGTTCAAGCAGTTCGATGTTCATTTGTCATGCCTGTAAGGCCAGCGCACAAGCCGTCGATCGGCCAACTCATCGATCAGGCGCGCCAGCCGGTTGCACTGTTTTATCAACAAGGCTCTGGCACGATGCCATTTGCGATACTCTCTGGCCAGGGGGCGCAGTTTTCCCAGCTCGGCGACCGGTACGGCATACAGGCGTCGTTTGCCGGCTTCGCTGCGGGTCAGGACCCAGACCGGGTGGAGTTTGCCGCGGGCGCAGCGGCAGGTTGGTTTGCCGCATTTGCGGCGCATCAGGTAAAGGGACCCCTGGACCATGGGGGCGTCGGTATGGAGGAGGCGAAGTGTTTTTGCGATTGCGCGGTAAAGGAGCCAGAGCTGCTGGCGGATTTTGGAGATGTGTTCGCTCATGTCTGTGTGTAGTATAATACTATAGACACAGAAATCAAGCACAAAATCCAATTTTCTGTCAGAAATCGGCTTCATGATACTGGCTGCTCGAAAAACGCCGTTCCTACGGCCATTCCGTGCGCCTTCCCCCCAGTGTCTGAATCACAGTGAGAACATTGTGCCTGGTTCGTGGTCAATGCCTATTGCGCTGTTAGGGATGTTTCGTTTGTCGATGTGTTGGGCTGCGCCGCAGCGGCTGAACTATTATGGTCGATTTGAACGATGTAGAACCGTTGGCGGTGGGCCTCGGCAAGAGCGGTCAACCGCATTGCAACCGATGATTCTGTGGTGAGAACGTTGCGTGTTTCCTTCGGATCGTTTGCGAGATCGAACAGGGACTTTTCAATCTTTTCCTGTCGATATTTGCCGGGTTTACCGTCCATGCCGGCTTCGGCCAGGGTGCGGTACTGGTGAGGCAGGTGCAATTTCCAGCGGCCGTCGCCACTGATTACGCCTTCGAACTCGGATCCTGTTGTGAGCGGATAATACTCGTGCGGGCTGCGGGCGACGGGTCTGCCTGTGATCAGGTCCCAGACATTCTTTCCGTCCACAGGATTTGTCGGCAGTGCTGCGCCGGCAAGGTGGGCAAGCGTGGGGAGGAGGTCGATTGTGCAAAAGGCGTTGGTTGAGCGGGTACCTGGGGAGATGCGTCCCGGGAACTTGATGATGCAGGCGCTGCGCACGCCGCCGTCGAAGCTTGTTCCCTTGGCTTCGCGGAATGGAGTTTTGCCGGCGTGATTTCCGTAAGAAATCCATGGGCCGTTGTCCGAGGTAAGGAGAACCATGGTGTGTTGTTCGACGCCTGCACTTTTCAAGGCTTTGAGGACTTCGCCGACCGACCAGTCCAGCTCCATCATCACGTCGCCGTAAAGTCCTGCGCCGGATTTGCCGCGGAATTTATCGCTGCAGAACAGCGGGACGTGTGGCATCGAGTGCGGCAGATAAAGAAAGAACGGGTGATCTTTGTGTTGGTGGATGAACCTGACGGCGTGTTCGGTGTACCAAGTGGTCAGTTGAGTTTGGTGCTCTGGCGTGACCGGGGCGATCGTGATTTTGCCATTATCCCAGAACTGGAGGGGCCATTGTCCCCAGTACTCGGGATTTTCGGGGTGATACTTCCACATATCGTTCGAGTACATCAGGCCGCAGGATTCGTCGAAACCGCGAGCTGGCGGGCGGGTTTCCGGTTGGTCGCCGACGTGCCATTTGCCGAAGACTGCTGTTGCATAACCGCGCGGGCGCAGTACTTCCGCGATGGTCGCGTATTTGGGATCAAGACCCCGTGCACGCGGGGCGTGGGCACCAAAGACACGGGTGCGGTCCGGGTAACAGCCGGTCAGCAGTGCGGCGCGGGATGCTGAGCAGACAGCTTGTGGGACGTAGAAATTGTCAAAACAACAGCCTTCATCTGCCAGCCGCTGAACGTTAGGTGTGGGATAGGGAGTTTTCGCGAAGGGCTGAAAATCGGCCCAACCGGAGTCATCGAGCAAAATGACGACGAAATTGGGCGGGCGGCTTGTTGTATTGGCGGGGGCCGGGGATGCGTCCTGGGGGAACGACAACGAAATGGCTGCCAAGCACGACACTGCGCACTGACGCAATCGGAGCGTGGATGAGAGTATGCTTGGGTGGGCAGACGGCGGAATCACACGTTGACCAGATCCTTGTGCAGCCGAGGCATGGAATGGAGCGAGCATGGTTGTGTCGTAATCGAGCTTGGGCGCGATACGCAACTTTTTTTTGCGGAGCTCAGCAGCGGGGTTCTTCTGTGGCCAGCAGGATGTCGGAAATCAATTTTTGGAGGCGGCGACCGTACTCGACGTAGCTGGCGTATTGCGCTTCGGGTGGAACAGTCTTCGCGTTTGGGTCGTGAAAAACGGCGGCGATATGTGGTTCGATGGAAATTCCGCCGTTGTATCCGCTGTTGATCAAGTCTGTGAGAATTTCGCGGACCTTTCCGTGTCCTTCGCCCGGCCACGTATAAACGGCTTCATTGCGTGTGGCGTCCCAGATGACGTCTTTTACATGGACATGAACGATCCAGGGCTTGACCTTTTGGTAGAATTCCCACGGGTTCTGGCGGGGCCATGGTTTTGGTTTGCTGCGGTCTGGATTGAACAGCGGGTTGCCGGTATCCCAGACCCATTTGAGGCCGGGGACATTTTCGAGGAGGCGCAGCGCGAACGGCCATCCCATTCCGCCGTAATTCATGCAGTTTTCGTGAACGGGTTGGAGGCCGGCGTCGAGGAACATGCGTGTGAGCTCGCGCAATCGCCGGAACCGTTCCTCTTCCATTTGGTCGTCGTTGTCTTCGCGGATGGCGAAGCTCATGATTCTGATCAACTTGGTTCCGAGGCGTTGCATACGGGGGATGGCGCGTTTTGCTTCGGCGATGGATGAATCGGGTGGATCAGTGATGCGTTTGCCCCAATTTGCGATGGTTGAGCCGAAGCAGCAGACGCCGATGTTTGCGTCTTTGAGCTTTTGGGCGGCGATATCGAATGCGGGTTCCGGGAGGTCATGGATATTTGCGACCGGCCAATTGCCGACCTTGATGCTGCGTGCTTCGATTGTGTGCCAGCCCAATTCTTTTGTTGCTTTGATCTGGGTGTCGAGTTCGACGCCCGCCTCGTCACTGATGCCGGTGAGGTACATGTTATTCCTTGTCGGTTGGTGTTTTGTTTTGCGCTGCCGATGATAGGGTGGCTTCGCGGTCAGGGCAAGGACCAGCGTTGCGGGTGTTGGCTGCGCTTTCGGTGTCGGCCATGCCGAGGTTGGCAAGAATGCGCGAGACCGATCGTGCTTTGTTCAGGGTGTAGAAGTGTATGCCGGGTACACCGTTGCGGAGCAGGTCGGCGCATTGTTGGGTGGCGAACTCGATGCCGAATTCGGCGACGGCGTCGTCGTTGTCGCCCAACTGATGAAGTTTGTCGATGAGTGTTTGAGGTATTGATGCGCCGGAAAGAGCGGTGAATTTGCGTATCTGAGACGCGTTGAGGATTGTTATAATGCCGGGGACAATCGGCACGTTTACGTGAAGGTGCCGGACGAGATGATCTCGGAATTCGTAAAAGAACCTGTTGTCGAAGAAGAGCTGTGTGATGACGAAATCTGCGCCGCGATCGATTTTTTCTTTGAGGCGTTGCCAATCGACGTGTTTGCCTTCGCGGCATTCGATGTGGCCTTCGGGGAATCCGGCGACGCCGACGGAAAAACCGCCGACCTTGCGTGCGAGCTCGACCAGTTCGTATGCGAACCGGAATCCGCCCGGTATGGGTGTAAAAGACGTTGTGCCGGCGGGGGGATCGCCGCGCAGTGCCAGCAGATTGCAGATGCCGCGTTGCCGCGCGTCCATGAGCAGTGCAAGTATCTGGTCCCGCGTTGCCCCGATGCAGGTGAGGTGTGCCATGCCCGGCACGCCGAAGTTGACCTGGATTGATTGGACCAGGTCGATGGTTTTGTGTCGGGTGCTGCCGCCGGCGCCGTACGTCACCGAGCAGTAGCCGGGTTTGAGCCCGGCCAGTGCGGGCAAAGTTTTCAGGGCAAGCGTGCGTTCGCCTTCGGGTGTTTTCGGCGTGAACAACTCGAAGGAGACCACCGGTCGCCCGTTGGCTTTGGCACTGGCGTAAACATCACGAATAAACCGCATTGCCGGCTCAATGTGCGGCATGAAAAACCGTGTGGCAAGCGGAAGATTCTGCGGCGGGGTAAGCGCGAGGCAGGGCCTGATGCAGACGGTGGGGTTGCTGACCAATGCCTCGAGACGGGCAGGGCGCGCCGGTTTTTTTCTTTGCTGCAGGACGGCGGTGGATACTCTTGTGGCGTGACGGTGCTGGAAGTTATCCAGAAGAGCACAGAGTTTCTGGGGCGAAAGGGCGTCGAATCGCCGCGATTGCAGATCGAGCTTTTGCTTGCGCATGTGCTTCGGATGCCGCGGCTGAAGCTGTATCTGAGCTTCGATCGGGAGCTTACAGAAGCCGAGTTGGCGACGCTGAGGGAGCTGGTGAAGCGGCGTGGGAATCGCGAGCCTTTGCAGCATCTGGTCGGGACGGTTTCGTTTTGGGGATATGAAATTGTCGTGAACCGGGATGTTTTCATTCCCCGCCCGGAGACGGAATTGCTTGCGGAGCAGTGTTGGATTTGGCTGGAACAATCGGGGATTGAATCGCCGGCGGTACTGGACGTTGGGACGGGGAGTGGCTGTGTTGCGATTGCGCTGGCGTTGCGTTGTCCGGCTGCCCGGCTTACGGCGATTGATATTTCCGAGGCGGCGCTGGGAGTGGCGCGGGCAAACGCCGCCCGGCACGGCGTCGGGGATCGGATAACATTTTGCTGTGGCGACGCCTTTTCGCCGCTGGCGAAGGGAACGCGATTTGACCTTATCGTGAGCAATCCGCCGTATATTCCGACGGAAGAAATTTCGCGGCTTCAACCCGAGGTAAGGGATTATGATCCACGCATAGCGCTGGACGGCGGGGTTGACGGGCTTGGTTTCATCCGGAGACTGGCTGTTGAAGCGGCGGATTACATTGCTCCGGGGGGGCGGCTGATGATCGAGATTGGAGAGGGGCAGGCTGAACCTGCGCGTGGCATTTTCGGTGCAGCGGGATGGAATGTCGAGGATGTCAAGATTGACGATCAAGGGTGCCCTCGGATACTGGTTGCGCGGCGGTGTTAAGCGTGTGAGATTGGCTCGAGTTGTGGAAACGAGATGCATGCATTGGTGATAGATGGTGGGCGGCCTCTCGAAGGGCAGGTGCGCATAAGCGGTGCCAAGAACGCGGCGTTGCCGTTGATGGCTGCCGCGTTATTGACACGTGAACCTTGCGTGATTCGCGGGGTCCCGAGGTTGAGCGACGTGGCTTTCATGGGTCGGATTCTGACCTCACTGGGGGCCACTGTTCGGTTCAACGGCGGTTCTGTTACGATTCAGGCGTCGCGGATTCGCGGGTTTGCCGATTATGACCTTGTGCGGAAGATGCGCGCATCGGTTTGCATTCTTGGGCCGCTGCTGGCCAGGCTTGGTCATGCGCAGGTCTCATATCCGGGCGGCTGCGTAATCGGACCGCGCCCGATTGATCTGCATTTGAAAGGCATGCGGGCGCTTGGCGCGGAAATCACGATTGATGGCGGTTATGTTTGCGCTCGCGCGGAGAAACTGCGCGGCGCGCCGATTTTCCTCGGCGGCCGGGCAGGCCCGACTGTGCTGGGCACCGCGAACGTGATGATGGCTGCGACGTTGGCGGAGGGGACCACCGTCATCGACAGCGCGGCGTGTGAGCCTGAGGTGGTTGATCTGGCGAATTTCCTGAACGCGATGGGCGCGAAGATTGCCGGTGCAGGGAGTCCGACAATCACAGTCACGGGCGTAAAAGAACTGCATGGAGCGGATCACGAGGTGATACCGGATAGAATCGAGGCGGCTACTTTCGCCATAGCCGCCGCTGCAACAAGAGGTGAAGTCACTCTTACTCATGTCCGTCCGGAGCATTTGAGGTCGGTGTTGGACAAGCTCAGGGAAGTGGGCGTTGAAATTGTCGAGGATGGCGAGAGCCTGACTGTCAGGGTTGCGGGTCCGTTTCGTCCGAGCGACATCACGACGCAGCCGTACGCGGGGTTTCCAACCGATGCGCAGGCGCAAATGACGGTCCTGATGACCCAGGCGGACGGTGTCAGCATCATAACGGAGCGGATATTCGAGTCGCGTTTCATGCATGTGAGCGAGCTGGCGCGGTTGGGGGCGAACATTGCGATCGAGGGGCCGAGCGCGGTTGTCAAGGGGCCGACGCCATTGCGTGGTGCACCAGTGATGGCCAGCGACCTTCGGGCCTCGGCGGCGCTTGTGATCGCCGGGCTGGTGGCGCAGGGGCGTACACGGGTGCGGCGTATTTATCATCTTGACCGCGGCTATGAAATGATAGATGCAAAGCTGCGGAAGCTTGGGGCAAGAGTGCGGCGCATTTCTGAGTAATGAAATTCTTTCTTACAATTCTGCTGATTGCCCTGATTGCGTGGGGCGGGTGGCATTTCTGGTCGTATATAGACAAGAAAATGTCGGCCATGAAAGCTGAAGAGCGGGGTGAATCTGGTCCTGCGCCCGGCAAACTGCCGGGGATGTCGGCCGAACTCGAGGCCGGGTACGAAGACGCCAAGCGCGGCGGCGCGGAAACTCTTGCGCGGTGGCTATACCAGCACCGGAGCCAGATCAGGGACCCGCGGCTGGCAGACATCGAACTGGATTATGTGGTCCTTGTCGGGCGGACGAACCAGGCTGAAGCGCGCCGCGTGTTGGACGGCATTCGATTGCGGATCAAGCCGACATCGCCTGTTTACAAGCGTTTTCAGCAGTTGGACAAGGCATACCATTAGCCCTCAGCGTGGCGTCACCCCAACCGAACGATTGCCAATCTGCGATTGCTGCGCAGATTTTCCGATATGGTGCTCTAATTGGCGCTGGGTTTGCCGGCGACATTGCGGAGGTCGAATCCGGGCGGTCGAGTGTAAACCGGGATTCTGACGTTGAGAGTGTCGAAGCCGAGGAAGAATCCCTTTGACTCTTTGTTTTTGCCGGTGCATTGGAACCGCAGTGCATGCTCGCCGGCTTGCAGTTTGTGTTGTCCAAGGCGATGAGTTTGAGGGGCGATTGCTGAGCTGTAGAGGTCGAGTGTGGCTGTTTCGCGACCGTCAACGAACACACGATACATTCCGTAATCCCATGAATGGAGCATGCGGACCGACAGCTCACCATTGATTTCCTTGTCGAGGTTGAACTTGATTTCGACCCATGCGTTTTCGGTGTCGGGTTTGAACCAGAGCTGCTTATCGTCGGTCAAGCCGCCGATGTTTTGCACTTCGAGGGTGTGATCGGGCGAATGTGAAGCGGTTGGAACGGCTTTCCAGCCGACGATCAAGGTTTGTTCTGAGAACGGGAGCCGTTCGGGTCCGGGAGGCAAAGGCGGCCATGGTTTGTGAGGCTCGGTTTGGTACCAGATGGCGACCGAAGACATGAGATCGTCGCGTTCGATAAACCCGCTGATTTTGCCGTCCGGGAAAGTCTGGCTTCCCTTGTGTTCAATTTCAGCGCGGAGCGATTTGCGGAACGTGACGGGGTCAGCGAGGTGGAACCTGTATGCGGTGCATCTGGAGCCTGCCTGATAGCCTTCCCAGAGCGGTGTGCCGTAGAACGGGCAGGCTTGCTGGCGGAACCCCCACGCGTCGCAGAAGTAATCTTCGGTGCCTGTTCCGCGGAGCTGGGGTTCGGTGGCGCCGTCGATGAAGAAGAAGTCATCGCCTTCGCCGTACCAACCATCTGACATTGCGTACACGCTCTGGATGGTTCCGACGTAATGGCCACGTCCGACAATGTCAGCAAGGAGATAGTTTCTTCCCATGACACACGGGAATTCCTGTCGGTACATTGCATGGAAGTACGCGGCGTCGTCGGGCAGGGTTTTGTGCTTCTGCCAGTCAATGTAGTAATAAAATGCATTGCAGCGTTTGTCGCTCTCGTTGCTGACGACGATCTTTGCCGATTTGCGGAATGGCATTGGCCAATAACAATTTCTGGCTTTGCCTTCGGATGTAACCGTTATCGGGATGGAACTGAAAGGCTTGTCAACGCCATGGCCAATGCCGAAAAAGTCGCCGATTGGACACTCGACGCTAGGATGCTCTTCGCCGTCCCAATATATGCGGAGCGTGAGCAACCTCGAATAAAACGGCGCGGGATGGCTTATGGTGAACCAGATATGGGTGATGATGCCCGGTCCCTCGAGTTCGGCAAGGGTGAGTGTGCCGCCGGGAGGGATTGGCCGCGCATCACCGTTTCCGTTTTGCCAGTCCGGGTCCGATGACGAAGCACGTCGGGCTTCAAACTCTTTGAGCCTTTCGAGTCCGGCCATGGGATTGCCGAGGCTTTCTTGGGGAATGCTTGTTGCTGTGAGGGCCATGAGCGCAGCGAGGATGTTTGCGAGCTTTCCAGCATGCATGTTTGCCATGACGATTTCAGATTGGTTTGTGCGAGTGCGGTGTCATTTGGACCGTGTCCAACAAGTGGCGAAAACACTATCGAGGTTGCGGTTTTGGTGCAAGATTGCTTGTTTTGCCGGGTTCTTCTGGTCTGGTTGCCGTGTTGGATCGAGTGTTTGAGGACGACAAGCAACGTCGTGCAGTTTCGTTGTTTGGGTCGATGCGCAGCACTTCCGTGAAGTGTTTGGTGGCATTCTGGGTTTGGTTTTGGCCGGCGTAGAACAAGGCGAGCCGTAGATGGGCCTGGAGGCTGTTGGTGTTGAACATCAGCAATGTTTCCAACTGCTGGCGTGCGTCGTTGGTGAGTCCGCGATTCAGCAATGATTCGGCCCATGCGATTCGGGCGTGTTCGCTGGCGGGGTCGAGAGCGATGGCAAGCTTGAATTGGCGATCTGCATCGGCTGGTTTTCCGATGTGGGTGAATGCGGTTCCGATTGCGGCGTGGATTTCTGGGGAGGCGGGCCGGAGGCGTTCTGCCTTCAACAGATACGTAAGCGCTTGGCTGGCGGTTTCGGGCTGGTTGAGGAGAAGACCGAGCTTGTACAGAGGTGTGAAGGCGTGTGGGGCGATTTGGATCGCGTTGGTCCATGCGGCTGCGGCGCCTGCGCGATCCGCGTGCGCCAGAAGATAGTTCCCGAGTTGATCGTAGAGTACCCAGTCGTGGGGCATTGCACTGATGGCTTCGCGGTACGCTGCAATCTGCTGCGGCATTGCGTCAGGTTTGATGGCGTTCTGGAGGCTTTGGATTTCATTTTGGAGGCGGGCATCCTGTTCGCGGTGATTGATCTGGCGCCTGAATAGATTTCCGGAGATTTGGCGGCGCAACGCGGTTGCGAATCTGTACCGGTTCCAGTCTGTGAATGCGAGACGTCGGGCGCAGGCCTCTTGATCCAACCATTCGGCTTGTGATTCTGACTGGTGTGGAATGAATTTGGAAATGGCGTTCGCCTGCAATCTGGCGAGCAGATAATTACCGGAGAAACTGAAATGCACATGGTCGCACATGAGTTCGGCGCCAGTGATGCCGTATGGACTTGATGTGTTGAAAGCTTGTTCTGCATCTATGAGGCTGAGTCTTTCGTGCCGATAACTTTGCGAGACGCGTCTTATTACTTCGTTGACTTTACTGTCGGCTCGAGCTCTGAACGCATCCATGTCACGGGCTGATTGGAGGTGATATTTGGCGCTATTCGTGTCGCCTGCGGCCAGAAAGGCGCGGCCCAATCTGAACTGCAGGCCGGCGTGGTTGGTTGCAAGTGCGTAGGCTTGCTGGAAGCGGGCCAAGGCCATTTCCGTGTTGCCTTCTTCAAACAAACGCGTGCCTTCTGCGAGAGACGTTTGCCAAACTGCGAGCTTTTCGGGGGGTAACGGAGGCGGTTCGCCTTCGACGAACGGTGCGCAGTCTTTCAGGTTTGAGACCATGGTGTTGAGCAGTATTCGAGCGCGCGCGTTCAGTCCCATGCGAACGAGAGCATGCAAATTGTTTTCGAAGTTTGCGTAAATCCGGCGCAAAACAGGGTCGTCCGCAGCAATCGGGCGAGAAAGGAGAAGCTCGGTCATTTCTGCTGAGTTTGCGGGTTGGCGGGCGCGCAATTTGCGGGCAAGGCCGCCAAGACATTGTCCGATTCGAAATCGGCTCAGGAAGGCCGCAACTCTTACAACTTGGACGGGCGGTGCGGTGGACCCGAACGCCGGGGTTGCGCCATAGGGGCCGATGACTTCGTTGTTGCCGGCATAAACGATCCAGACGTCGCCGTCGCACTCCGCACAGCCGCGCGCTATTTCGCGGATCACATGCGAGTTTATTGCTGGAAACGCGGTGTTGATAACCTCGAACCTGAGAGCTGGATACCTTTCCTCGAGCAGAACCTGGAGGATTCGAGAGAAACCGAAGGCTGGTTCGGGGTCACCCATCGCAGCCGATTCACCAAATACGAATATTCTGAAGTGATTGTGTGGTTTGTCCTCGGGGAATTGGAATGAGAGCGGCGCTCGTGCGGTCTGCTGCGGCATGAACCGCCACGCAAACCGTGTGTTTTCGATCAGGGTTTTCTGGCCGGCGCGGTCTGTGCTGAGGAAGAACCCTGCTGGATAACCACAGCCGGTCAACCGAAGGACGACTTCGACCGCGCCAAGGACAACAAGGCCCGGCAGAATCGACAACGCCAGTTTGGCTGGGAATGGCAGGCACCGGCGCGCGATTGTTAATGACAGACTTGTGGCCACTACTCCTTATCTCCCAGGGATTCTGCTTTTGAGCCTTGGTTGCCGAATGAATTGGCCGAAGGCGCCCAAACCTGGTCCGTTCTGTGCATTCACGGAATCAATATGATGCGGTACAAACGCTGTGGCGCGTCCTGAGGGATTTTGTCGGTGGCACAGATTACTGCGCCATTGCCGCGGATTGGGTCGCCCAGATCTGTCCATGAGTCCTTCCCGAGATCGGATCGGTACTGGACCTGGTATGTGCAGTTGGATGAAGACGACCAGCAAATTTCAACCTCACTAACCCGTATTGTTGGTGCCGGCACTTCGGTTGCCACAACATCAGTGTGAGCAAAATAATACGGAATATCGCAACACACGACCGGGAACTCCCTTGCGCCCTTGATGCGGAGTTCGTTACCAGCTCGGGTAACGACATAATCCGCAGTGCCAAGCATTTCAATGTCCGGGTAAGGATGAGCCACCTGGTGTTTAAAAAGGATCGTGCTGTCCGTGACGATGCCGTTGGAAAGAGCCAGAAATACCGTGCGCTGGTCCTTGCCGAGGATGGTCAAATCGGCTCGGTTTGCAGTTCGGTTGATTTTCAGGTGGACAAATGTTTGATCCGGGTTTGGCAGTCGGGTTTCAAGTTCACCCCATATGCCGCCAACCATGGTGTAGGAGCCCGAAGATATCTGGCAGAGGATTTGTTGGTCGGATTGGTCAAGGGCAAGGACATGGCCTGTCCAGCCCAGCAGTGCGAGCAAGCAAACGGGCAGTTTCATAGTGGTTGTAATGATGAACGATGTTTCCTGTTATTCAGTTGGCGCGTCTGACCTGGTGTTCGCGAGCTGACTCTGAAAAGCTCAGCGTTCACTGCGCAATTTCTTTCAAGTCCCGCTGGCCTGTCAAATAATTCTTGTGCCCGCCAAATCAAGCCCAACATGTTTTGCGGTGGCGGGCGGAAGACAATCCCTTGCTTTGGGGCGGTTTGTTCTCTTAAATCGTGCGGTGCCAACAATCGTAATTGCGGTTGCAAATCAGAAGGGCGGCGTGGGCAAGACGACCACTGCCGTAAACCTTGCGGCCTGTCTTGCACGCCTTGGGAAACGGATTCTGTTGGTGGATATCGACCCGCAAGCGAATGCGACCAGCGGCTTGGGGCTTGCAAAGACGCCCGGTGCCAGCGCGTACCGGGCTTTGCTGGGGCAGGAACCTCTGGATGCGCGCATCCTTGGCACGGGCCGGGAATGTCTCGAGATTGTTCCAGGCGAGTTCGACATGTGCGGGGCTGAAGTCGAGCTGTCGAGGCTCGAGAATCATTTGCTGCGTTTGCGATTTGCTCTCGAGCCGGTGCGGACCAGCGGTCGGGCAGAGTTGGTTATTGTGGATTGTCCGCCGTCATTGGGGATTTTGACGTTGAATGCGTTTGCGGCGGCGGACCGGCTGCTGGTTCCAATTCAGTGTGAATATTATGCGTTGGAGGGCATTTCGACGATCACGCGCATTGCACAGCAATTGCGCGAGACCGGTGTTAATCCGGGTTTGGGGCTGATGGGTGTCGTGATGACGATGTACGACAGCCGAACCCGGCTCTCGCCGCAGGTTGTGGCCGAGGTGCGCCAGCATTTCGGAGAGCTTGTGTTCGATACTGTGATACCGAGAACGACGCGCTTGGCCGAGGCGCCGAGCTTCGGAAAAGCGATAATCGAGTATGACCCGTACAGTCCGGCGGCCTCGGCCTACGAAGTGCTGGCCCAGGAGGTCATGGCAAGGATCGATTCTGGTCCGGATTTTATGACCGGTTCGACAGGCGCATCCGTGGTTTCAGGCCGGTGAGGTTTCCGAGCGAGGCGCGCACAGGCTTTGGATGTTGTCTCATCTCTCATCTGAACCTCTCGACGGCCACAACCGACGGGCGCGTTTAGGAGCACCCAGAGATTACAGGCGAATGAGAGCGGGCAGGTGAGTCTCTTCCCTTGGTTCTGTCCCTTGAGACTCGTTTGTCTGTGTTCGCTGTCATGGCGGTGTCCTCTTGATGAGGGGCACGCGGCACGGTCGATCAGAGAATCTCCGTTGACCGGGCGAACACTTCAGGGCTCATTGGCGAAGCGTTCGGCGAATTTTTCGGGTGTGAGGCCGGATTCATTGAGATGAGTAACTTTTGTCCATGGCAGGCCGGGGACACCCTGGGCGAGCTTCAACCATTCTGCTGCGTAGGCTTTCCTTGATTCCGGGAGCGGCCATGTGGCGCCCTGGCTTTTGCATTCGTTTCGGAGTTTGTCCCACAGGGACAGCCAGACGTAGCCGAGCCACATCCGACCGCGTTGGACGCGGACGAGGTAGTCGGGTTGGTTTGCGGCGGCCTGTTCGGCCTGTTTCCACAAGCGTTCGGCGTTGGCGACTGTTTGGAAATTGAAGAACGGTGTGTCAGTTCTCGAGAAGCAAGTGAGGTTCCACCCGGCGGAGGCTCTATGCATCATATCCATGTACCCGCGAATGTAGAAGGCGGCGTCGGGCCCATAGTAGCCGTTGAGGAATGTGTCGATAAGCTTCTGGTCGTCCTGCTTTGGGTTCCAAAGGAGTTGTGCGAGGACCCATGCACGCAGTTCCGAGAATTCGGAACCATAACTCTGGTACGCGCCCTGTTCGAACAGGCCCTTGACGTTGTGTTCTGCGAAGAATCGGACGTTTGGACCGAGAACGAACCAGTTGGGGTGCGGCTGCAGGTAATGAGCGAAATCGGTTGTGTAATCCCAGACGTAAAGCCGATTGCAGATTTTGGCCCAGCCGCGGATGTCATCGCCGAACTTTGCGTTGGCCGGGGCTGACAGCGGCTCGCGGAAATTGCATTCGATCGAGCAAAGACGCACGATGACATTCGGCCTTGGCCGGATTGTTTTGGGCGGCTTGCGTGTGTACTGGTAGGCCAGAGTGTCAACGGCGACATTGGGGAACTCGGACTCGATCTGTTCTGCGATATAGTTCACGAAATCGAGCATTGTGCCGGCCTGACTGCCTTCGGCGTCGTCGATGGCTTTGCATTTGTCGCATTGACACCCGCCGTGCCAGTCGTTTTGCGAGACGGAGATGATCCGTGCCTCGGGCGATTCGCGCAGCCATTCCTTGACTCGTTCAACGACGAACTTGCGAAGGTCGGGATTGGTGAGGCAGAGCTGTGCATGTTCGGTGGTGCGTTTGCCGTTTAGGAGGCTGTACCATTCCGGATGTTCGGCGAAGTACTTTTCCGGTGGCACAAGAGGGTAGAACGTGTGGACGAATCCTTTGTATCGAATGCACCCACCCATGTCCTCCGGGATGCGCGCCGATTGGCTGTCCGAGAAATTTCGCACCGCCCACGTGGGATCGAATGCCGGGTACCAGAACGGGTCGCGGGATTCGAACGGCGATTGATAGCGCACGTCGCACTGGCCGATCCTGAGCGTCGGGTGCTTGGGGATGTGACTTGCCCATGGTGTCCACCAGCGAACACCGCAGTTTTCCTGGAGGAAATGCGAAACCGCATAGAGAGTCCCCCGCGGTCGCCCGCCGGCAAGCAGTAGCTTGTCACCCTTTGTTCTTATTATGATTTCTTCCTGGCCGAGCTTGTCGAACTCGACGTCAGGGAAGAGGCTCTTGGCGATTTGGCCCTGGCCGACAATGATTGCGTTTGCGGGGGCTTTTGAAGGGGCGGTAACGACCGCAAACTCGGTGCCGGTGATTTGGCTCAGCACCGAGGCCAGTTCGCGCACGGCGTGTTTTTCGGGTGCGGTTGCTTCTGCTTGTTGGACGATGACGCACGCGGGACTGCCGTCGCGGGCGATTGTCAATGCATGTGATTTTTGACTCAATGAAATCAGGCAAAACATCAGAACATGGATCTGGAGAAGCCGTGACATCAGATTACAAGCGGTTTTCATGCAAGCTCAGATAACGAGTTT
>Ga0272448_1004830_pt1 | contig 15175 bp, 16 predicted proteins | sample YNPCB0191_FD_202220 | JGI IMG/M metagenome (GOLD analysis project Ga0272448, IMG submission 202220) | Hot spring sediment microbial communities from Yellowstone National Park, WY, United States - YNP-CB-019-1 | ecosystem: Environmental > Aquatic > Thermal springs > Hot (42-90C) > Sediment...
ACATAGACTTCGGGATCGAAGCCGTGATGTTGGTCGGTGCGCGGATCGAGGGCGGGCTGCTGCTGGACGCGTTGGCGGAGGCCGAACTGTTCGAGCAGCGCGAGAGGGGCGAGTTGGCCGCCGTGGGCGCTGGCGCGGCAGGCAGGACGAAACTCAATGTCCAAGCGGTGAGGTCGTAGCGAGTAATGTTTGCTCATCCCCTTTATAGACCGGCCCCCGCGAAAAACGTTCACCCAAAAGTGAAACTTTCATCACAATGCTAACGATTGAGGATATAACTCATATGGCTCCTTTATGGTTTGATTTTCAGGTTACGGTAAAAGATAGCCGGATATTGTATTTAGAAATTTTTCGGTCCAATGAAAATTGAGTTGCACAGCAAATCAAATATACGGCAAGGTTGTCGTATTGATGAATAGCCAAAATAACCAAACGCGCGTGGCAATCCTACGGGCGTTGCATGAGATTCATCACCCTGCCGGGGCGGCACGCATACAGCAACAGCTTCGCGCGATGGGGATCAACCTCCAACCGCGCACAATTCGTTTCTACCTGCTGCAGTTGGATCGAGAAGGATTAACCCGACCGGTCAGCCGTCGAGCCGGCCGTGAGTTGACCGAGCAGGGTCAACAAGAGTTGGCTCATGCAAACATCGCGGATAAACTTCGGTTTGTGGCCTCACGGATTGATTCTCTCGTTTATCGAATGACCTATGATCTGAGTGCCGGCAGAGGCACCATTGTAGGAAACCTCGCGTTGATTCCCAAACATTATGTGCAGCGCGCGTTGGAGGAAATGCGGCCGGTGTTTGCGCGCCACCTCGGCATGGGCACGAAACTCGCCGTGATCAACGAGGGCGAACGCTTCGGCTCGACGACCGTTCCCGACGGGCAGGTCGCATTGGGCACTGTTTGCAGCGTCACGGCGAATGGCATCCTGTTGAAACACGGCATCCCCGTCACTTCCCGGTTTGGGGGGCTGATGGAAATCAAAGACGGAAAACCTTCCCGTTTCGTTGCGTTGATTGATTATAATGGCACGACCCTGGATCCATTGGAGGCGTTTATCCGCGCGGGCATGACTCGAGTGCGAGATTGCGCGCGGACCGGTAACGGCATCATCGGGGTGAGCTTTCGGGAAATTCCGGCGGCCGCCGTCGGTGATGTTCGGCGCATCAAAAAGGAGATCGAGCGGCACGGCTTGGACGGCATCTTGGAGATAGGCACCCCGAATCAGCCCCTGTTCGATGTACCCGTCGGCGAAGGCCGTGCCGGGTTGCTGGTGAGCGGCGGATTGAACCCAATCGCCGCGCTGTATGAAGCCCGCGCGGAAGTGGATTTTCACTCCCTTGCCGAAGTGGAGGACATCAGCCGATTTGCTGATTATACCGTTCTGCGCAACCCGTTCTACCAATAAACATGTCCACCGCCATCGTCGCACATCGGGGTTTCAGTGCTCGCTACACTGAGAATACCCTTGCGGCCATCGAAGCCGCGCTGGAGCTGGGCGTTGATTTCGTTGAGGTAGATGTGAATCAAACACAAGACGGCCAACTTGTACTGTTCCATGATTCCACGCTGAACCGTTTGTGTTCTGTTCGTGCCCACCTGCAGGATGTGACACTGGAGCAAATCAAGCGGCTGAATCCTGAGATTCCATCTCTGCGGGAGGCGTTGATGGCGGTTCGCGGGCGCGGGCGACTCTTGATTGAAATGAAGCGGGCGGATCCGGTCAAAGTCGGTGAGGAAATTGTTCGGTCTCACATGGAGCGGAACGTAGTGGTGTTTTCCTTCTCCACAGCCACAATGCAAACGCTGGCCGCTGCTTATCCCGAGATTCGTCGTTTCGGATTGGTGGCCGACACGCTTCCGCGCAACCTGCCGTTTGCCGTGGACGGCATAGCAGCGAACCGGCGTCTGGTGCACTCTCGCAAGGATGTGAAGCGTGTCCAGCGGCGCGGCTGGAAATTGTTTGTTTGGACGGTGAACCGTTTGGGGGAGATGCAACGGCTGATCGAATGGGGGGTGGACGGTTTGATCACCGATCATCCCGATCGCGCGAAGTCTTGTCTTGCGCAGCGGTGATCTTCGCTTATTCTGCGCTCATGCTACAGATCATTTTCAGTCCGGTCAGCGCAAAGGAGCTGGCGGCCATGCCTCGCCCGCTTCAAATCGAATTGATAGACGGCTTTCAGGTTCTGCCGCAGGATTTCGAAAGGGCGGACGAGAAATTTGGTCAGCTCACTCGTGGTGGCAAACGCATCTATCGGTACCGCGTCAAGGACTACCGCATTTATTTTGAGAAGGAGGACGGTATCATCCGCGTGCTGTGCATTCTGCACAGGAACTCGCTGAAAGATTTCTTCTTCCGCAGCAAGCTACCCATTTCGGAGGACCAGCTTCTTCAGGACAATCCGAAATTCTGGCAACTGTTGGAAACCAGTGTCGGCAAGTAGCTGGCGACAGGGAGTCTTTTGTCCCCGTAAGACAGACTTTTGGCGCAGGTGCCGCAGCCGTGCTGTGGACTTGCCCGCATGGAGAAACGGTGTAATCTGGCGGGCGACATGATTGCACTGATTGATTACGGCAGCGGCAACCTGCGCAGCGTCGAGAAAGCACTCGCGCACGTCGGCGGTGAGGTGCGAATTACCAGCGCGCCAGCAGAGGTGCGTGCAGCAGACGCGGTCGTGCTTCCCGGTGTGGGCGCGTTTGGCGATTGTGTGAAGAATCTTCAGAACCGGGGGTTGGTGGATGCGATTCGCTATTTCATCGGCAGCGGCCGACCGTTTCTCGGTATTTGCGTGGGACTCCAGATGCTGTTCCAGGGCGGGGAGGAATCGCCCGATGTCGCCGGATTGGGTGTCTTGGCCGGTTCTGTACCGCGTTTCCCGGACGACAAGCTCAAGGTTCCCCACATGGGCTGGAACCGGCTTCGTGTCCGGCGCCCGGATTGCCCGTTGCTGCGCGGGGTCGCTGACGGCAGTCACGTCTATTTTGTGCACAGTTATTACGCGGCTCCCGCCGACACCAGTGTCGTGGCGGCGACGGCGGAATACGGCCTGGAGTTTGCAGCGTTGATTTGGCGTGAGAATATTCTTGCCACTCAGTTTCATCCGGAGAAGTCGCAGACCGTGGGTCTGCAAATGCTGGCGAATTTTGTGAGGTTGTTATGACGATTTATCCGGCGATTGATTTGAAGGATGGCTGTGTGGTGCGGCTGCGTCAAGGCCGGGCCGAGGAGGTCACGGTTTATGGCAACGATCCCGCCGCCGTCGCCCGTAATTGGGTGGAGCAAGGGGCGCGCTGGTTGCACGTGGTTGACTTGGACGGAGCGTTCAGCGGTGAACCGCGCAACTGGGATGCGGTTCGCAGCATTCTCGCAGCGGTCAACATTCCGGTGCAGCTTGGCGGCGGGTTGCGCACGCGAGAACAAATCGCGGCCGCGTTGGCAATGGGTGTAACACGCTGCGTGGTGGGCACCAGAGCGTGTGAACCGTCCTTTGTGAAGGCCCTGGTGACAGAGTTCGGCGACAAAGTAGCCGTAGGTATTGACGCGCGGGATGGTTTGGTTGCCGTCAAAGGTTGGGTGGAGAACACTTCGCTGCCGGCCATCGAATTTGCGAAGCAGGTCGGCGATCTCGGCGTTCGCACCATCATTTTCACCGACGTCGCCACCGACGGCACGTTGAGCGGCCCGAACGTGAAGGCGATTACTGCGGTATGCAGCGCCGTCACCTGCAACCTCATTGCCAGCGGCGGCGTCTCGACGGCAGACGATGTGCGGCGCCTACGCGAGTTGAAGCAGCCGAATCTGGTCGGCGTTATCATTGGCAAGGCGCTTTACGACGGAAGGATTTGCCTTCGGGAACTGCGGGATTGAACTCAGACGGAGAGTTCCGTTCACGATGCAGAATCAACGGATACAGGAATTGCGGTAGGAAGGGATCGAAACGGCGGTCCATTTCATAACGCAGGCCATGAACGCCAATGAAGGACGTTGGGGGAAGGTAACGCTTCGTCGCCATTTCCAGCTCAAACGCCTCGGCCTAGAAGACGGGCGGTAATATTTCGTTTCGTTTCGCGACGGTGAACTCAGCGGCATCAGCGGTCTGCATCACTACGAATGGGGGCCGGAAGAGAACGTGTGGTTGGGCAGGTTTGCGGTGCATCCGTTTCGGCAGAAACAAAAGATCGGACAACGGCTCATGGAGGAAACGTTGCGGGCGGCGCGCGCAAAAGGATTTCGGAAGTTGTATGTGGAAACCTACGATGCGTCGCTGCCCCCCCAATGCGATTCGCTTTTACCAGCGGATGGGATTCCGACGCGCCGGTCAGGTGGACGGCTACTGGAGTGATGGTTCGCCCATGCTGGTATTTCTTCGGGAGTTGGAAGCGGCGTCGTGAGCGATGCTGATACCGCCCTGAGTGCGAGCCGCATTCCGTCGGATGGTTTTGCAGCACGGATCGTCTGCCGTGCGGGCGATCTGCTGCGTGGTAGTTGGCGAAATTGGCCACTTGCAAACCTTTCGGTGTCTCGCCTCGGCGACAGGTGCCGGGAGTCCGCGCATATCGCTGGTCAAGAGCTGTGGGTTGAAACAGCAGATGTTCCGTTGACTGCCTCGGCAGAAGGCATTGCGAGCATGTTTCTAGTCGTCGCCCGTCAACGCAACGCCGCGCTGGCCCAGGCAGAGACGCCGTGGACGGGACATGGGCAGAGAATGTCCAGAGGCTGCTGGGCATTTATCGTGGTTGGTGGGGGCTTCGGGAGCGGCCTGTGTTGCGTTGCCGGATTCGAACCGAAGGAAATGCGGAACCGATCTGCTCCAGTGCGATCTTCTTCACCAGTGGCGTGGACTCGTTTTATACGCAGTTACGCGGTCCATCGGTGGGTGCGCGAGGACACCGATACGCTCCATTCCTCGCGCCAGATGGAGATTGCCCATTTCGGGGAAAAGGTTTACCGACTTGACAAGTTCCGGGCCATCGTCGGCGAACCGATCGTGCGAGAGAACTTGCGCGGGTGCTGGGCTGCGCTGAACGACCGCATGAATTGCAGCCGCTGCGAGAAATGTCTGCGGACGATGGTCTGGCTGGCTGGAGTGGGCGAATTGAAAAATACCTAGGGTTTGAAGGCACGCTGCGAGACATGTGCAAGCGAATTGATCGGCTGCCACCCATCAAGAACAAATACATCCAGCAGTATTGGGCTGATGGCCTTCAGTTGGAGTTGCCGCGGGAGTTGCGAGCTGCTGTGGGCCGACTGCTTGAGCGTAGCCGTTGGAATCGGGATCAGATCAAGCGAGCGGTTTGATTCCGTTTCAATCGTAATTCCGCCGAATGGCAGTCAGTTCAATCTTCAAACAGTCCAAATAAACTGCGCGAACAGGTGACGACGCGCCACCGGCTTTATCGAACCGACCGGGGCCGATCCAGAAATAGTGGTCCCGTTTGGGAATCCACTCCGCGACAACGTACCACGCATATCCTTCCGGGACGTCGGAGGTCTTGCGCGCAATGCTGCTGCATCCCTTTTTGTTCTTTTCGTCGTACACACCGGCCCAAAAGGCTTCACCTTCTTTGCCCGGTTCCTTTTCGACACGCAGGCGCGCCGAGAGCCGATACTTCACGCCAGGATCAAATGCCACTTGACAGAACGGCAGCCTCGCGCACCACTCGTAGTGCGTGTTGAACAGTTTCATCGCGGACCCGTCACCGGCAAGATCATCCTTCACGGTGTCGCCCCAAGTCCCACGTTTGGCCAACGACAAAACGCGATCCTCCACAATCGCGCTGGTCTGCGGTTGAGGCGGGGGAGCCGGATGGGCCAGCGTTCTGATGCGGGAGAGGGTTTGCTCGTGATGTTGCTGGTTTTCGGAGATCCGAATGTTTTTCGCTTCGGCAAACCGCTGGAGCAAGTCCAAGGCAAGGGCGCGGTGTTCGGCGGGAACGGCATAGCGTTGCGGATTTGTGGTGACCCAGACTCGAATCTCGTCGTTCGGTTCCAACCGCTCCAAGCGCGCGAACAGCGCGGGGATGGCGCTCATGCGGACGTTGTAGAGGTGCGACGGCGAATCTTTGACCGCGGCTTCGGCGTTCTTCCACAACTCGGTGGCGCGAACCCAAAAACGTTCGGGAATCTCCGATTTTCTGATGTCCTCGAAGATGCGAAGCGGACGAACCGCCGTATTGGTGTAAAAGCCGTGCACCTCATTGAAGTACTGGCGCGCAAGAGGCGCTGCGGCGCCGTAGTAGCCGTTGAAGAAATCGTCGAGCAACCGCTGCGCCGGCAGATCCGGGTTCCAGAGCCACTTGGCCAGCAGCCACGCTTTCAATTCGGCAAAGTCACCGTGTCGTCCTTGATAAGCGCCCTGCTCGAACAGGCCCACCACACGATGGTCGCGGAAGAGCTTCACGTTTTCTTGTAACGCCAGCACATTCGGAAAGGGTGCGATGTAGTGCCGGAAGTTGGTGGTGTAGTCCCAAACAAAAAGCTTATCGGTGATGGCGCTCCAGCCGCGAATGTCCTCAACGAACCTCCGGTTTTGCTCAAAAGCGCTGCGATTCAATGGCTGCGCAAAGTCGCACTCAATCGTGCACAGTCGCACCACGACATTGTGACGTGGCCGCACGGTTTTCGGCGGCTTGCGCGTGTACTGATAGGCCAACGTTTCGATCCAGACATCGGGAAACTCTTTTTCCACCGCTTCGGCCACTTGGTTGACAAAAGCGATCATCGTGCCGGCGTGCGATTCCTCGCGCTCGTCCATCGCCTTGCAGGCTGGACAGGTGCAGTAATTGAACCAGTCGTTTTGGCTGACGCTGAAAAGTTTGGCCGCGGGATCGTTGCGGATGCGGGCGAGCAGCCGTTCTGTCACGATTTTCACCACATCCGGGTTGGTTAAACACAGTTGTGATCGTTCCTTCACGCGCTGACCGTTGATTTCGCTGAAGTATTCGGGATGCGTCTCGAAAAACTCTGAGGGCGGACACAGTGTCTGAAAGGTGTGGCAAAACAGACCGCCGCCGAAACGAATCTTGCCACCGTGTTTCTTGGTGAGACGCATCGCGTTGCCGTTGCATTTGTTTCGCGCCGCAAGATCACCGTCGAAGAAGTCGAACCAGAACGGCTCGCGCAAGGCGAACGCAGGTCGTTGTGTCTCATCGAGCGCGGGTACAACAAAAGCGTCGAGTCGGGGTATGACGCTGTGCCAACTGGTAAACCAACGGCAACCGCTGAAACGTTCCAGCACATCGTACACCCCGTAGAGCGTTCCGCGCGCCGGGCCGCCGAGGATGATCAGATGCGGCGGAACGGTTTTCAGGCGAAACCCGTCCTCGCCGAGAGTGGCAATCGGCTCGTCCAGAAAACGCGTCGTATAACGGGTCTGGCCGATCAGGATCGCGCGTTCGGGAAGCGGCGCGTCGTCCGTGACGATCGGGAGTTTCACGCCGGTCAGTTCTTCGGTGAACTTTTGGAATTCCTCTGCCGCGTATTGTTGCGAAGGAGAGGAGTTCGCCGCTCGAACGATGGTATAGGCAGGCGGCTTGCCGCGAGTGGCGAGGCTCAGAGATTGTGCGCAGGCGACGCGGGAAAGGAGTGCGCACGCCAACCAGACCTGCATGACGGCAAGGAAGCTAATTCGCATTGGTGTTGAGCGGTTTGTCTACGACCAAGGGATCAGGAAAGTCGGCCGCGTGTTTCCCGTCGCGGCTGCGCAAGCGTTTGTTGGCTGAACCGCCCATTGGGGGGTTGAGGGGGATTTCCATGCCGCCCAACTCAGCCATCATCTTGTACAACTGGTTTTCCATTTGCTTGGCGATTTTCGCGTGTTGAGGATCGAAAATGAGATTGTGACTTTCGTCGGGATCGGTTCGCAGGTCGTAGAGTTCATCAATGTCCCAGAGGCCGTAATAGGTGATGTATTTGTAACGGTCGCCCCGCAGGGCAAACACGGTGGGCGATTGCGGAAAGTTTTTCTCCCAGTAATAGACATAGAGGAAATTGTCGCGCCACGGCACCTTTTTGCCCTGAGCTAGCGGCAGGATACTTTGGCCGTCCATGTGTGGCGGCTTCCGTAGTCCCATCGCCTCCATGATGGTGGGCGCGATGTCAATGTTGGCGACCACTTCCTCGACGACACGGCCTTTCGGCAACAGACCGGGGCAATACATCAGCATCGGGACGCGAATGGAAGTCTCATAAGCGACGCGCTTGTCAATCAGGCCGTGTTCGCCAAACATGAAGCCGTTGTCGCTCATGTAGATGACCAGCGTATCCTTCTCGATGCCCATTTTCTTCAACTGATCGAGAATTTGCCCGATACTCTCGTCCACAGCCAGCAGTGTTTCGCAATAGCGTTTGTAATACTGCTCGATGTTCAGGTCGCTGTGATAGGGGAAATCCACGCCGTGCCAGGAATTGCGCTGGTCGCGCAGCCAGCGGGGTTTGTTCCGATAATTCTCTTCGGTGTTCGCTTCCGAAGCGGGACGACGGAACGGCAGATTCGCGAAGAGATTTTTATGTCTCTCCGCCGGAGTGAAGTTGGCGTGAACGGCCTTGTGGGAGAGATAGAGACAGAACGGTTTCTCGGCGGGCTTTTGCTGTTGCAACCATTCAATCGCATAATCGGTGAGTTCATCGGTGATGTAGCCTTTTTGTTTGACGCGCTTGCCGTTGACGTTGAGTGTGTAGTTTGGGTTGGGCGGCAGATAAACTCCTTGGCCGCGAAAACTGATCCAGTGATCCCAGCCGGGCTGTGGTTCGTCAGATTCGCCGCCCATGTGCCATTTGCCGATAAACGCCGTAGCGTAGCCAGCCTTTTGCAAATACTGCGGAAAATATACCGTGCCGGGCGGAATCGGACGATTGTTGTCAATCACCCGATGGCGAAACGTGTACAGCCCGGTCAGAATGGACGCCCGACTCGGCGAACAGAGCGAGGTCGTCACGAGCGCATTCTTCAAATACACGCCGTTGGCGGCCATGAAATCCATCATCGGCGTTTTGGCGAACTGATGCCCCAGAAAACTCATCGCATCGTAACGATGATCGTCGGTCAGAATGAACACCACATTGCGGGGCTTTGCGCCGGGAATACGTTCTGGAATGACTTCCTTCGGCACTGGCAGGACCGCCAGCACCGCAAATGGCGCAGAGATCATCAGGACACTGAACAGGCGAACTGTTTTCATGGCCGCAAAACTACGTGAACAGCCCGCTGGGAGTAAAGGCCAAATTGCCTCTGGACAGGGCTGTTTCGGCCCGTAAAGCATCTGCGACCCGACGTCAGCAGTGCGCCAAACCCACGCGCACCGTTGTTCCCGCTGGCAGTCTCCAGCGACGTGTACCGGCGCGAATATCTTCTCCGACGAGCGTCAATGCGGGCGCCTCTTTTGCGGGCAACACCAATTCGCCGTCCAAACCAAACGGCAAATCGAGTTTGAGTTCGCGCTGTCCAAGCGGACCGTTCGCTTGGAAACCGATTGGCCCCTTCGGAGTTTGAATCTCCAGCGCCAAATCCGGCAAGTCGCCGAGTTGCGGACGTATCTCGTAATGCACGAAGCCGGGTTGTAATGGGCGGATGCCTGCCAGACACATCGCCGCCACATACAACGGCCCGACGGCGGCATGGCTCCATTGCTGGATGGAGTCCATCGGCGGATTCCAGTGTTCGGAGATGGTGTTGTTTTCGGAGACGGACTTCATGGTTGCCCACTGCTGGCGCAGGATGTTCAACACGGCGTCGGTCCGTCCGCCGGCGGTCAGCGCCCACAACCGCCAGTGCGCGTTGCACGGATACGACAGCCCCATCTCGCGCGGCGCTGTGGCGAGCAGTTCGATGCTGCGCTGGATGCGCCCTCCGGGACACTGTCCGTAAAGCACGGCCATCGCCAGCGTGCGGTCGCAGAATCGCTCGATTTTTTCCTCGGCAAGCCACGGCAGGTTGTCAACAAACACTCCATCCGATTCGCGCCAGAAGGTCCGTGTCGTGGCAGCCAGCAATTTCCGACTGAAGGCAAGGGAGTCCTCGGCCAGTTTATCGTCGCCAAACAAGCGGGCGATCGGCGCGAATCCGTGCGCCATCATGCCAGCGACGTAGAGATTGAACGCGCATCGCTTGTGTCGCTGCTGGCGATAGCCGCCAGCCCACTCGATCCAGACCGCCGGCATGCCGAGGTTTTCTACCGGCAGCATTCCGTCGTCGCGCACCAAGCCACGCAGGTAGCGCACAAACCGGACCAAGCGCGGATACGGTTCCCGCAAAGCGTCCATCTGACCGGTGTAAAGATAGTGATGCCAGCAATCGAAAACAAATTGCACGCCGCAATCCAGCAACGGCCCCCACGGGGTTGTCTGTAGTTGCCGCAGGCTCACGAGCCAGCCGGTCGTAGGCCGGCCACGTGTCGAGAAAATAACCGTCGAGCGTTGCCCCCTGACTAAACGTCGCAAGGAAACGCGCGCTCTGCCGGGCTTCGCCGCATAATAGATGGATGGCGTGTAACTGGTGGCCGCAATCGCCGCTGTACTGCTGGCGTTCGCGTCCCATGCCGTCCACCAATGTCTCCTGTGCGCAATTGCGCAGCGTGTTGGCCGCTGCGGCGAAAAGTTTCTGCAACGGACGCTCGGAGGTTGTCACTCGCGGCTCATGTTGCCACGGGTAGCTGCGCCGCCGGTAACCGATGTCGGACACCACCACTCGCCCTTTGCCGGGATGGAAATGGAGTTGAATCCAGCGAAACGAGTCGAAGTCGAACGCCTCAAACCGGTTTTTCCCTTCCCGGCAAATAAACTGCGACCAACAGTAATGACCGGTGTTGAGCAGCGCCGGACCGCCGACCGCGTGCGCCTCGTGGGTCATCAACTCGATGACGGTCCCGTTGGGCGCTTCGACGGTGAAGCCGGGCCAGCCAACGCCTTGCTCAGGCAGATCGAAAGTCAAGGTGGTGCCTTTTCCCCAGTCCAACTCAAAGGACCAACTGCCAGCGCCCAACGCACTGGCAAACTCACCGGCGCTCGCGCGGTAGGCCTGCGGCGGGCGCATCTCGAAATACTCGTCCACCGGACGTAGCCATTCGATTCGATGCTGTTCCCGCAACGCCGTCACGGGAATCCACTCTTCGCGCATCAGCGGAATACTGCGTGGTCGCAAATGCATGACTGCCGCATCTTGTTCGCTCACGCCTATCCCGTTCAGAATCGCCGGCGCCAGCCAGTCATCGGTTTCGCGGTAGGCGGGGCGTTGCCAGCCGTGAGGATACAGTCGCGCGTCAAACACCTCTTGCACGGCGCGGAGAAACCCGCGTTTCGGCATTCCCGGTTGCCACGAGCGCGCGAGACGACAACGCCAACCGGCATCGGAAACCACCAGTTCCTTGCGCCCGTCGGCGTGCTCGATTTCGAGACGGAAAATAAAGCCCGGTTTGCCCATTGGCCACGTGCCGTCGCCATGACCATAAAACAGCACAGTTGCGCCCAAAACATTCTCGCCGGCGGTTAGCTTGTCCGCGAGATCGACCGGATCCACCTCCGGCCAGCGCGGGTCGCACCGCGCAGGCCCCCACTGGACGCGCCTGCCGTTGAGTTCGAGAAGATACCAGCTGTCGGCGTAAATCCAGCCACGCGCGGTGCGAGGCGGCGACGACAAGTGCACTGTCCTACGAAACAAGATGAACGTGTTTGGCAGCGTCCGGTCGGCGGGATACCAAAGCCACCGCGCTGGCACGAGGTTGAGTGTGCTCAATCTCGCCGGTTCGGCCGGCGATGTTGCAGCCGGCTGTTTGCGCGACCGCCTGGAGGTAGCAGCCGCCAGCGGAGAGGGTGGGGAGGCAAGCAGGAGGGCGGAACCGCCGCCCAGCGCCGCCGAGCGAAGAAAAGCCCGACGGCTGACATGGTTTGCAGACGAGTCCTTTAGGACGGCGAAATCAAAACTCCCAGTGTTGGATGTGCGCTTCATAACGAGATGGTCACTCACGATTTTCCAAACGCAATGCAAACGCCCAAAGTCGCCATTGCGTGTTGTCGAAGTTGCTGAGCTTGACGAGGACGGTTGCTTCTCCTGCCGGCAGTTCCACAGTTGCCGTGGCCTCGGCAAAACCTTTGTCGTGGCGACCGGAATATACTTCCTTGCCGTTCACCCAGACTTTGATCCAGTCATCAAATCCCACCCGCAACACATAGACACCTGCCCGCGGGACGTTGAGTTTCCCCAACGCATAGGCGCTTGCTTCGGCGGGCTGTGCTCCGTTGTTTGTTCTGCCTCGACCACGGTAGCTTCTGATAAAATCACACCAGCCGTGTTCGTAAGCGAGAACGACGGGGACGGGGAAGGTCGTCGGTCCTTCGGGCAATCCTTTTAGCGTGCTGTTGAACGCGCCAAAACCGGCAACGTGTTCTTTCGGCCACTTCGATGGATCGTCCTCGGCCCATTCGCGCCGTGTGTAATCCTCGTAGCTGTTGCACTCAAACGGTCCAGCAGTCAGCCATTGCTGCGGAGCCAGTATCTTCGGTGCTGGTTTGGGAGCGAGATAGGCGTAGATCAAGCTCTCCGTGTCGTTGGCCTTGGTGCCGAATCGCAAAGAGGCCGATGTCTGGAAGAATATCGGGTCAGGACCGAAAATCCGGTACATCACGCCATCGTAACCTGATCCGAGCGCATTGTCTTTGCCCCGTCTCTCTGTGAAAGGCGCGCCCACCCAATCGGTCTGCACCGGCCAGATGCCGAAACTCATGTTGAACACGTCTTCGCCGCCGATGCCCCGAAGGGGGTTCGGACCTGTCTCGCCATCGAGCAGGAACGTGTCGCCTCCGGTGTGATACCATGCGTCGCTGTCGTCCTTGACCGAGATGGCCTGCGCCATGCCGGCGATGAATCCGCTTCCCTCAAAATCCGCCATTTGAATACTGCCAAACCGTTCTGCCGGAGTCTCACGCCGATGCACAGCATGAAGCCGCAACGGTGTCAACTTGGTGTCTGGAGGATACTTTTGCCAGTCGGCCATGAACCAGACTTGCATTCCCCGTGGTCCGCTGTTCTCCAGTTCGATCCTGAGTTTCTGGAAAGGGATGGGCAGATAACAGTTGAAGGCATTTTCGGAAGCACCTTGATGGCGGCATTGTTCACGCTGTAAAGATCGCGTCCCTGAATGATCATGAAGAACTGTGCGAGTGTCATGTCAACAGATGGCTTGTCCGAGCCATCGTAGAAGAAACGCAGACGAAGCTGGTGCGCCCAGTCGGTCTTAGTTTCCGGGTTCTGGCCGTTGTTACAGGTCAACCACCAGTGCAGAATGCAGCCGGGGCCGTCCTGATCAAACAAAACATGCGTTTTGCCGACCCAGATGCCGGGACGCTGGGTGAACCGCTGGCTGACACCGCTGGCCGGCAGGCCGAGTTGCCGCGCAAACAACGTGTCAGCAAGTGTCTTTCCCGAAACGACTGTATGAAGAATACAGGCAAGGAGCAATAGTTTTGCTTTCATGATTCACAGAAATCTTGGCTGTTTGATGCCAACCTATGTTGGCATGGCACGCTGAGTGGAGTCGAAAGTCGAATGCGAGGTTCCAGCGCTCGTTCTTCCGCAAAAGGCGCAGAGCCGACCGTGACACCTTTCACTTCGGGCGAAGCGGATTTCTCTTTTTCGGCGTTCTCGGTTCCTGCATGGACTGCTCGAACTGGCGATCGAGTTCGGCAGGCCGCGCGCCTTTGAATTGATCGAGCGCAGCTTGAAGTTTCTTGGCAGCCGCTGCGGCGATGGCATTGAGCGATGCGACCGACAGCGGTTTCTTTTCCTCAAAAGGGTCGGCGGTCAAATCGTAAAACTCGCCCGTTCGATAAAGTTTGTAACTGTGATCGAAAGCGTATTCTCGAACCGTGAGGTCGGCCCTCTGGCGTGGCGAATACCAAATGTAAAGCCACGGACGCGGCGCTCCTTTCTCCCCACGCAACTGCGGCAGAAAACTGACGCCATCCACGTCGGGCGGCACGGGCACTCCAGCCGCCTCGCAGATCGTCGGCAGAAAATCGGCGGCACTGATCAGGTCACGGTTTACGCGGCCCGCCTTGATCACGGCAGGCCAACTCACAATCAACGGAACATGCGTGCCGCGTGCCGTTGTCGTGCCCTTGCCGCCGGGATAGTCACTGCCGTTGAAACGGCTGGTGACCTCCCGACCCGTTCCGTTGTCGCCAGTGAACAGCAATAGCGTGTTCTCGCGGATGCCCAACTCGGCGAGCTTGGCATCGAGTCGTCCAACCATCTTGTCCATGTAGGCGACCATCTCGGCGAAGTGCTTTACGTTTCGGTTCACGTTTTCGCCGACGGCCTTCGGATCCCAGTCCTGGCTGTCCGGGGTGGGTTGGTACGGACTGTGAGTGAGAATCATCGGATAATAGAGAAAAAACGGCTTGTCCTTGTGGCGCGCGACGAAATCCAGCGCGAAATCATTGATCAGTTTCGGGCCGTATTCGCCGTTGGTGAAATCTTTTTCCACTCCGTTGAGTTCGAGACCGGGATTTGCGTACCGGGGCGGACGGCGCGTGTGTTGCCAGAGCAGGGCTTCATCGAAACCGAAATGTTGCGGGGAATCCTTCTCCTGTCCGAGCTGCCATTTGCCGCAGATGCCGGTGACGTACCCGGCCTTCTTCAACAGATGCGCAAAGGTTGTCTCGGTGCGTTGCAGAACACCGAACCTGAGATAATTCCGAATGTTGTATCTGCCGGTCATCAACTGCACTCGCGTTGGCGTGCAGAGCGGTTGGACGTGACAGTGTTCAAAACGCATTCCGCCCGCGGCCAATCGGTCCAGATGCGGCGTCTGATAGGACTGTCCGCCGTTGGCCGTGACGCATTCATAGCCGAAATCGTCGGCCATGATGAGTATGATGTTCGGCTTGGAGGCCGCGAACGCGACGCAGCGCGTCGGAATAATCAACAGCGGACTGAGTATCAGCAAAATCAATCTTGTCGTCATGTCGGATATCCAAGGGTAACCTCGCTCCGCTCGGTTGCTGAAGATGGTGCGGAGGAGCGAGTGTTGCCCGATACTATTATTGTTTACCGCGTTCATCTTCAGTTGTCCTCTTCAGACGGTGTGCAGACTACCAAGTCACCGCGCACTTTGGCAACATCATCCACGCGCAAAGGCAAAGACCAATTGCCGAACGAATGGCGGTTCTT
>Ga0272448_1004831_pt1 | contig 15174 bp, 12 predicted proteins | sample YNPCB0191_FD_202220 | JGI IMG/M metagenome (GOLD analysis project Ga0272448, IMG submission 202220) | Hot spring sediment microbial communities from Yellowstone National Park, WY, United States - YNP-CB-019-1 | ecosystem: Environmental > Aquatic > Thermal springs > Hot (42-90C) > Sediment...
GGGAACTTAAATACATCATGGCACTTACGGCCAGTACAATCTTCCCTGCTGCACCCCAGTGCTTCCGCCATGGACCGATTGGCAAAATGGATATTGAATTCCCGATCAAGAAATACCATCGGTACAGGCAGGATATCGATAAAGCTGAGACGTGAAAAGTCCGACCTCCCGTTCTTTTTCCCGAATGGTAATCTGCCCTTCATACCGGTCTTTCCGTCGCCAATTCTTTTTTTATCTATCAGTACTGCGCTCATATACCTCTCCACTGTATTTATTTATTTAATATTTGACATGTAAACAGATGCACGCCGAAAAATACCTCTGTCGGTTCACGACTTTCATTTGTGTACTTACTTTTTAATAATTTTCCCAATCACATAATCCCCGTACAAGTGGCAAACGTATCGTTATTGTGACCCGTATGGCTACCATTCCGTATCGGCTACAGCTCCACCACGGGACCGGCGGTTGTCCTGACACGGGTTACACCGGTAGCTATGTAAAGCCACATCGAGCGTCCCATTTTGCCCCTTAAATCGGCCGCCTTTAATTCCAGCCGGTTCTGTTCAATCGCCGTCATAACCGCCTCAATATTCCGTTCGCCGATATCCAGCGCACTTTTACCGGGTATGGTATCGATAATCCTGGCGCCGCCGGCGATCTTGATTATCAGCCTGCTCCTGCTGGCACCATATTTTTCCATCTCCCTGAGCATAGCCGGCAGGGCGGTATCGGCATACCTGGCAGGAGACTTTTCCGAACCGGCATTGCTTGAGTGCGGCAGAACGACGTGAACCATGGCACCCACCTTCGCTACCGGATCGTAGGCGCTTATGCCTATACATGAACCGAGACCCAGGCAGGAAAGCACAGTATTGGGGTCATTGGAGACATGCATCTCACCCAGCCCGACCATTATCGTCGTCTGCTGACCAACGTCCTGGCATGCCGTCACCGCTTAGCTCCGCTTGGAGCTAACGGCAGCTGCAGGAAACTGGCATTGGGCATAATCAGGAACTTCCCCTGAATAGTCCGATCGCTAACTCCAAACGAAGACTCCACAATAAACACATCGTCCCTTTCCGCCAGGATTTCCGCAAGTGCGATATCCAGAATAGCTCCGGCCATATCATATAAAACTACAGGAGGAGATGGGTTGAGCGTTACACCCAGTGCATCGGCAACGGCATTCAGGAAAAACGTGCCGGTGACATTTCCCATCTCGCCCAGAGCAGACTGCGACATCTCATCCAGACTTTTACCTGTACCCCGTGGACTGCCTATAAGTAAATCGAGTATGGTGTAGGCGAATTCCGGCTGATGTGCCAGCAGGATATGGCCGCTGCTGGCGCCAGAAAATGTGATATAAATGCCCACCACCATACATTCAGGGCCGCCCAGCAGTTCGGGCATATCCACAGCGGATATCTGTCTGATATTTATGGAATTGATTTGAAACTCGCGGCCGACCATCTGCGAAAGACCGAAGATGGCGTTTGCCATACCCCGCCTGATCAACTGATCCCAGATCAACATACTGTTAAATTCTTTGGTCACATTGTTTTCCATTACGCAGTTACATCCTCCTGTAATCCATTACGTTTATAATTTTTACATTTAAGACCCCTGTTGGCCCTGCTGGGCAAACATCCGGATCAACGTAGGTACATCGAGTATAAGGGCGACCGTACCATCGCCCAGGATAGTCGCCCCGGCGATGCCCTTCAGCTCTCCCAAATACTTACCCAGCGATTTGATAACGAATTCCATCTGCTCCTTCAGCTCATCCACCACTATCCCGGCCACCCTGTCACCCGCCCTGACCACCAGCACATATTCCTCGTTCCTATCAACAGATTCCTGCCCTAAACCCAGCACCCGGCTCATCCTCATCAGAGGAACTATGGTATCTCTGAGCACCAGCACCTCTCGCATCCGGACTGTTTTTATATCCCGTTTTCTGATTTTAATAGTCTCCACAACCGAGACCAGCGGTACAATGTAGCTGGCTGCGGACACGGTAACCACCAGACCCTGGAAAACCGCTACGGTAAGCGGAAGTTTGAGTATAAAAGTGGCACCACGATCGACACGTGTTTCCAGTGTAATAGTGCCATTAAGCCGTTCTATATTGGTTCTGACTATATCCAGCCCCACACCACGGCCCGAAACCTCCGTTGTCCTTTCAGCAGTGGACATGCCCGAAGCAAAAATCAGGTCGATTGCCTCTGAATCCGACATTTTGGCCGCAGATTCTGCGCTGATAAAACCCTTCCTCACAGCGGCCTCTCTAACCTTTTTCGGGTCTATGCCGCGGCCGTCGTCTTCGAGCCGAATTACGATATGTCCCTCTTCGTGGTAGGCTTCCAGCCTTATCAATGCCCGCTCGGGTTTCCCTTTAGCCCTTCGTTCACCCGGGGATTCGACCCCGTGGTCGACCGCATTCCGCAGCAGATGGACCAGCGGATCCTGTATCTTTTCTATAATCGTTCGATCCAGTTCGGTACCTTCGCCTTTAATTACAAAGTCGAGGTTTTTTTGCTGTTTCTGTGCCAGATCGCGTACCAGCCGGGGGAACTTGTTGAAGACGAGACTGATGGGAACCATTCTCACCTTCATAATATCCTGATACAGCTCATTGATTACCTTTATTATATGGTTGGAGGTATCACCCAGATCTCCGACCAGCTCATCATCGGGGTATTTCCCTTCAAGTAGCCTGCCCACCTGGCTGATGCGTGAGCGGTCGATAACCAGCTCTTCGACCATGTTCATCAGGCTATCCAGAACCTTTACATCCACCCTGATGCTGTTCAACGATTCCGATCTTATCTGTGAGGCCGGCACCTTCAGGTCCGATTTCTTTTCTTCCCTGTTTTCCGGCAGGGCGGCACCCGATATATCATCTGCTGTGCCGGGCTTGATAAGGCTCCTGGCCTGAGCCGTACCGTACGGGGCAACAGACACCCTGACCACATCACCTATCAGCTTAAGCATATTCTCGATCTCATCGGCCTTTCGCAGGCAGCAGACAATTGCCGTATAATCACCATCGACGCTGCCCTGCTCTATCTCCGCAAGAGTTGGTCTGGAAGCTATAACCTCACCCATGGAAGCGAGATCATTGTTCACCTGCAGGGTTCTTACAGCCAGCCATTCGCTGGCAGGATCGAAGAAAACCCGTACCGTATAAGCAAGCTCTCCTTTCTTTACGGCATCATCCACCTTCTTCTGCCCGGCTTTATTGAGTTCCAGCGGCCTTCCCCGTTTCCTGTCGCTTGCAGGGCGTCCATTGTTCATCAAAGCCCCGTCTTTTTTAGTGCTCCCGGCCGCATCGTTAAGCTGTTTGACAATGGTGGCTACATCTAAATCGCTCTCCTGCCCGGTTCTGACCTCATCTTTTAACACCTTAAGTGCATCCAGGCCGAACAGCAGTGCATCGATCACCCGGCTGCTGACAGCGATTTTCCTGTTGCGCAGTTTATCAAGCAGGCTTTCCATCGCATGCGTCACCTCGGCCATTCTCTCATGCCCGAGCATAGCCGAGGATCCCTTCAACGTGTGGGCAGATCGGAAAATCTCCTGCAGCAGTTCCTGGTTATCGCCTTCATTTTCCAGCTTTACCAGATCCTCATCCAGAAGCTGGATGTGCTCCTCCGCTTCCTCCATGAAAACCTTGAGCTCTTCAGGGCTGATTTCACAACTGACAATCATTTATTTTTCCCTTATATCAGCCGGCCGCCAGCGGTTTATTCACGTTCCTCATCATCTCTAAATCAATTCGACATTAAGACATAACTGCTAATATCCCTTACATATAAAGGGCCTGTGTCAAACCTTGGCATATTCCTTGCTGTTATTTCCTCTGGGTGATTCCTGCTTCTTTTTAACGTGATTCCCATTTCCGGGCTCAGCAGACTGTTCTTCATAAACTTCGGTTCTGCCTTCGGCGAGGCTCTCGTTGATAACACGGGCGATTTCAGCGCTGTCCGCCCTGGTTGAAAGCAGCTTGTTCATATCGAGCAGGATGATAAGACGGTCGGTCAGCTTGGCAATGCCGCGCAGGTAGTCTGCATTTCCCTGGGTCACCATAGAGGAAGGCGGTTCAATTGAAGACCCTGAAACGCGCAGTACCTCGGTAACAGCATCGACAATCACACCAACTTCTCCTTCACTGATATCGATAACCACAATACGGCTTTCCTCGGTCTGATCGGCTACCCTGAGACCCAGCCTTTTACGAAGGTCCAGAACCGGTAATACCTTACCTCTCAGATTTATAATCCCTTCGACATAAGAAGTTGCGCCCGGCACTCTGGTGATATTCTGCATGCGGATGATCTCCCTTACATCCGATATATCCACGCCGTAGTGCTCGGAGGCCAGATCGAAGACCACCAGTTGGATTTCAGTCACTGCATTATTATTTTTCTCCGCCATTGTAATCAATCTCCTTCTTAATAATACTTATTGATACTGCGACCGCCGATCGCCTGTTGACGTCGTTTTTATACTATCAGCACCCGATACTCATATAGATTTTCCCAGCCGAAATGGGTTGTAACAAGTATTACAAGGTTAAACATCATGAGCCAAACGGTTATCTTCCAGCCGGAAAATACGCCCTGTTTTCAACCGGCGGGCAGTTGGTAACGGGTGCTACCGGAACCGGCAGCACCCGTTACCGGCACCTTCACTCAGTTTTTGCTAACTTTAACCTTTAAAGGAGCCGGCTGTCCGGACAGTTCAAGCCGACTTTCGGATTCGCTTCCGTTGCCATGTCCGTTGCCGCCGGCCTTCCCATCATCAGCCAGCTTATATTTGGAAACGAGCTTATCGAACTCGTCGCCCATCTGTGCCAGCGTAGCGCCTGAAGCAACCACCTCTTCTACCTGAGCGCTGATTTCCTCGGCCGCGGCTGAAACCTGCTCGGCGGCGGCACTGTTCTCCTCGGCAACCCCGGCCACGCTTTCGACGGCTTTAGATACCTGTTTGGCGGTAGCCGCCATTTCCTCGGTTGCCGCCGTGTTCTGTTCGACAATCGCACTGATATTATCGCTCAGCTTGACCATCTCCGTGCTCATAGCGGTCAGCTCCTCGACGGCACTGGAAATCTGCTCCACCTGCACACCAACATCTCTGGCATGGTTGAGGATTTGCTCCAGCGCCTCACCCGCCTTATTTGCCAGCTCATAGCCTGCGTCAACTTCCTTGTTCCCGTTTTCCATTGCCCGGATGGTCTCTGCCACCCCGTTCTGTATTCCCCCGATAAGGTCAGCGATCTCCTTGGTAGCCTCCTGCGAGCGTTCAGCGAGCTTCCTGACCTCATCAGCAACCACGGCGAAGCCGCGGCCCTGTTCACCCGCTCGTGCAGCCTCCACCGCCGCATTAAGCGCCAGCAGGTTGGTCTGGTCGGCTATATCATCGATGGCCGACACGATCTTGCCTATCTCTCTGGACCTTTCACCCAGCCCGTTGACCTTGCCGGAGGCCACATCCATTGTTTTCTTGATATTCTCCATTCCACGAACGGTCTCACGCGCCATAGCAGCGCCCGTTTGAGCGGACTCGGATGCCACCCGGGCACCGGCCGCCGCCTTCTGTGCACCTGCCGATATGTCATTGATAGCGCTTGATACCTGGCTCACCAGCTGCACGTTTTTTTCAATCATCTGCGCCTGTTCCTGTGCGCCCCTGGCTATCTGGTCGATAGCACGGGAGAGATTTTCCATAGCCTTCATCGTCTCCTGCAGTGCGCCCGCCTGGTCGGCGGCTCCTTTAGCCACCTGCTGACTGGAAGCCGCTATCTGCTGTGTGGCCTGACCGGCCTGCTCCGACGCCATGATGAGCTGTTTGCTTGACTCCTGCAGTTCCCGGGTAACCTGCTTGAGTTTAACCACCACCGCTATCCTGTTGTCCAGTGATGAGTTGATGGCATCTTTAAGCTTCTCCAGCTCTCCCTGGTAATTACCCGCCACATGTGTTGTCAGATCGTAATTAATTTCACGTGCCAGCACGGCACCCGCTTCATTAAGCGGTACAACGATACTATCAAGAGTTTTATTAAACCCGTTGATTATCCTCAGATAATCCCCCTTGAACCTGCCGGCATCACCTCTCACGTCCAGTCTGCCTTCCGCCGCCGCCATAGTCAGTTCATCGAGCTCCTGTATGATGGCCATGAGATTGTTGCGCAGCATATCCATTTTCTCATTGGCAACAGCCTGCTTGCCCGGCAGCTTTTCCAGCACCGGCTTAAAATCGCCGTCCGCGTAGGAGCTCAGAATACCCAGTATTTTGAGTACGTTATCCACGTGCATCCTGATGGCCGCATTAAAACCCTCGGCAACCTCTTTAAAGGCACCCCGATATTTATCAGCGGCCATATAGTAGTCTATATCTCCGGCCATCTGCTCCAGATAAACCTTCTGCATATTGGAGATCAAATCCTTCAAATTGGCGACCACACTGCCGAAGGCATGGGAGAGTGCATCTTTGTCCGATTTAGGGGCAATCTCAACATTGAGGTCGCCTCCGGCCAGCTTTTCCGAGGCGGCGGCCAGATCCTTCATGTAGGCCACCACGTCGGCAAAAGCCCGGGTCGCCTCTCCGACCTCATCATCCGATTTTACGACAACATCCTGTTCAACATCGCCAACCGCGACGGCTTTGCCCACGCCCACCAGTGATTTAAGCGGCCTGCTTATCATAATTCTGACCAACCAGATGCAGAACAGCACGCTGACAAGCATGATTACCAGCGAGATTATCAATATCTGCGTTCGGACGGCACCTATCGTCTCTTCCACATCCACGGTATAGATGTCCGTTCCCACAATCCAGCCCCACGGCTCAAAGGACTTAATATATGACGTTTTGGGTACGATGCGATTGGCCTCGTTCTTGTACTGCCACATATAGGAAGTGAACCCTTCCTTCTGCGATCTGGCCAGCGCGACCATCTTCTGGAACATAAGGTCTCCATTTGCATCCTTGTACTGGCTGACATCGGTATCCACCAGCCTGGTATTGAAGGGATGCACAATCATATAAGGCCGATAATCGATAACAAAAAAATAGTTCATGTTCTCGGGCCCGTAACGCAGGGATGCTATTGCGGTCTTGGCATCCTTCTGCGCATCTTCTCTGGTCATGGCACCGCATTCCTCAAACATATAATAGTACTGCAGTATACTGCAGACGGTCTGAACCTGATCCTGCGTTTCGACCTTTTTGGCCTCGTAAAGCGAGCTCTGCATTTGCGGCAGCAGGTAGCCGAGGATAAAGGCCATAAAGACTACCACCACCGCCACCACTATCAGAGTGACTTTCCACTGAACCCCCAGTCTGAATCTCTTTTTCCCACCCCGAGATGAACTGATGTTTTTACCGGTCATAATAGTCAATCCTCCTCGATAATCATATTACGGCAAATACAAGCCTTTTTAATTTTTCCACATAATCTCCGGGTGGATAAGAGTCGGGAGGATAATTTTTTTGACCGCCGAGTCTCAGCAATAGTGAGCCGAAAAGTAACAATCACAAACGCAGGATACAGTTTGAAGGATGGATGGACAAAGAGGGAAATTTTACAGCAACGGCGCCAGATACCAGTGCAACAGCTCCCTCCCCCAGAGCATAGCCAGAACGGCGCCCAGACATAAAAATGGACCGAAGGGTATGGGGTCCTTTCTCCCTTTTCTGCGGGCAATCAGCAGCACCACCGCCACCAGACCGCCCACAATTACAGCCAGGAAGAGCGCAACCAGCACGGCGGGAAATCCGACCATAGCGCCGATCAGCGCCGCCAGCTTGACATCGCCCAGCGCCATCCCTCCCCGGGAAGCGACAACCACCAGCATTAAAAGCAGCAATCCGCAAAAGGCTCCGATTAAAATGTTATAGAAATAGATGTTTACGAATGCCAGCATATCCGGCAGGGGCAGCACCAGAGACCAGGGGGGCCTCAGATGTAGAAGCGTTATGGATGCCGATAACAGCAGGGCTATGATAAACCCGGGGTAGGTGATGGCATTGGGAAGGAGCATTTTCTCAGCATCGGTGATCATCAGTATCATCAACAGCAGTGTGTAAATAGCGGACAGGGAAAGCACCCAGGAAAAGCCGTACCTGCAGAATATGCAGGTGAAAAGCAGCCCGCTGACTATCTCCACCAGCGGTATGCGCACCGACAGAGCGGCTCCGCAGCCGGGACACCTTCTTTTAGCCATAAAAAAGCCGGCAACCGGGATTATAAGGTATAAAGACCATGGTCTTCCGCACCCGGTACAGTTTGAAGGGATAAACGAACGCGGCCCGCGCAGCAGACCGGCGGCAACCTGATTGGCCAGACTGCCACAGCATAGCCCGACTAAAAAAAACAGGAAATACCAGACTATTTCCATAATAAAATAAATAAATGTAATTATTCTGTTAAATCAAAGGGAGGCAGGGTTCTCTGAACGTTCAGGATTTCTGCGCTATATCTCTCCATGCAGCCATAGCAAAGATCAGGCCGAGAAGGGCAAAAGCTACAGCAGTCAGCGGTGTGTGTTCGAAAAAGGAACCGGCAATGGCACCATAAATCGCGGCAACGGCCGCAAACAGCCATATATACTTCATATCATGCCTCCTTTTTCTAATAATGCCCCAACAGGCCGCAAAGGTCAATAGGTGGCCGTGCACTTATTTTGTATAAATGATATGATAAATACGTCACGATATTTTTAATTTTAATGTGACATTTTATATTATGACTTCGACTATAAAATCTTTCTATTTAAGGCAGGCGATCAGCGGTGAAGGTGTATTTTTCTGGCCTGTATATGAGGAAAAGTTCCGAATCACCCATCGGGCCGGACGTCTGTTGTCCCCATCAAAGCATGGCGACACGGCCGATCTGGACAGCAGGCCTCCCTTCATAGTATGTGCAGGTAAAAGGAAGCGTTATTATGCCCCGTTGAGAAGTGTTCCCGTACTTCACCGCAGGTTCTGCTTGATTGAGGACGGCAGGGCAATGGTGGATTTCGCCTCCCGTTACGGTCTGCTGGGCTTTACCGCAGAACGGGTGAAATACAGTAGAAAAGGACTCCCTCCAGCCTTTCTGCTGGCTGAGTCCACGGCCAGGTGGCAGTTCGAGCTCAATGAGATGAGGCGGTTAATCTACCTGTGGGACCTGGTCAGAGAGGGGAAGGATTCAACTATCGCATCCCTGATCTGCCGGGAAGATGACGGCCTGTATCTGAAGCTGGATAAACCAAGCCAGCTAATTGCCGCCGCCGATTCCCGTCTTTACCGTAAATGGCAGCTGCTGGGCGGGCGGCCCCGTGAAGCCGCCAGCCATTATATAATCGACCGCATCAATGAAAGGATAGGGGGATATGTCCGGCCGCAGATCAACCCGGAACATGCGGGGCGCATTTATCTGCACCCCATTCGACTGCTGGATGCCATGTGGCTGATGTTTATGTGGGAGGTGATGGGAGAAGTTAGACCGGTCCGGTGTCCCATCTGTCTGGAATGGTTCGATTCGGAAAGAAGCACGCGTAAGACCTGCAGCGATCGATGCCGCCAGAGGCTCTCGAGACTGAAGCGCAAATCATCCAGAGGCAAAGGTTAGCCGTGCCTTCCCCAAACTTCAATCAGCCCTGCCCTCAGTCACCATGTACATCCTGCAGAACACCCCCCTTCTCACGCAGGAGCTTGAGGCAGATATCCACCACCCGGGGGTCGTAAAGTATCCCTTTTTTCTGCTCCAGCTCCTTAATTGCCGCATCCATGCCGAGGGCGGCACGATAGAGGCGGTGTGAAACCATGGCTTCAACCACATCAGCCACAGCTAAAATCCTGGCCTCCAGCATGATCTCATCATCCTTGAGCCCCCGGGGATATCCAGAACCATCCAATCTCTCATGATGCTGAAGGGCGATCTGTGCGATCGGCCAGGGAAACTCGATCTTGCTCAATATGTCATAGCTGCCCCGAGCATGGGTCCTGATCAGCTCCCATTCTACGGGGCTGAGTTTACCCGGTTTGCTCAATATATCGGATGGGACATAAATCTTGCCGATATCATGGATAAGCGCTGCCGTCCTGATATACCGCACCTGTTCTTCAGACAGCCCCATCTCCCCGGCAATGGCGGCGGACAGCTCCGCTACACGTGTTTGATGGCCGGCCGTATAGGGATCCTTCATCTCAACGACTTTAGCCATGGCGAGTATGATATCATCAAAAGCTTTTTCGAGTGCCAGATAGGATTGCTTCCTCTCATCCTCGGCCTTCTGCCTTTCGGTGATATCACGGTGATACACCAGAACGGCATATATCTCCCCTTTTTCATCCCGCAGAGGTATCCTGTAAACATCGTAGATATGTACAGTCCCGTCCGGCCAGGTGATGGCGGCGGCAGGATGATAAACAGTGTGACCCAGAAACGCTATATCGTCATCCCCGTGATAGCCGTGGACCCCCTCGGCTTCATTTCCAACGCACAGCTCCTCAGGGAAAAAGTCGGTATCCGCTCTGCCCACCATGTCCCTGGGCTCCAGATTCATCGCCATGGCAAAGCTCCTGTTTACCAGCAGGTAGCGGTGCCGGCGGTCTTTTACACATATCCAGTCCGGCGTTGAATCGATAACGGCCTGCAGGAGCATCTTGGACTTAAGGATGGCTTCTTCTGTCTGCCTGCGCTCCGTAATATCGACGCCTATGCCGAACACGGCAGGCTTACCCTTCCAGTTACAGGGTGTAATGGAAAGATCCAGCACCTTAACCTTACCATTGACCATATATTCCCGTTCCAGCCTGCCGCCCGTCCGCCACATTTCTGTCAGCTGCTTAAACCTTTCTTCCACATCATCGCCGGCCGGCAGGGTATCGCGGACATTCTTTGCCAGCAGTTCCTCGGATGTGCATTCCAGGAACTGCAGTGCCGCATCATTGGCGTTTATGTAGTTACCCTCCATATCAATCATCAGAATGGGATTCGGGGCTTTCTCGAACAGTGCGCGGTATCTCTGCTCGCTTTCCCGCAGTGCCTCCTCCGCCCTGTGCCGGGCAAGGCGAAGGCTTTTTTCCTCCAGCGCGTTTACCACCGACGGGCCCAGCCGCTTTATATGTTCCTTTATCACATAGTCCCAGGCTCCGGCCTTCATGCATTCCACAGCCACATCCTCATTCATTGAGCCCGTCAGGATGATGAAGGGCGTATAGGGCGATATCCTTCTGGCCAGCTCGAGGGCCATCATGCCGTCGAAGGAAGGCAGTTTATAGTCGCTGATGATGACATCGGGTTCATACTGCTCCAGTGCTGTGGTATATTCTTCATCCGTCTCCACACAGAGGAACCGGCAGTCGGGCAGTGTCCTGCTAATCTCCCGACGGCACAATTCGGCATCGGTGGGTGTATCTTCCAGTATGAGGACTCTGATAGGCCGGCCCATTTGCATCTCCAATCTGCATCTCCTTTAAAAATTCAATAAATAATATACTATTAAACCGGCGGCTGATTTACCAGCAGCCAGTACAGGCCCAAGTGTTTGATGCTCTCGGCAAATGCCTCGAAATCGACCGGTTTGACAACGTAGCTGTTGGCTCCTAACTCATAAGCCTTTTTAATATCGGGGTCCTCTCTGGATGATGTGACCACGACTACCGGGATAAGGCGCGTACCCTCATTCTGCCGTATCTCCCGCAGCACCTGAAGACCATCTATTTTGGGAAGTTTGAGGTCGAGAAAAATGACCCTGGGGTGCCTGGCAACTCCGCTTTCGGCATATTTTCCACGGTAAAAAATAAAGTCCAGTGCCTGCTCACCGTCTTCGACCACGAATATATCGTTGGCCAGGTTGTGTTTCCTGAGAACACGCATCGTCAGTTCAGCGTCCTGCGGGTTATCTTCCACCAGCAGAACATCAATGATTTCCATGCCTTGCATGCAAAACTTCACCTCCCCGGAAGTGTGAAATAAAAAACGGCACCTCTGTCCACCATTCCCTCCGCCCACACCCTGCCACCATGCCGGTTGACCACCCGTTTAACAATGGCCAGTCCCACCCCGTTCCCTTCGAACTGAGTGGAGCTGTGCAGACGCTGGAATACACCGAACAGCCTGTCAGCATACTTCATATCAAATCCCACGCCGTTATCCTGCACTCTGTAAATATTCTCGCCATTGAGCGACTCGCCGTCAATGCTGATGACGGGTGTCTCTTTGCCGGCGGAGAACTTGATAGCATTTGAGATCAGGTTTACCCATACCTGATGGATGAGCGTCCGGTCCGCCACGGCGGGAGGCAGAGCCCCCACATGGAGCTGGATGTGCTGGCGCTGCCGTGGATCGGTCAGTTCATCGAAAACCGATCTGGCCAGTTTTTCCATATCGATTTGCGTCGAGTTGATTTCTGCCCGACCGGAGCGTGAAAAGGCCAGCAGGTCGTCGATCAGTGTGCCCATATTACGGGCACTGTCCGCTATCACCTCACATATCCTCCGGCCTTCGGCATCCAGCTTCTGTTCATATTCCTCCAGCAGTATGCTGATGAAGCCGTTGATGGCACGCAGAGGCGCGCGCAGATCGTGCGATACCGAATAGGCAAAGGCTTCCAGCTCCCTGTTCACCTCATCGAGCCGTTCGGTGCGCTGGCGCACTTTGACCTCCAGCTCATCCCGTGAGATGGTGGTGGATTTGAGCTTCTCCACCATTCTGTCGAAGGCGCGGGACAGTTCACCTAACTCATCAGGTGATTGTATGCCCATGCGGCAGTCGAGGTTTCCGCGTCCTATCTCATCGGTGCCCGCAACCAGCCTGCGAAGGGGCAGGGTGATGTCGCGCGCTACCAGCAGTCCCACCACAATAACGGCGGCTACTATCACCAGCACGGTGCCAAGGATCGGCCAGCCGGCCCTGTAAATGGCGCTGTAAGCCTCGGCCTGTTCGACTTCGGTGATCATGCACATATTATATTCAGGCAGCCATTTAAAGGCTCCGATAACCGGCACGCCGCGGTAGTCGCTGTAAAAATCCACGCCGTCCTCACCGGCCAGTCCCCGCTCAACGCCCCTGGTATGCACCGTCTTTTTTAAAGCATAATCCTGCCCGAACCGCGGCTCGGTGATGAAAAAGTACGCTGTATTGACCAGATAGGTATCTTCGATGGTGCTCATGCCGCTCTGCGCCTTGATTATTTTCGACAGCTCACTCAGGTCAAGCCGACCGGCCATAACCGCCACCAAATTCCCCCGGGCATCCCTGACAGGCGTGCTTACGGTCATTGCCGGCGATTGAAGCGGCACAGAGTAATAAACACCCTGAAAATAGGTGCCTTCTTTGCCATGGACAAAGTACGGGCGGTCACTGCGGTATTTGCCTTCATTTAGCTTATCGGTAGAAGCCAGTATGATGCCTTGCCGGGGACACAGCAAGAAAAGCTCGGTAAAGCCACCGCCCATACGAAGCCCGGGCATCAGATGCTCCATTACCAGCTTATCACGCGCCGTCAGGAAATCCGGATCGAGTTGGTCGCAGTCTTCCAGCATTCCCGCATACTGCCGTACCAGCGGCCGTTGAGCCAGTTCTTCCAGGCTGTGCATGTTATCATCGATCCAGCGCTTTAGTTCACTGCTCTTCAGCAGATTTACCGAAATTAAATGGTTGGTCACCTGTTTTTCAACGGCCTGCCGGGCGGACTCAAAAGCTATGCAGCCAACCACCAGCACCGGCACCAGGGCCATCAGGATGAACAGGAGAGGAAGACGATATCGCAGCTTCACCGTCCATCACTCCCATATATCTCATTCAAAAAACGTAAGGTGTATATGCGATCTATATCGATATCAGCCGCCAGCGAGCCGCTCTCTCGCATTACAGCATGTATATTATGCCATACACTCTGCTTCATCCAGCCGATGTGGTCTTCGCCGGTATAGACCAGCGGTAACTGCGCTTCCATCAGGTTTTTCTGCCACGCGCGATCCCTGATACGTGCGTATTTCAGGGTTACATCCACCGCACTGTCAATATCCTGGATGACATCCCGCCAGCCTTTCAGCGATGCACGCAGAAAGCGCAGCACCAGCTCCGGCCTGTTTACGACAGTATCCTCATGTGCAAATACGGTGTCTGAATAGAAATTGATATCATAGTCTGAAGGCCAGATGAGATTCAGCTTCAGTCCCTTCTGCTTCATAGCAATCAGCGCTACGGTGCAGTAGCAGGGCGTGATATCCACCCTTCCGGCATAGAAGGATGCATAGTCCGGCTCCCACGGCACCAGTTTTACAGCGGAAATGTCCATACCGACCTTCTTCAGCATGGCATAAAGCGGGACTTCAAGGTCTTTCTGCGCCCTGCTGAGATCCAGCGCTGCTACCGTCCTGCCGGCGAAATCGCGCGGCCGAACAATGCCGGAATCGGCGGCGGCGACGTAAACCACCGGGCTGTAGCGGTATATTGAGGCAATGGCCGTCGGCTTCGCACCGCTGCCGCGCGCCAGCAGAGCCGTCTCAGGCGACATTACGGCGAAGTCAGCCAGCCCCGCTTCAAGCCGGTCGGCGATGTCCACCGCCCAGCCGCCTTCCAGCAGCTTAACGTCCAGATTTTCATCCCGGTAATAGCCCCGCTCAAGCGCCATGTAATAACCCGCAAACTGCGCCTGATGAATCCACTTCAGCTGGAGCGTCACTTCTTCAGGCGGCCGCCCCGGTGGAGGTGACGCCCGACAGGCGGGCAATACAACCGTCAATGCAATGACAAGCAGAAGATAAAGCCCAGCCGGAGCAGCCCGTCTGCCCGTATTACACACAGCACTGCCTGTGGATGACATCATCTGCCCCGACCTTATATTTAGAATATAGCGTATTAATACAGATTATTCAATCTGCCGGTGGCCGCTGCCATAACGCTGGAATATTTATAACGGGGTCCACTTCCACAGCTGATATTCTCCGTTTAAAAATAACCGGACACAACCCTACCGCCCTTTTATTATTAAACAGTTTACCCCCGGCGTGTACAGGCGCACATGACTGCAAGTTCAGGCAATGCATGGAGCCAGCGGTCGGATTCGAACCGACGACCGGCGGTTTACGAAACCGCTGCTCTACCACTGAGCTACGCTGGCATCAGGCTTTAGTATACCCCGCCGCTACTCCTGCGGGCAAGGCTTTTATGGT
>Ga0272448_1004834_pt1 | contig 15164 bp, 11 predicted proteins | sample YNPCB0191_FD_202220 | JGI IMG/M metagenome (GOLD analysis project Ga0272448, IMG submission 202220) | Hot spring sediment microbial communities from Yellowstone National Park, WY, United States - YNP-CB-019-1 | ecosystem: Environmental > Aquatic > Thermal springs > Hot (42-90C) > Sediment...
AACCGAACCGCGGGAGGGGGCTCCGCCCCCTCCCCCAGTTTGAGGTTCCTCCTGACCCCTCCCCCGATTGGGTCGTGAGGGAGCTGACATACGCTAATTCATACGGAGCTGACAGTCTGGGGGAGGGAAGAATCCCTCCCCCGCCGAACCGCGGAGGGGGCTTTGCCCCCACCCCAGTTCATGGGTTTTCCTGACCTTCCCCCGATACCAGTGCTATGCCCGTCGCATTGCTTCGGGCACCGCACTGGTAAGTTCTGTTCTTCCAGAAAAGTTTAGAAAGGGGGCTTTGCCCCTTCCTAGAGTGGTGTGTGAAGGACTACGGGAATTCGCTGTTACATACGGAGACGACAATTTTTGGGGGAGAGAAGAATCTCTCCCCCAAGACCCCCTCTTCTCTTTTCTGTAATCCTGGGGGAGGCGAAGTATCTCCTCCCCCCGACCCCCACTTCTCTGTCCCTAAAGATAAGAAGAATAAGTTCAAGACGATGGGAAACGTGTTTTCATCCATAGCCCCAACCGTTAAGATCAGAATTCCGCAAGGAATTCTGCAAGAAGAGTTTCGAAGGGGGCTCGGGGGGAACCTGTTCCCCAACCGAACCGCGGGAGGGGGCTCCGCCCCCTCCCCCAGTTCATGGGTTTTCCTGACCCCACCCCCGAGTATTCTGTGAGGGCGCTGACATACGCTGTTACATACGGCGCTGACATTTTGGGGGAGAGAGGAATCTCTCCCCCAAGACCCCCTCTTCTCTTTTCCGTAAGCCTGGGGGAGGCGAAGTATCTCCTCCCCCAGACCCCTACCTCTCTGTCCCAGAAGGTAAGCAGAATAAGTTCCAAACGAGGGGAAACGTAGTTCCATTCATAGTCCCACCAGTTAAGATCAGAATTCCGTGAGGAATTCTGGAAGAAGAGTTTAGAAGGGGGTTCGGGGGGAACCTGTTTCCTAAAGGTTCCCCCCGAATCCGAACCCATGGGCACATAACCAAAAGTGGGGTTGGAAGGGGGTCTTCGCATCAACCCATCTTCATCCCCCTGACTGTGGGGGTGCGAACTCAGACAATCGTTATGATGGGAATCTCGCACCCCCACTTGCAAGCGAGCGAAGCGAGCGCGCCAGGAGGGGGGAATCAGAGGTTCCCGAGGAATGAAGGGGGGAGAGGCGAACGAAGTGAGCCTACACTCCCCCCTGCGTTCAGGGAAGAGAAGAACCCGGGGTCTACATCGAGGGGTTTCTTCTTTGTCTGCCGGGTTGCGATCAGATCTTCATAAAGGTGAAACCTTGCCGGTACAGGGAAGGGGAGATACGGGGTAACAACTATTCCTTCGCCTGGCATGAGGGTCTGTATCTCATTATCGAGGGCATGGGCATCCTGTTTGGCGCTGAATCTGATCATCTCTCTATCTTTCGGATCTGAGAGTCCGAGGACGATCAGTGTGTTGAATTGAGACAGGATCTCCGGATCGATAAGTTTTGGCTGCTGGGAGATTGCGCATAATCCTACCTTGAATTTTCTCCCCTCGCGGGCAATCTTTGCGAAGATGTTCTCCGGTTTCTGGTCCTTCTGGTCTTTTCTCGTTCCGAGGAGTCGTTGTGCCTCCTCGAAGGTGATCAGCACCGGGGGGATATTCCTGAACCGCTCCGGATCACGGTAGTCGGCTTTACTCTGTGTGAGGATTGCCCTTGCCAGAACTATGGAGACCAGCAACTCCTCTGACTCGTCGACCCCGGATGTGTCGATAAGAACCGTTTTCCCATCACGCAGTGCGGTGATCACCGACCTCGTTATGGATATGTCTTTATCCTCGGTGACGAGACCCTCGACCCTGGTCTTCTCCCGGCGATAATATGTGAAGAGTGTGCATACCCTTGACCTTATGATCCCGAGGGTCTGCGGGAAAAACTCCCTTCCGGTAGCCTGACGCAGGTCCCTGATCAATGTCTCGACATCACGGTGATATATCTCCAGCAACCAGTTATCGTGGTATGTCCGCTGGGCAAAATCAAGTGCCTCGCTCTGCGTCGGAGTAAAGTCGTAAAGGTTTTTAAGATCCTCAACTTCGATCTCAAATGCCGAGATCCTGATCTTTGAATGCGGTCCGGGGAGGTCTCTCGCGCTGTAGACACGGAGGTTACCAGCGTGCTCTGAATGGATCAGACCCTTCTTATCTTCGGACCCGCCGTCATAATACTCCCCGTGCGGGTCAAGGATCAGCATCCCGTACTTCCCCGATTGCATGGAGAAGTGTGCAAGTACCTTCATCAGGTTACTTTTGCCCATTCCTGTGGTGGCAAACACCCCGATATGCGTGGGAAACCATCTCCCCGAGATCTTTACCGGAAAACCTGTAGTGGTCTCTCCGCTTCTGAGGCACCCGACCTCGAGGTCCCCCATAAGGTCTGAAAGAAACATGTAATCCTCTGGTCTGGTGCTCCGAACAGGGGAAAAATGAGCGGGGATGCGTTTCGACCTGGTGAACTTGCCGTGAGTTATGCACCCGAGGGGAATGCATGTGCCGATCTTGTATAACCGTTCATCCTTATGCGAGATCATGAACTTCGATCCCTCTTTCTCCATCATCATTATTCTTCCTGCGGTGCGTTCACTCCAATCCCGGGTTGATGCCTCGACTCCGTACCCGATCTCTGTCACCCGTAAAAGGAATGTCCGTTTTGAATCCTCATCATCCGAGGCAAGGATCTCGCCAAGTGCAATATCCTTATCGGATGCACATCTGAACCTGATCACCCGGGATGACTCACCTATGATACGTCCGATGATCTCGTTCATACCTTCACCGTGCCATATCAAGAACCTCATGAAAATCGGTTATCAGGGTTTCAAACCCTTCCTGGTGTAACGGGGGAAGCCTTCGTTCAATCTCAGAAAGTATCCCCTCCCTTTCATCCACAGCCAGGGAGACCCGGTTATGAACATGTGCCAGCGGATAAGGGTAGCCGAGGTAGAAAGGGTCCGTCGCATAAGAGGCTAGGGTTTTCAGGGTATGTTCGATATCCTTTGCGCATATATCTACCCGGAAGATATACCGTGAAACCGGGTGGAACTTAACGGCATGGCATGACCCGAGTCTCAACCCTTTTGCCTCGACCCGGGAATACCAGCAGGAGTTCGATTTTATGTTCATGAATGCGAGGTTGAATGGTAACCCGTGGACGCTGAGTGAAGTGCTCTTGGATACGCCAACCAGTGAGATCCCTCTGTGATCAAGTCGGGATTTCATATCCTCAATCTGATTGCTGGATAAGGATCTGAGGAGATCAAATGATCCATCGAATACGATAATGGATCCCTCCGGCAATTCTTTGATAAGATGAAGGATCTCGTTCAACTCCTGTGCCTCCCTTAGGGAGGAGACTGCCCGTTCCGGATCGACTCTCTTCTCAGGGGTTGAAGCGGAGAGTGTCTTTTCACATGACTGGATGGAGTTTTCTCCGGTAAGCACCGTGATCTCCGGGGGTGGAATGTTCATGGAGTGGAGTTTCCCGTCCTTATATTTCATGTGGCCGGCTCGATATGCACAGAGGGTGATCCCCCACCCATCGAAAATAATCGCCGACCCGCCATCTACACCTGCAACAACGCACCCATCGGACACCGGTGTAAACCCGGTGATATCATCCGGGGTATGCCTTTCCGCCCTGTTGATAATCCCTGCAAGATACTCCACCGCTTCTTCAAGACTCATAACCACGAATATTCTCATTATGTACTTAAATTCATTGAAATCATTTTCTAATATGGCGGGTACTGGTACTGCTCGTTTTGAGGTGCACCCTGTAAGTACTGCTGATTATACGCATCGATACCCGGACCCCATTGAGGGTATGTATACTGTCGTCTTCTTCGTCTTCTGAGCACGGAGACAATAACAATCACGGATACAACTGCGATTACCACGACCAGAAGGATCGTGATGAGGTGTCCACCCCCCTTCAAATCAAGAAGACCTCCCCTTACAAATATGTGGGCAGAATCACTTTTTGTCACACCTCCTGATTTCACAGTGACTTTCAGGTCGCCTTCGCCAGCGTCTCGTGAGGTGAATGTAAGTGTCTGCTCATCAAATGTTCCGATATCATCCCCCTCGTATTTCCAGGTAACAGAATCCGGGGTCACCGTATTCCTTTTTGCATCCTCAAGTCTCAGCGTAAATGTGACCTTTTCCTTTTTTTCAATGGTTACAGATTTCGGCTCAAGGATCAGGAGCGCGAGTCTCCCCGGGGTGACAGTAACCTTCGTACTTGCCCGGATCGACCCATCCTTTACAGTAACAGTCCATGTGCCTGCTTTCTCAGGGGTATACAGACCGGATGCGTCGATCGATCCTCCGTCCACAATCCATTCCGGTGATACATCTACATGGTTACCCCGGGAGTCAAACCCTTCAACCTCAAACTGCTGGACATCATCCGCAGTTATAGATACATTTTCTGGTGTGATTACCAGTCTGTCAAGCACCCCTGGCTTTACCTCAACGCTGGCGGTTCCACTCTTTCCCTGTGCAGATGCAATAACATTCCATGTCCCCACCTTGTCCGGAGTATAAAGACCCTGCTGTGTGATTGACCCACCTGTCGCGGACCATGTAAATGTTACAGGTACGGTGTTACCCTTCGAATCCAGGGCATTGGCGGTGAACTGCTGTGTCTGATCCGCGGTAATAACCGCCGTGGCTGGAGATATCGAGACCGATGCAACAGACCCCGGGGTGACGATCACATCGGTTATCCCCTCCTTTCCTGAGGGTGAATCAGTGGCCTTAATCCTATGCTGTCCTGCTTTATCCGGGGTGTATAACCCTGTGGGGTCTATACTCCCTGAACCTATAACGCTCCATACCGGAGAGATCGGCCATCTGTTACCCCTGGTGTCAACCCCCTCGGCAGTAAACCTCTGGGTTTGATCCGCAGTAATGGACGGGTTCTGCGGGGAAACCTTTACTTCGAAGAGTGCACCATGTGTCACATTAATCGTTGCGGATCCGCTTTTCCCGGAGGCATTAGCATAGACCTTGAATTGACCCACCGTTTTCGGAGTATATAGTCCTGTGGAATCTATACTCCCCCCGGATGTCCCCCACTGAAATGTTGTATTCACTCGATTATTACTCTGGTCATACGCGGTCGCAGTAAACTGCTGGACCTGATCCGCAGTAATATCTGCATGCGCTGGTGTGACCTCAATCCTCGAGATCACTGATCCACCTCCTGCGTATTCAGCCTTCCCGATTTTACTTGCCTGCGTCTCCGTAAACCAGAATACACCCGGGTTCTTATGATCCACATACCCTCCATCCTTCATCCCTGCACTTGTGGGTACAACCTGTTCAATGTATGTCCCGTTATTCGGAAACAGGATACCTATCTTATTTGCCGTGTTCAGCGCATACCAGATGTACCCGTTCGGGTCATACCCCATTCCACTGGTCTGACCGGGTCCTGTCTGCCATTCCGTAATCGTGCCAGTAGCAATCTCAAGCCTCCCCACACGGTCCCCATTCCATTCACTGAAATAGAGGTTCTCTTTTGACGGGTCAAACTGACAGAATGCAGGTCCACTGGGTTTGTTCGGGGTGGGAAATGTCTTGAAGTTTCCGGTCGCCCGATCAAGCATCATAATCGAGTCATCTTTCCATGCAGTGAACCATACATTTCCATCATTATCGATCTCTGGATCAACAGCCCATACATTCGGCGTGGGAATAGGGTGCTGGGTGAATGTCTTTGTTGTCTTGTTGAACTCGCCGATGAGGTTCCCCGGATGATCTGTATACCAGATGGTTCCCCGCTTGAGATCTGCACGGGGTATCGCTACCGAGGATCCAAACCCGGGCTTGAACTTTTCCCAGGTACCTGTTGAGGTATGAAAAACGCCGAGTTCATTCGATGTGTATAACCCAAACCATACATCGTCATTTTCATCTACAGCGATCCCATCAGGTGTCCCGCTAAACGGTGCATCGAATATCTTTACTGTATCATTGGATGCATAATGGACACCGATCTGGTCCCCCCACATCGTAAACCATATGTTTCCCTTTGAATCCGCCTCAAGTGTATCCGGATTTGTGCCGGACGTGTATTCTGTTATTTTTATCGGTCCCAGGGGTGCATTCCGAGGCATCTCACCGGAGGTGAGCCTCACCGATTTTTCTATAATTCTTCCTTGGTCATCAACCTCAGGGAAGATAAGGTTACCGTCTTTGTCGTATGCCCAACCGACACCCGGCGCAGGAGATGCAGGAAAGATCCCGTGCGTCGTCCGGATAAGTCGCCACGCATCATCCTTTGTCTGTGATCCTCCTGGGGAAAAGACCTCACCAGCAACCCCTTCTGCGGACATCGTCAGAAGAAGCGAAATACATATCAATATCAGGGGATAATTTTTCCTCATCATACACCACCCTGTAACTATTTCTGATTAGATGCACATTTACTATATATAATTTTTTAGCGGTTAGGACCAATGCCCAGAACCAAGGTCAGCACGAGGGTTGTCATCTGGAGATATTGTTATATACCCTGATGGTATGGTTCTTTAACCTACTGAGGACTGGTGAAGATATGGCAAGAATGCATGCACGAAGGAGAGGAAAGGCGTCCTCACACCGACCCGATGTAACCGCTCAACCCAGATGGGTCCCGTTAAGCAGGGAAGAGATCGAAGAAAAGGTTCTCTCTCTGGCGAAAGAAGGGTACTCTTCAAGCATGATCGGGATGATCATGAGAGATCAGTATGGTGTGCCGAGTATCCGCCTTGCTACCGGGAAAAAACTCACTCGCCTCCTTTCTGAGAAGGGGGTAAAGCGTGCACTGCCGGATGATCTGATGTCCCTGATCAAAAGGGCGGTTCGCATCTCCCGGTCGATGGGAAAGAAAGACCTTCATGCAAGATACCGGCTCAGGTTAGTGGAATCAAAGATCCACCGTCTCATTCTCTATTACAAGTCGAGGGGCATCCTTCCCGAGGACTGGAAATACTCGTTAGAAGAATCTGCACAACTTGTCGAGTAGATCCTCCGGGAGAGGGCATGATCCCAGATGAACTGGTAAAGGATGCACAACGAATGCTTGATATTGTTGAGGATCAGAATTTTATCCGCGTGCTCGGTCATTATGATGCTGATGGTGTATCCTCTGCGGCGGTGGTCTCGCTTGCACTTCAAAGGTTAAACATATCGTTTCAGACGAGGATCCTTCCCAGCCTATCTCAGAAAGGGGTTGAAACCCATGTGAAAGGTGCCGACTCATGCGTAATCCTGACGGATCTGGGGAGCAGCCTTCTCAGAGAACTTGATCAGATCACCTCTCACCCTATAATAGTCATTGACCATCATGCTATGCCCCCGGGTGTGAAGACTGAGCATATAGTCAACCTGAATGCGTATAACTACGGGCTGGACGGGGCAACAGAGGTGTCGAGTTCCACACTTGCGGCGACAATCTCAATTATATGGGATGAGAAGAACTGGTCGCTTATAAAACCCGGATTGATAGGTGCTATCGGGGATAAGGAGACGGTCATTGCGCCATCCGGGCTGAATAAATATCTTATTGAGGAGGCAAAGAAACAGAAGATCTTCGAAGAGCGGGTAGAGTTAGCCCTGGACCCGGCTCCTCTCGTGGATTCCCTTGCTTATGCGATTGACCCGCATTTCCCGGGGATAAGGGGTATTGAAGGAGCATCGAGGTTTCTTAAGAACGCAGGGATCAACCCCGGAGCAACCTTTTCTGATCTGGACAGGTCCGAACAGCGAAAACTCGCATCCCTTCTTATTCTGGATATGTTCGCCGCAGGTGCAGAACCTGAGGCGATACGCACATCGGTCAGAAGGAGGTACTTCTATCCCAGAGAGAACATGTATGCAGATTATCTCGCCAGGGTGGTAGATTCATGCGGGCGCAGCGGTGTGCCTGAGGTGGGGCTGGGGCTATTATGCGGTTCTTTATCTCTGCGTACTGATGCAGAATCGGTTACAATGGAGTTCAAGAGAAAGGTCAATAAGGGAATAGAATATTTGAAGTCCGGAGGGATCACTGCAATGCGGTCACTGTATTATTTTCAGTGGGATGACCCTGCGGTCTCAGGGATCCTTGCCGAGGTGGCAACATTGTACCTCGGGAGACACGATAAGCCGGTCTTTGGTATTTCACCATCGGGTACAAGTCTCAAGATATCTTCAAGGACGACGCGTTCGATGGTTGCCAAGAATGTAAACCTCGGTGAGGTATGCAGGGGTGCAGCAGAAAGGTGCGGCGGGCGGGGTGGAGGTCATAACATCGCTGCAGGTGCAACGATCCCTGCCTCTGCCATGGAGGTATTCCTTTCCCATGCGGAGAGGATACTTGAAGAGCAGGTTTCCAGGCAAAAACCCTAATTACCAGGAGAAGATACATTTATCAATGGATCAGGAGAGGTATATCCGTCAGATATCTCTAAAATATATCGGAAAGAAGGGACAGGAACGGATATCGAGCGCCTCTGCAGTTATAATAGGGTGCGGAGGGCTCGGTTCGAACTCTGCGGACCTCCTTGTCCGGGCGGGAATCGGAAAGGTTGTCCTTGTGGATCGCGACATCGTGGAGAAGAGTGACCTTCACAGACAGAGGTACACTGTGGATGACCTCGGTATGCCCAAACCTGAGGCACTGGCAAACCACCTCGAACGGATTAATCCTGATGTCAGAATAGAACCCGTTTGTGCTGATTTCAATCCTGCCAATGCCCTTGATATTGCGAGGTCCGGGTCTATTCTCCTCGACGGAACAGATAATATGTACACGCGGTTTATTATCAATGACTCATCTTTTAATCTCGGGATCCCGTGGGTGTATGGCGGTGCAGTGGGGGTGGAGGGGATGTGCTCCTTATTTCTCCCGCCGGGGGCATGTTTCCGGTGTTTATTTCCGGTCCCGCCTCCGGAAGGGAGTCTGGACACATGTGTGAGATCCGGGGTACTAAGTTCCCTCGTTACACTGATCTCATCACTTGAAGTGACCCTGGCGATTCAGTGGATACTTGGTAAGGGGATGGAGGGGGAACTCATCAGTTTTAATATCTGGAACAGGGAACTCCACAGGGTCCAGTTTACCCGGAGAAAGGGGTGCACATGCTGCAGCAAAAAGAGGTATGAATTCCTCGAGAAAAAAGGGAAAAGACACACCATTCTCTGTGGCGGGAAGGCGATTCAGATCCTCCCGGAACGAAAAATAGAGATTGACCTTCGCTCCCTCGGTGAAACACTTAAAAAAGAGGGAAAGGTCTCCTCTACAGGACACGCATGCAGGGTTGAATTGCGGGATGGGGTCTCTTTAACGATCTTCAGGGATGGAAGGGCGATCATCACGGGGACCACCCGGGTTTCAAAGGCGAAATCGTTATATTCAATTTATGTAGGTGATTGATATCCGGAGCACACTCCTTCTTCTGAGCGGGGGGATTGATAGTCCTGTTGCGGGGTATATGATGAAAAGAAAGGGGTATGCTGTAGAGGCAATACATTACACCTATGAACCCGCCTCGGATAATTCTACAGAGGAGAAATGCATTACCCTCTGCAGAATCCTCGGTATCCCGAGGTTATATGTAGTCCCGGCAGGTATAATCCTTGGCAGGATATCAAAACTATGCAACCCCCGGTTTTATTTTATCCTCTCAAAAAGGGTGATGTACCGTCTTGCATCAATGGTTGCAGGAGACCGGTTTGATTGTCTTACCACGGGTGAATCCCTGAGTCAGGTCTCCAGTCAGACCCTGAAAAACCTCGCAATAATCGATTCTGCTGTAAGGCATCCTGTGATTCGACCCCTCCTCTGTATGGACAAGGTTGAGATCATTCGGATTGCCGAGCGTATAGGTACATATAAAGTTTCACTTGGGCCTGAACTATGTAATATGTTCGGACCAGAACACCCTGCTACCACCGCAAAACTCGACTATGTCCTTGCCGAAGAAGAGAAGATAGATCTCGCATCGATCAGGACGCATCTCCAGAATACCCTGAGGGTTCACACCATCACTTCTCAGGATTGAGATGGTCTTGATCTAACAATGAGGTATCAAAACCCTCAGTATACCCGATTTTTTTGAGTGCCTCGGCCTCCTTTCTTTTCAATCGAGCCTCACGCTCATCAAGTTCATCTTTCTTTTCTTTCAATTCATTCTGAAGTTTGAATAATTCCCTTTCCTTCACCTGAAGTTCCTCTCTTTTTTTCTTTATATCTTCAAGGTCTTTCGCAATTGCTTCATCCCGCTCCCTGATAATCGCCTCAAGACGTTCACCTTTTTCTTTCAATTCTTTTTCTTTCTCCTGAGCATCGGTCTGGAACTTTGCAATCTCCCGTTCAAGTTTTTTCTCCCTGTCACGGATCTCCCGTTCCCTCTTCTCGACAGCAACCTCCCTTTCAATCATTGCCTCACGCATCTTTCTGAATTTCTCCTCTGCTTTCTTTGTCTCCTCCTCAATCCTTGTGAGTTCTTTTCTTCTCGGGGCGATCAGACGGTTTACTTCATTGAGACCTGTCTGAAGCCTTTCCAGTTCCATCCTCTTCTCCTTGAGTTCCTTTTCAACCTTTTCCATATCTTTTAACATCGAACTCATTCGCTCCTCTTCAGATTTAAGTTTTGCAGTTCTTGACTCAACCCGGTCGAGTTCCTGATATGCTGATGCAAGTTGCCGTTCCATCTCACTGATCTTCTGCGAGATCTCGGACATCCTCATCTCTGCATCCATCCGGCTCTTCTCAACCCTGCGCTCCACTACCCGGAGATCGCTAATCTTTGCCTCGATCTCACTCTTTTTAATGGCTAACCTCTTTACTTCTTCATCAAGGCGTGCGCGTTTTTCCTCAATATCAAACTCAATACCCTTCAATTCAGCCTCCCTCTGATTAATCTCCCTCTCCTTATTTAATATCCCTTTTTCCCTTGCTCCAACCTCAGAGACCTTCCTTTCGACATCCATCCTCGCCTTTTCGAGTTCTAGTTCCCTTCTTTTGAGATCTTCTTCTCTCCTTTTGAGATCTTCTTCAGCGCGTTTATACTTCGTTTCGTATTCTTTTTTCGCATTACTGATCTCCGTAATGATCTGATTTTTCTCATTCAGCAGGTTTGATTTCTCGTCACTCAGAATGCGAATCGTCTTGAGGAGGTCTTCTCTGCGTGTCAGGAGCTCGTCAATCTCGGTCTTCAGGATGTGTACCCTCATTTCGGACTTTTCTGATTCCGATACACCACGTTCCTCCGGTCTTGATTTCACCTCCGCTTTTATAGGCTCAGCATGGACTTTTTTCGCCTCAGATATATCAGAACCATTATCCATGCGTGATGCCTTTGTTGCAGATACGCCCTGTGCAGGCTGCACACCTTTTGCCTGCGAGGGGTCAAACCTCGGTGCAAGTTGACCACCCTGAATAAACTCTTTTGCCTGGGATTGAGGGTTGAGCACAAGCGCTACCCGGAAACATCGTTCAGCCCTCGTCACATCCTTTAATTTCATAAAGAGTTCTCCAAGTTCAAGATATATCCTTGCAAACTCTAGTGCACTCTCCTCTGTGGGCGAGAGTTTGCTTACAAGATCATATGCCTGAATGAGTGAATGCCACCCCATCTGTTCGTCTCCCCTTGAGAGACAGGATTTCGTCTCATTCATCTTCTGGATTACAGTCTCGAGTCCCCTTTCTAATATTCTTGCGTAATCCTGCTGGGGATAATCCGGATACCCTGTCATACAAACTCCTCAACCCGGGGTAATCAGACAGCCTCCATCGCATGTAATACAAATATGATATTTTATACTTTAGTCTGCCTTAAATTGGAGAACGGAATCTGCCCATCCAGGTGATTACCGTTATACTAGATCTTCACAGGGGACCCCCTGTATCCCGGGTAATGGTTATAAGCCTGATTATGTATGCATGGTAAAGTCGGGTGAGTGATGTCTCAAAAAGAAACACATAGTAAGATCAAGAATGAGATCGAGGAGGTCCAGTCAGAAGTACAGCGCCTGGAGTCATTTACAGCCAGGGCGAAGGGGCTTATTGCATTATCCTCCTCGTTTCTCGAAAAAGGAGAATATGCAGAAGCGGTGAACCTTGTTACCCTTGCAAGGTTTGAGATAGCCAGAATCGCCACGCTCCTTTCTGAATCCCCTTCTCCGGAAGGGAAAAAAACCATAACCTACCGGATCTCCAATATCAATGAACCTGAAGAGTCCCTGTGGGTATCCCAGGGAGAACGAGTCATCTTCATCCATGCACTGGAATCTCTGGCGGATGACCTTGATCTCCAGATGGATGTGTGCAGTGAACCCTCGGGGGTAATGTCAGTTTCTCTGAAAAGGAAGGAACAGCAGATCGTCAGGCTTGAGCGGACGGTGAAAATGGAGAACCGGAGCATCAGCGTGAGGATAGATGTCGTGTGTGAGGATAGGGCGATATTTGAAGCGATCTTCACTATCCTGAAGGAACGACTCACCGAGTTATCAAGATATCTGACTGATCTGTGTTCTGACCCTGTTGTTCCGCCAGTGGAGAAAGATATCCTCATCACAAGATTGAAGGAGAGGGAGCGTGCTGATGTCGAGGAGATCCTTGTCCTTCATTCAGATGGGAGACTTATGTGTCACATCTCATCCCTCCATGCAGAAGATGTTGACTATGATATCCTTGGAGCGATGATACTCGCATTACAATCCTTTGTTCAGGACTCCTTCCAGAAGAGGTTTGATGAGATCGCCTTCTCCGGTAAGAGGATACTCCTTGTCCCGGGGGATAATGTGAATGTTGCCCTGGTGGTAAGGGGTGAACCCTCTGAACGGTTTAAAAAGATGGTTCTTGAGTCTATCACTGCAATGGAGTCCACCCTCGGTCAAAGGATTGCACAATGGAATGGCGATGTGACAGTGGCAAACGAGATATCCCCTTATCTTGAGATGTATATCCACGGGGGAAAACCACAGACAGGTGGGGGACAGGCATGAGCATGTTTGAGATGATCCGCCGTGACGGTATGGCAAGGGTATGCAAACTCCGGACAGGTCACGGGTATGTAGAGACACCATTACTCATGCCTGTGGTCAACCCGAATATTCAGACCTTACCTATGGATGAACTCAAAGGGATGGGCGCCCAGGCAATCATTACCAACGGGTACATCATTATGAACGATCCTGACCTGAGCCAGACCGCACTGGAAAAAGGAATCCATGCCATGCTTGGATGGGATGGTCCCATCATGACGGATTCCGGTGCGTTCCAGACGCATGTATATGGCAACGGGATAAACATCTCCGCGGAAGGTGTAGTCGAGTTCCAGGTAAGGATCGGTTCAGATATCTGCACGATCCTTGATCTCTTCACCGAACCGGATGAACCTGAACACCTTACCCGGGAGAAGATCCATGTCACCCTCGAGAGGGCAAGGTTCGCCATCGAAAAGTATGGAAACTCAGAGAGGTTGATTTCGTGTCCTGTCCAGGGATCAAGGTATCTTCACCTGAGGGAGGAATGTGCCCGTGAACTCTCCGAAATGGGTGCTACATACATCCCGATCGGGGGTGTTGTTCCTCTCATGGAGGCATACAGGTTTGCTGATCTCGTTGATGTAATCATCGCATCCAAACGGGGTATCTCCCCATCCATTCCCGTTCATCTCTTCGGGTGCGGACACCCAATACTCTTTCCTCTTGCAGTGCTCCTGGGGTGTGATATCTTTGATTCTGCTGCATATGTAAAATATGCAAAGATGAACAGGATACTCACACCCGAGGGGACAATCACGGTTGATGAATGGGAGTACTCTCCATGCGGGTGCAGGGTATGCACCGAATATACCCCATCGGAGATCCGCAGGTTGCCTCCGGAAGAGAGGGTCCACCACATATCTTATCACAACCTGTATCTCTCACTGATGGAGATTAAACGGGTGAAACAGGCGATTGCATCAGAGTCCCTCTGGGAGTATACAATGCTCCGGTGCAGGTCTCATCCGAACCTCTATGAGGCCGTGAGACGACTCCAGGGGTATTACAGGGATATGGAGGAGTATGAGCCGTTATATAGAAAGACATCTGTAATGTATACCGGAGAGGAGACATTTTATCGTCCGTGCGTCCTCCGTCTGATGGAACGGATAAAAGAGAGATATCGGGCTCCTGACGCAAAACTGGAGTGCATAATCGATGAGCCTGAAAAACCCTACATGTCAAGCATGAAAAAGTATATCGAAAAATACCCGTCAGTTCATTTCACGGTGAAGGGGTGGATGGGGTATATCCCGCTCGAACTCGACAGCATATACCCTGTGACGCAGTCTGTGATACCCCGCTGGGCATGGGAAAACAAGAGGAACGCATCCGGATCCTCTCCAGTAGATTCTATCCAGGATGCAGGTTCTCCGCAAAAAAAATGTGGATCAAAACTCGAATGGAATACACTCATTGCCCGCGCAATCTCGGATATACAGTTCGGAAGCGTGTGCACGGATCTCCTTTTGAAACCCCCGCTGGAGTTCAAAATCTCAAAAAAGACTGGGAGGATTCGAAATATCATAAGTGCAGGGGAACATGTCCTCTCGCTCAGGGCAGAGGACGGATTCGCCACACTGAAACTCCCCGGAGCAAAACGCATCCACCCCACAGGTCAATGGAGGGTTGTCGCCGATAGAGATGCCGCAGAGTTCGTCGCCCGGGGAAGAAACCTCTTCTGCAAATTTGTTGTTGACTGTGACCCTCAGATCCGACCGAGAGATGAGGTACTCATCGTGGATGAAGATGATGCCCTCCTTGCAGTGGGTCAATCCGTAATGAATGCCCGTGAGATGCGTTCATTCAAACGGGGTGTCGCCGTATATGTAAGGGAATCCTGCGGAAAGATCCACAGACGGGGATGAAAATTATTGCTCCGGAGTCCCTTCCAACCCTGGTTATCGGTTATGCATGATGGGGCTGACATTCGGGGAAAACCTTTGGAACCGAAACGCAGGGAGGAGTGTAGGCTCCGCTACGCTCCGCCTCTCCTCCCCCCATTTCTCGGGAACCTGAACGCAGGGGGGAGGGTAGGCTTCGCTACGCTCAGCCTCTCCCCCCTTCATTCCTCGGGAACCTCTGATTCCCCCCACCTGGCGCGCTCGCTTCGCTCGCTTGCGAGT
>Ga0272448_1004835_pt1 | contig 15164 bp, 10 predicted proteins | sample YNPCB0191_FD_202220 | JGI IMG/M metagenome (GOLD analysis project Ga0272448, IMG submission 202220) | Hot spring sediment microbial communities from Yellowstone National Park, WY, United States - YNP-CB-019-1 | ecosystem: Environmental > Aquatic > Thermal springs > Hot (42-90C) > Sediment...
GGGCGTATATCGCAGAGGTATCAAGATATACCTTCATTTGTTCCTCCCGTAAAGGAGCTCATCGTGCCTAACCGAGGCATCAGGGTCCGGATCATCCCCCATTCCGATTACCGAAAGCATGCGCTTTCTTTTCTCGTATTTCTCGGGGTCAAACTCAATCCAGTATATGTCCCAACCTGTTGTAACCCCTACCTCAAGCCCGAGAATAAGCGAGACGATCGCATCCTCGCCCCTTCTTTTTCCCTTTCGGATTGCCTTCCGGCCCTTTTTCTTCGGCAGGCCCTTAGGCCAGAGCTGGGCGAGGAGCTTTTCGGCCGCGGCGTAAAACTCATCGTCTCGTTTGTTATTGCAGGCCAACATAGCAAAGGCCTTTATCAGGTTTGGCCTCTGGTTTTGCTTTCCTTCAAGGTAGGCTTTGATAATTGCCCGTGAGCGTTCAATCTCCTGGGAACCGGGGGCGAGAGTTGAGGAGTATCTCTTCTGCCGAGGTTTTGGCTTCTTGATCAAAGAGGCCACAAGAGTAAATAGCTCCGGAGAAAATTTCCTGAGCGAAACCGGATTCCTCCGAAGCTTCTCCTCAAGGATGGCGATGATCCTCTTTATTGCTTTGGTTTGAGCCTGAGCCATTTCCTTACCTTTTCTCGTCTCTCTGGCTTAAGCCTGGCCCATTTCTTTACCTTTTCTCGTTCGCCAGTTTTGTTATGTATAATCTATGCCACAGGGACAAGATAAAGCTCACGCCTATCCCCGCGCAAGTTTTTGCGGGAATAGAAACTCCCGCCTGGACGGCCACTGTGGCGTTTGCAAACCTTCCTATTGCCCTTTTATAATATCAGCGCTTGCTAGAGGCCCTCGGGCCTATTGAGGTTCCTCATCTTGACTCCCGCTGGCCCTCCGGTTTCAAGAGCGTTATGCTCGCACGGATAGCCCGGGAGAAGGGGGGCGTTTTTTTCTCTCCGGAGGGGGACTACGAGGACATAAGGGCTGAGCTCAGGTCGCTTGGGATCGTGGTTGTCCTTGCCGGCGAGGGCTGGGAGGAGGCCGTCGCTCCTGGAAGGCCCGTGGTATTCATCGGCCAGCCGGGGGAGGTCCCCGCTGTCCTGAGGAGGCTTGGGGGCCTCAGGTTCACCCGCATAGCAAAAGGGACGGTGCTTTCGCTTGAGGAGCTGACCCGCGCCCTCTCGGAGGCAGGGATCGTCAGGGTTGATTTCGTTGAACTGCCGGGGGAGTTCTCAAGGCGCGGTGGCATAGTTGATGTTTTCCTGCCCTCCTGGGACTCGCCCGTTAGGATAGAGTTCTTGGGCGATGCGGTTGAATCCCTGCGGGAGTTTTCGCCAATAACCCAGAGGTCAACGGGACCTGCCGAGGAGGTTTGGCTTCCTGACCCTCACGGGACGCCTTTGGGGGTGCGCGAGATCGTTCACCTGGGCGAGGACCCCTCGTCTCCCTTGCCCTTTGATGTCCAGCCGAACCCTGAGTTCAAGGGGGATGTGGCCCTATTTTACGCCCACGCCAAGGACCTTGCCTCCAGGGGCTACAATATCCTTTTCTTTAGCCTTGAGGAGTGGAGATTCAGGAGGCTAAATGAGGTTGTGCCGTGCAGGTGGGAGAGGGGGGAGCTGAGGCACGGTTTCTTAATCCCCGATCTGAGGCTCGCCGGGCTGAGCTCAGGGGAGATAGTCCCGACCGAGCGCCCGGCCGCGCCGCAGGGCCCGAGGATAGAGAGCGTGGAGGCCCTTTGCGAGGGTGATTTCGTTGTGCACATTGATTACGGCGTCGGCAGATATGCTGGGCTTGAGACCGTTGAGATAGGCGGCGCGCTCTACGAGTGCGCTGTGGTTGAATACCTTGACGGAAGGCTCCTCGTCCCATCTCAGGACCTCTCCAGGTTAACGAGGTATGTCGGGCCTGAGGGGTATTCCCCTCCCCTCTCGCGGCTTTCAAGCCCAACCGAGTGGCTGAGGAGGCGCTCTCGGGCCGCGGCTGAAGCGGCGCGTGTGGCCCGGGAGCTCGTTTTCACCGCGGCCATCAGAAGGTCCAGGAAGGGCCACGCCTTCGGCCCCGATACCCCTGAGCAACGTGAGCTTGAGATGGCTTTCCCGTATCCGGAGACCCCGGATCAGGAAAAAGCAATAGAGGATGTGAAGAGGGATATGGAGTCTGATAAGGTGATGGAGAGGCTTGTCGCTGGGGATGTGGGGTTCGGGAAGACCGAGGTGGCGCTCCGGGCATCCTTCAAGGCCGTGATGGACGGCAAGCAGGTCGCAATACTCGTGCCAACAACCCTCCTCGCGCTCCAGCACACGAGGACATTCACTGAGCGGCTTAAGGGTTTCCCGGTCCGGGTTGAGATGGTCTCAAGGCTCGTTCCCCCGAAGAAGGTAAAGGCCATACTTGAGGAACTCAAGGAGGGGAAGGTGGACATAGTGATCGGAACCCACAGATTGCTCGGGAAGGATGTGGGCTTCCGGGACCTCGGGCTTCTCGTGATTGACGAGGAGCACAGATTCGGGGTCAAACAAAAAGAGCGCCTGAAGCGCCTTAAGCTTACCGTTGATACCCTGCTCATGACCGCGACCCCCATCCCGAGGACCCTCTCAATGGCTTTGGGCGAAATAATGGACATGTCCGTCATAGAAACCCCTCCTCTTGGGAGGCAGGAAACCGATACCTGGGTCGGTGAGTTCAGCGAGCGCCTGGTCCGGGCCGCGATAAACTACGAGCTCAACAGGAACGGCCAGGTTTTCTACATAAGAAACCGCATAGAAGGGCTGGCGGAGAGGGAGCGAATGCTCCGCCGCATGTTCCCCGACGCGAGGATAAGGACGGTCCACGGCAGGCTTCCCGGCAAGGAGATAGAGTCCGCCTTCTCCGATTTCTACGAGGGCAGGATAGACATCCTTCTTTCAACGGCCATAGTTGAGTCGGGGGTGGATTTTCCGAGGGCTAACACCTTCCTCGTGGAGCAATCTGAGCTTTTTGGCCTCTCCGAACTGCACCAGCTCAGGGGCAGGGTCGGCAGGGGAAGCGTCAGGGCGAGGGCTTATTTCTTCATGAGCAAGGGGGCCGATAAGAACTCCAGGGCAAGAAGGAGGCTTGAGGCCCTCGCCAGATACCACCACATAGGCTCAGGGATCAAGATAGCCCTGGCTGACCTCGCGATAAGGGGCGCGGGCGACTTGTTGGGTGTTGCCCAGCACGGCCACGCGAGAGGGGTGGGCTACTCGCTGTATTTCGGCCTGATAGCCGAGGCGATAGAGAGGCTCACGGGAAAGGAACCGAGGCGAGAGACATCCCTAAAGTTCTCCGCTCCGGCTTTTATCCCTGAGTCATATCTTGCCGATCAGACCCTCAGAATGGCCTATTACACGAGGCTTTCTGAGGCGAGGGCAGTCCAAGAAATAGATGATATAGAGGATGAGATGAGGGACAGGTTCGGCCCCCTGCCCCCTGAGGCCCTTTGCCTTCTTGACGGGCACAGGATAAGGCTCTGGGCGGCCGGCGAGGGCTACGAGGAGGTCACATATTCGCCTGAGAGGGTTAGGCTCCTGAGGCTCGGAAAGGAGGAGGCCTGGCCAACAGAGGAGATAATGAAAGTGATGCTGTAAAAAGCCCCGGCATGGCGCCGGGGCCGTTGTTTTCGTTTCAGGTTTGTTTATTTAACCACGGTTACCTTCTGGGATACGGCGTGGCTCCCAGCATCGGCCCTCAGGATGTAGACGCCTCCTGAGCTGGGGTTCGCGGTGAACTCATGCTTGCCAGCTTCAAACCTGCCCTCAGCTATGACCGACACGAGCCTTCCGGTCGCGTCATAGAGAGAAAGCCGAAGGTCCGTTTCAGCAGGAAGGCTCAGGGTTATCCCGAATCCGCCTCTGACAACGGCCGGCGCGATGAGGCTCACCCCAGGGCTTGCCGAGCCGTCTGACACCCCTGTTCCGGGCTCCAGTATCCAGTCGCCGAAGACATCAGGTTGAGTCCAGCCGTAGTAGGACGAGTGTCCGCTCCTCACCTGGGGCCAGCCGGCTATCCACGTGCCCGGCTCAGCATTGTCCCAGTAGTAGATGAATACCCCTATGGTGTCGGGCCAGGCGGGGCCGGCGCCGAGGTCCTCAGGCTTGGTGTCAGAGGAGACTATGGGTATCTTGAACTCGCACTGGACATGCCCTGTGGAGTTTCCGAAGGCGTAGTCGGTCCGGCCCGTGTTATACCAGCCGTAATATGTCCCGTCGTTGAACCGCGACATGGCCCACCAGCCGTTTGATGTCCCTATGCCGTTGATGCCCTCCGAGTAGTTGCCCGGCGCGGGCCAATCCCCTGAGTTGTTGTCGTCAATGGAAATTGAGGGTTGGGAGTGGTCGGCCATGTTCAGGTCTTTCGGGGTATCGTAAGCGAGGTAGAGGAAAGCGTTGTCGTGCTTGGCGTATAGTATGCAGTCTCCGGGGTTGTTCTTGTGGTCATCCCACCCTGATGTGTCCGACACATCAATAGAGACCGCGTCCGCCCACTCGCCCGAGCCTATACTGCCGTCAATGGTCGGGACGACGCTGGCGTATGGGACAGAGATCTCGTAGGGGTTGTAGGTAGGCGGAAGGAGTATGAGGTCGCCGAAGGTGGCGCAGGCATACCAGGGATCGGGGTGGTGGTCCTGGGGCCACCAGCCCTTGATGTAATCGGGGCTAACCTGGTCATACCAGTATATCAGTGCTCCAACCGTGTCCGGCCAGGCGGGGCCCGTTTTCAGGAAGGCGGGGCCGAGGTCGTTCGCTGGGGAGACTATGGGTATCCTGATCTCAAACTGGTAGTGGCCTGTGCCCGTTCCGAAAGCGTAGTCAGTGCCGCCGTAGGAATACCAGCCTGCGGAGCTGTTATCCTGGTAGAACCATATGCACTTCCAGCCGTTGTCGTTGCCTATGCCGTTGCCACCCTCGGATGTATCGGGCGCTGGAGGGTAGGAGTGGGAATTGTCATCGTCAAAGATTACCGAGGGCTGGGAGTGGTTGCTGAAGGTGTTGTCGCCGAAGCAATCGTATGCGATGTAAATGTAGTTGTTGTCGTGCATGAGGTAGACGATGAGAGCGCCTGAGTCGTTGGGGGCGCCGTCAATGTAGCCGTAGGTATCCCCGGCATAGAGCTTTCCCGCCCCTGCCCACTCACTGCCAAGGTCTATATTCCCGTCTATGGTTGGGGGAGTCCAGGTGAATGGGACGGGAACCTCGTGGACCAGCGGGACCCGCAGGGGCTCCGTTCCGACGCCGCCCGTGTGAACCTCCATCGTTTGGGGGATCACGACTTTCTGTTCTCCGGCGTTCGTGCCTTGGGCCTGGCCGGCGCTGTTCACGCCGGGCACGAGGCCCAACATGGTTGTTAGGAGTATATGCATAAAGGTCTCCTTTTATGAGCCTTATAGAAAATTATAAAGCCTCTGGTCACGGTAAAACAAGCTCTCGCGCTTACCCAAAGCCCTCCGTCTAATAACGAGAGGCTCTATAATTAAGACGGAAAGTGAGCAAGCTAAATGGAAATTAAGATGAGATACCGCAAGGCGAGGTCAAAAAGCGTTCGGCCCTCGCGGATGAGACACAAGCACAATCCCTTAACGGGCGAGACATATCCGAGGCCGGATGAACCGGGCCGCTACATATGCGCTGTTGTGGTTGTGGACAGGTGCAAAAGAAGACGCTGTTCTCGGAGCCCTCAAAAAAGCCCTGTAATCCACAATGGCTCTGAGAAATTACCTTCATAAGGTCAAGGCAGGGAAGGAAGAACGACAACCCTCATGTTGAGGGAAGCAGGCATGAGACCCACGAGGCCCTTGAGATAATGAGGGAGATATGCCACGGCCTTTATCCATCTAGCTAGCTCAAAATTAACCCCTGAGGAGGAGAAGATGCCTTTCTTCAAAACCAGACGCTTGGATTCCTGGATTTTGGGCAGCTTTGTATTTTGAGCTCGCGCGACCTCTCCGGGCAAGGTTTTCAGAGGCTACCCCTTGACAGTCCACGCGAAAACCGTTATTAATATAGCCTCACTTTGAGGAAAGGGTTTGGTGAAAGGTTGGCCGAATTTTTCCGGCTTCTGACCGAAGAGCGAAACCGCTACCGGGAGGCTTACGCCCGAGCTTTGGCAGACCTGGAAAACCTCCGAGCTGAGGCCCGGAGGCAGGCCAAGGATGCCGAGCGCCGGGGCGCGGAGAGGGTTGTTATGGCGCTCATTCCGGCGCTTGATAGCGTTGAGAGGGCGCTGGAATACGCTACGGCCAACCCGGATCCCGAGGCCCTTCTCGTTGGGATAAGGTTGATAAAGGACGAGATCACGAACGCCCTTGAATCGGTGGGCGCGCGCAGGATAGAGCTGGCCCCCGGCCAGCCCTTTGACCCCTGCGTGATGGAGGCTGTTGAGACGAGGGGCGAGGGGGATGTTGGCCTCGTGGCAGGGCTTTTGGCCTGCGGATACGAGTTCAGGGGCCGGGTCCTGAGGCCCGCGAGGGTGGTGGTGGAAATGGTGAAGGGAGAGATGAATAAAACGGAGGAAGAAAAGAGATGAGCGAGAAGATAATCGGAATAGACCTTGGAACAACGAACTCCGCGGTCGCGGTAACCATGGGAGGAGAGCCCGTCATCATACCGAATCCGGAGGGCGAGCGGATAACCCCATCCGTGGTATCGTTTGATGGGAAGGAGGTCCTGGTCGGCTCCCTGGCGAAGCGTTCCGCGGCGATGAACATAGCCAACACCGTTTATTCGGTAAAACGCCTCATGGGGAAGAGGTTCTCCGAGGCGAGGGAGGATGTGGAGAGGCTCCCATACAAGGTGGTTGAGGGAAGAGAGGGCCGCGCTGAGATATTTATCCCCGCTGAGGGCAGGAACTACTCCCCAGAGGAGATATCAGCGAAGATACTTAAGTATCTCAAGGAGGCCGCGGAAACCTACCTCGGCCAGAAGATCACCAAGGCTGTAATAACCGTTCCCGCCTACTTCAACGACGCCCAGCGCCAGGCAACGAAGGACGCCGGGACCATAGCTGGGCTTGAGGTGATGCGCATCCTCCCGGAGCCGACAGCGGCCGCTCTTGCCTACGGCCTGGACAAGACCGACAAGAGCCTCCGCGTTGCGGTCTACGACTTGGGAGGTGGAACCTTTGACATATCCATACTTGAGCTAGCGGAGGGGGTATTTGAGGTAAAGAGCACATCGGGGGACACCCACCTCGGAGGCGACGACATTGACCTCCGGATAACAGACTGGTTACTTGAAACATTCAAAGCACAAACCGGCGTTGACCTCCGCGGCAACCCCCAGGCGCTCCAGCAGGTAAGGGAGGCCGCCGAGAAGGCGAAGAAGGAGCTGTCATTCAAGATGGAGACCCCGATCAAGATACCCTTCCTCTACGAGAAGCACCACCTTGATGTCTCCCTTACCCGCTCAAGGCTGGAGGCCATGGTTCAGGACCTCATTGAGAGGACGATAACCATATGCAGGCAGGCCCTTGAGGACGCGGGGCTTTCTCCATCTGACATAGATGAGGTCATACTTGTGGGCGGCCAAACGAGGATGCCCATGGTCCAGGAGGCCGTCAGGAACTTCTTCGGGAAGAACCCGCACAAGGGTATAAACCCCGACGAGGTCGTGGCTGTGGGAGCCGCGATCCAGGCCGGCATAATAGCCGGAGAATACGCTGACAGGGATATTGTCCTCCTGGATGTTACTCCCCTTTCCCTCGGGGTGGAGGTGCTCTACGGAGGTTTTGATGTGGTCATACCCAGGAACACCACCATCCCAACCAAAAAGACAAAGATATACACTACGGCTGAGGACAACCAGCCCTCCGTCCTCATAAAGGTCTACCAGGGCGAGAGGCCTGTGGCTCAGGAGAACCGCCTGCTCGGCCAGTTTGAGCTTACCGGAATTCCTCCCGCGCCTCGCGGGGTCCCTCAGATAGAGGTGACATTTGACATAGATACGAACGGCATCCTCCATGTCCACGCTAAGGAAAAGGCGACCGGCAAGGAATCCCAGATAAAGATACACGCCAGGTCAGGGCTCACGGACGAAGAGGTGAAAAAGCTCGTTGAGGAGGCCGAGCGCCACGCTGAGGAGGACAAGAAGCGCAAGGAGCTCATTGACCTGAAGAACCAGGCCGACGGGTATCTCTTCTCCGTTGAGAGGTCAATGAAGGACTTCGGCGAGAGGATGACCAAAGACGAGCGCGACGAGATAAACCGGCTCGCCGGAGAACTGCGGGAGAAGATACGAGGGGATGACCCGGAGACCATCAGAAGAGCCTATAATAACCTGCAGGAGGCCTGGAACAGGATAGCAACCAAGATATACCAGTCTACAGGGAGCCCCCCGGGCGGCTCATCGGGGAGCGACGAAGGAGGTGAAGGCGGCCCCCATGACACGGATTACAAGGTGGTGGAGTAATTAATGCCAACCAAGGATTATTACGAGATCCTTGGCGTTGACAGAAACGCCACGACCGAGGAGATAAAGAGGGCCTACAGGAGGCTGGCCCTCAAGTATCACCCGGACAGGGTCCCCCCTGAGCGCAAGGCCGAGGCCGAGGAGCGGTTCAAGGAGATATCAGAGGCATATGAGGTTCTCATGGATCCGGAGAAGCGAAGGGCCTACGACACATACGGCGATGTATCCTTTGCCTCAGGCGGGCCGAACTTCACATGGCAGGACTTCTCCCACTACGACGACCTCAGGGACATATTCGGCGATTTCTTCGGCGACCTTCTGGGAAGCTTCTTCGGTTTCCAAACCCAGACGAGGCCGAGGCGCGCCTCCAGGTCAAGGCCGGGCGAGGACCTTCGGATAACCGTGCCTCTGAGCCTGGAGGAGATGGCAAAGGACACGGTTAAGCGAATAAGGCTGGTCAGGTTTGAGCCCTGCGATTCCTGCGGGGGAACGGGTTCATCCACCGGAAGGACCAAGGCCTGCCCAACATGCGGGGGCAGGGGGGTCGTCCAGAGGGCCCATCGGACATTCCTCGGCCAGATATACCAAACAGCAACCTGTCCGGAGTGCGGGGGCGCGGGAGAGGTCCTGGAGGCACCTTGCCATGCCTGCGGCGGAAAGGGAAGGGTCAAAAGGGAGGTTGAGATAGAGATCAGGTTCCCCGCTGGCATAAGGAAGGGGGAAACCCTACTCATAAAGGGCCAGGGGAGCTCCGGCCTCAGGGGCGGAAGGAGGGGAGACCTGCATGTGGTAGTTGACGAGAAGCCTCACCCGGTCTTCAGGAGGGAGGGCGATGATCTCCACAGGGATATCCCGGTCTCCATGGCCCAGTTAGCCCTCGGGGACAAGGTGAAGCTCTCTGGCCTGGGCGGAGAGGAGCACGAGATCCGGATCCCGCCAGGGACCCAGACCCACACGGTCTTCACCGTAAAGGGCGCCGGGATGCCCCGGCTCAACAAGGGAGGCAGGGGCAACCTCTTCGTGAGGGTCATTGCGAGGACCCCCGAGAACCTCACGAAGGCTGAGCGGGAGCTCTACAAAAGGCTCCTGGAGGAGGAGAAATCCAACGGCTTCTTTCAGAAGATATTGGAGGAATCAAGGAGAGCGGAATGACGAGCTGTATCTTCTGCAGGATAGTAAAGGGCGAGGTCCCGGCCCAGGTTGTCCACGAGACCGAGAATATCCTCGTGTTCAGGGACATAAACCCCCAGGCACCTGTGCATCTTCTAGCCATTCCGAAGCGCCACGCGGAGGGCCTTATGGAGATAGCTGACCTTGCCGGGGAGATAGTCGGAGCAATCTGCGAGGCCGCGAGGATTGCTGGACTTTCGGATTACAGGATAGTTCTCAACAAAGGGCCGCAGGCTGGGCAGGAGATTCCCCACCTGCACTTTCATGTGCTTGGAGGCAGGCGGATGAACTGGCCGCCCGGATAAAATGCGCGGGCAAACCCCTATGAGGGTTAAAAATGACAGAAAAGGAGGTGATGAGAGAATGTCAGGCGTAATGCTCAAGGACGGTGAGTCCTTTGATTCGCTGGTGAAGCGCTTCCGTAAGGTAGTAACCAGGGACGGGATTCTTCAGGATGTGAAGAAGTTCCAGTATTACGAGAAGCCTTCCGAGCGAAGGAAGAAGAAGCTAATCGCGTCTCGCAGAAGAGCAATGAGAAGAATGAGGGAGCTGTAGGATCGGTATGGACGAAAAGGCCCTCGCGCGTTTGGAGTTCCAGCGATTCCTGGAGATAATAGGGGAGTTCGTTTCCTCGGCTCCGGGTAGGACAGCGCTCCTCAGGGTTCGCCCCACGGGCTCTCAGGAGGCAGTTCGGGAGCACGAGCTCACCCGCAAGGCTTTGGAACTCTTGGAAGAGGAGGTTTCACCTCCTTTCTACGATGTTCCGGATGCGGGCAAGACCCTTGATAAGCTCGGGAGGGGTTCCGCGCTCACGGGCAAGGAGCTTTTGGAGATCTCCCAGCTCGTGATGGTTGGCGCGAGGATATACGACGCGGCCGAGAGCCTGGGGATCATCCCAGACCCATATTACCTGGTTCCTCTGGCAAGGGACATCCAGTCAACCTTCGGCCCGGATGGCGAGGTGCTTGACGATGCCACCCCCGCCCTCAAAAGGCTAAGGGAAGCGAAGCGCAGGCAACGCCAGAGGGTTGTTGCGCTCATGGAGCGCGTCGCTGACAAATACCGGGACTCCCTGCGGGATGAGGTCATTACCATAAAGGGAGGGAGGTTCGTTCTCGCCTTTTCCTCCTCAGTTAAAGCAGAAGGCATAGTCCACGGCTACTCCAGGACAACCGAGACCCAGTATGTTGAGCCCCTTGAGTGCGTTGAGGAGCAGAACAGGCTCGTCCGCCTGGAGGACGAGGAGCGAGAGGAGGTCGCAAGGATAATCTCCGGGCTCACGGAGAGGGCAAGGGCGAACGCCGGCTTCCTCCGAGAGCTATACGAGGCCCTCGGCAGAGCTGACCTCGTCTGGGCAAAGGCAAAGTATGCCAAAGCAGTCGGGGCCTGCATCCCCCAGATAATCAAGGAAAAGGGCCTCGTTCTAAAGCGAGCCTGCCACCCGCTCCTCCTTTCGGTAAGAGGGCCGGATAAGACCGTTCCCCTGGATCTCAGGATAGGCCCGTATGTAAAAGCCCTCATCTTCACCGGGCCCAACGCTGGCGGAAAGACCGTCGCCATGAAGACCGTAGCCCTTGCTTTCCTGGCAGGGGCCTCTGGCCTCCCGTATCCGGCCGAGGAGGTGAGGCTCTGGCTCCCGGATAAGGTTTTTGCCCTCGGGTTTGAGGAGGATCAGAGCATTGAGAGAGGGGTTTCCTCCTTCACGGGGCTACTGGAGGAGATAAGCGAGGTGATAAAGGAATCGGGGCCGGGGACCGTTGCCTTCTTTGACGAGGTCCTTTCGTCCACCGACCCGACCGAGGGAGGAGCCTTGGCTTTTGCCATACTAAAGAAGCTCGCCGAAACCGGGGCCACAACATTCTCAACAACCCACCTCACGCTCCTGAAGAACCTTGCCTCAGGGGAGGAGGGGTTCCTCACAGCGGCCGCGCAGTTGGGTCCGGACGGCAGTCCAACCTATTCGTTCAAGCTCGGCGCTGTTGCAGAGAGCTACGCCATTGAATCCGCGAGGAGGGTGGGTTTCCCGGAGGATGTAATCCTTTTGGCCGAGGCCGCCATGGAGGGATACGGCGAGGAGATGGCCAGGTCTGCAAAGCGGGTTGCCGAGCTGGAGTCCGAGCTCAGGGCGCGGCTCGCTGAGCAGAAGGCGCTTTTGGCAGAGGCGGAGGCGGAAAGGGAACGCATCATAGCCTCAGCCAGGGCAGAGGCAAAGCGGATAATCTCCGAGGCAAGGAAAGAGGTTGAGGAGCTGGGGAGGAGGCTGAGGGAGGAGTCAAAAGCGGAGCGCAGGCTCGCTGTGGCGAGGAGGGCGAGGGCGGAGCTCAAGAAGGCCGAAGCCTCGTTTGACAAGAGGTTTTCTGTGAGGGCGGAAAACCCAGAGCCCGGAAAGGAATACAGGGTTTCTCCAATAGGGGTTGTCGGCGAGCTCATAGAGCTAAGGGGCAAAAAGGCGCTTTTGCTTGTGGGAAACGCTACGCTTGAGGTTGATAGCTCCTCTCTATACGAGTTATGAGCACAGACAGGGAATTCGTTGAAAGGGTGCGAGAGGCCGCTGACATCGCTCAGCTCATGGCTGAGAGGGGAATAAAGCTCGTCCGCTCCGGCAGGAGGCTCAGAGCCCTCTGCCCCTTCCACAGGGAAAAGACCCCTTCGTTCTATGTTGAGCCTGAGCTGGGCCTATACCACTGCTTCGGGTGCGGGGCATCCGGCGATGTCATAAAGTTCGTCATGGAGACCGAAGGCATGGCTTTCCCGGAGGCGCTTGATTATCTCGCTGAGAGGTTCGGGGTCCCGAAACCCACGAAAACCCCCGGGCGCGAAAAGCCGAGGCCGAGCGAGGCCCTTGAATTCGCCGTAAAATTCTTTCACGAGAAGCTCCTCTCCGACGAAGGGCGTGAGGCCCTTGAATACCTCAAATCGCGAGGGGTCACCCCGGAAAGCGTGAACGAATTCGCTCTGGGCTACGCGCCCGGGAACAACGCCCTCCTGCGGGCCGGACACGCGGAGGGCTTCGGCATACCTGAGCTCGCCGCGGCCGGACTCGTCTCCAGGAACCAGGATGGCGATTGGTTTGACTTTTTCAGGCACAGAATAGTCTTTCCGGTCTATTCGCCTTCTGGCAGGAACATCCTCGGGTTTTCCGCGAGGGCAATCGGCAACGAGGAACCCAAATACCTAAATACCCAGGAGACCCAGTATTTCAGGAAGGGGGAGATCCTTTACGGACTCTGGAGGGCTAGGCAGGAGATACGCAAAGCTGGGGAAGCGATCCTGGTTGAGGGAAACCTTGATGTGGTCCTTTCCCATCAGATAGGCCTCGTTAACGCGGTTGCGCCCCTCGGCACTGCCTTTACCCCATCACACGCGAGGCTAATCAGGAAATACGCTGAGAGGCTGGTGATAGCCTTTGACGGGGACCAGGCCGGCAGGTCAGCGGCCAGGCGCGGCATCCCTCACCTGGTTCAGGAGGGTATCCTAGTGCGGGTTGCGCGCCTCCCTGAGGGAGAGGACCCGGCGAGTCTTGCCGCGGGCGGAAGGGGGGATGTCCTTGAAGGAGCGATACGGCAGGGGGTTGACTGGCTCGCCTTCCTCATGGGGTTTTATCCGGATTCCCTTGAGGGCAAGAAGGGCTTTGAGCGCGAGCTCGCTGAGGTAATAAAGCCACTTCCGCCCGAGGAGCGCGAGGCTTACCTGGCCCGCGCCAGGGAGCTCCTCGGCTACTCCCAGGACTGGGTCGCCGGGGTGAACCGCCGGCTTTCCGAGGAAACCCCGCGCGAGAAGCCGCGGGAGCATAACGAGGCTGAGGTGATCCTGATGGCGCACGCTGTTGCCCGCGCGGGGGAGGAGTCCTTTGCCGCAGGCCTTGCCATGATTAACCCCTCCGACCTCACCCACCCCGACGCCAGGAGGCTCCTTGAAATGCACCGAGATGGCAAGGGCCTGGACGAGATAATCCGAGACGAGAGCCTGGGCGGCAAGGTCTCGGCCATCCTTACCGCAGGAGCAGGGCTTCAGGATGATATCCGCACATCCTTCGCTCGCCTCGCGCTGGAAACGATATACAGGGGCCTGGCAAGGACAATATCCGAGGCTGAGGCCTCCGGAGACAGGGACGCGGCCAACGAGGCCATGGCCCGCAGGACGCTTCTCCGGCGCTCAATAAGCATCCTGAATAATCTGAACGACAGAAGGTCGCTCAAATACCCTCAGAGGCGAAACGCCATAGTGAGCAGGCTCATGGCTTTAATCCCGACGATACTTAGCCCGAGCCGAACTCCGGGCGCCATTTCCGAGTCCTTCGCCTCAACGAGGGCGGAGCTGGACAGGATAGAGACCTTGCTAGCTAACATAAACAACCCCGATTGGGAGGAAAAGGTATCTAAGGAAAACAAAGGGGCCGAAAGTCATGGAAGAGAGAAAGGATGAGAACATAGAAGATCTGGTCAAAAAGGCCAGGAAAAAGGGCAGGATAACCTACAAGGAGATAACCTCCCTCCTGCCATCGGTTGGATACTCGTTGGATTCAATGGATGAGATAGTCGTGGCGCTGATGGAAGCGGGCGTGGAGGTTGAGGTTGGAAGCGTGCGGTCCAAGAAGAAAGCCCTGCTCGCCGAAGAGGAGTTCCCCGGAGCCGGAGGCGATCCGGCCAAGGCATACCTCAAGCAGATATCCAACCTGCGGCTTCTCAAAAAGGAGGAGGAGGTTCTGTATTCCAAGCAGTTGGACGACGCGAGGCGCAACATAATAAGGATACTCTTCTCCACCAAGTTCGGCCTCAAGAAGTTCTTCAAGGCAATAGAGCTCACAGAAAAGGATATCCTCCAGATAGAGGACCTCGTTCAGGTGGATTCCAAATACTGGACGAGCAGGCAGAAGAACAAGGAGGAGAAGGCTCGCGTGGCTGAGGCCTTCGCGTTCCTTAAGGAGCGTTTTGAGGTGGTGCGCAGGACCTGGTTTGAGGAAACCTCCCCTGAGGAAGCCAAGCGTGCCAGGCGGTGTCTTTTTGAGATAGTTAACAAGATTGATGAGCTTAAGCCCAAAACTAAGGTGGTTTTTCGGTGGCTGGACGACTTCATGACGCTCGTCGGAAAGGCGAAGGAACTGGACGCTCGCATAAAGCAGCTTGAGCACGAGATCCTCCTCGCAGAAGGCACAAAAGGCCCTGAGGCCGCAGAAAGGCTGGACGCGGCGCGGCAGGAGCTCAGGAGGCTGAAAAACCGCCTCAAGGAGGTCACAAAGACCCTGGGCATGGAGGTGCAGGACGGGGCTGACTACGCGGCCCGGCTTAATACCGAATACCAGCTTTTCATGGAAGCGAAGGAACGAATGACATGCGGCAATGTGAGGCTCGTCATCGGAATAGCGAAGCGCTTCCTGAACCGCGGGCTTGATTTCATGGACCTGGTGCAGGAGGGCAATGTCGGCCTGATGAAGGCAATAGAGAAGTTTGATTACCGGAAGGGCTACAAGTTCTCAACCTACGCTACATGGTGGATAAGGCAGTCCATCACGAGGGCCATAGCCGATCAGTCAAGGACAATCCGTATCCCCATCCACATGATAGAGACCAT
>Ga0272448_1004836_pt1 | contig 15161 bp, 12 predicted proteins | sample YNPCB0191_FD_202220 | JGI IMG/M metagenome (GOLD analysis project Ga0272448, IMG submission 202220) | Hot spring sediment microbial communities from Yellowstone National Park, WY, United States - YNP-CB-019-1 | ecosystem: Environmental > Aquatic > Thermal springs > Hot (42-90C) > Sediment...
GTGGGGGAGAGGGTTAGGGTGAGGGGGGATTCCGCACTCGCCTGAGCCCTGGGCTCACCGGCGCTCGCCCGAGTTTCCGCGGGCCGGATGCGTGTGGGAATCGCCCCCCTTGCGTGCAACAGCAAGTTGTGGAGGCCAGGGGGTGCGCTTGCTCTCCTGGCACGCATCCTGCAGGGAATCCGGCACCCTACCGCTGAGGGCTGGAGAGCTTGAGGGCGATCGTCAAGAAGGTGCTCAAGTTGTTATCGCGGGGCATGCCCGGCTATGCCCTGCGGGCCGCCTTGCTGCGAGGGGCAGGCTACCGGGTCGGCCATGACGTATTCATCGGGGAGGGCCTGATCATCATCGATGAGCCCGAGGACTGGGGAATGGTGCGGATCGGCCATCGGGCGGCGATATCGCCGCGGGTGACGCTGGTGGTCTCCTCGAGGCCCAACTGGTCGCGCATCCTGCCCTATGTGCCGACGGCCCATGCGCCGGTGACGATCGCCAATGACGCCTGGCTGGGCACCGGCGTGGTTGTGCTGCCGGGGGTGACGGTAGGCGAGGGGGCTGTCGTGGGGGCCAACTCGGTAGTGACCCGCGATGTGCCTCCTTTCACCATCGTCGCCGGCGCGCCGGCCAGGTTCATCCGCCGGGTGGAGGCGCCATGGGCCGGCCAGCAAGCCAGCACATCGGGCCGCTGATACGGGAGCGTGGCCCGGCTGGCTGTGGCCGTCGGGACGCCGGCGCTCCCAGGGGCTGTGGCCGGCGAGACTTGACGCTGAGGTGTTCTCCGTGTTCGAACGAGTGCTCTTGATCGCCCCCCCTTCGTCGAGCTACCTGGGCGCTGCCAGGCCGCCGACCGGCCTGGGCTACATCGCCCAGGCCCTGCAGGAGGCAGGCATCGAGTATGCCGTCGCCGACCTGCGGATGGGGGGCCGCCTGCGCACCCTGTGGGGCACCATCGCCGCGTTCCGGCCGCGGCTCATCGGGCTCAGCCTGGTCAGCTTTGAGTACCTGCGCTCCTATGAGCTGATACGCCGCATCAAGGAGGTCGCGCCCAAGGCCTCGATCGTGGTGGGCGGGCCCCATGTGTCGGTGCTGCGCGAGGCTGTGCTCGAGGCATGCCAGGCGATCGATTTCGGGATCATCCACGAGGGCGAGCGGGCCATTGTCGAGCTCTGCCGGGGCGAGCGGCCCCTCGAAGCGATGCCAGGCCTGCTCTTCCGGCGCGGAGGGCAGGTGCTCGCAGGGCCCGCCCCGGCGCCGCGCATGGACCTCGATGCCATCCCCTTTCCACGCTACGAGCGCTTTGATCTGAAGCGCTACGCGCCCGAGATCCTGCTGGTGACCAGCCGGGGTTGCCCGTACCGCTGCATCTTCTGCCCCAACAGCCTCACAGCGAAACAGTTTCGCGCCCGAAGCGCAGCCCACGTGGCCGATGAGATCGAGTACTGGTACGATCGGGGCATCCGCCAGTTCAGCGTCGATGACGACAACTTTACCCTGGATAAGCAACGGGTGTACGACATCTGCGATGAGATCGAACGGCGCAGATTGCAAGGGCTCTTCATCCGCTGTGCCAACGGCATCCGCGCCGACCGGGTGGACCGCGACCTGCTGGCCCGGATGCAGGCAGTTGGCTTCAAAGAGGTGGCTTTCGGCGCCGATGGGGGCAACGACCATGTACTGCGCGACATCGTCCACAAGGGTGAGACCATCGCCGATATTCACCGTGCCCTGCAAGACGCCTGTGACCTGGGCCTCAAGGTCAAGCTCTTCATCATCGTCGGACACCCAGGCGAGACGATGCGCGATGTGGAGGACTCTCTGGCCCTCGCCCAGCGCTACCCGGTCGTCTGGCTGCATCTGAACAACCCCATCCCCTACCCCGGCACCGAGCTCTACGAGTGGGTGCGTGCCCACAACGCCTTTGTCATCCCTCCAGAGGTGTACCTGAACAATGTCACCGAGGTCGATGACACGCCGGTCTTCGAGACCCCTGAGCTCCCCTGGGCTGTGCGCAAAGAGATCCTGGTGCGCTCGCGGCATATCGAGAGGCAGGTCAAACGGCGGGCGGTGGAGCGCATGTTCCACAACCTGCCTGTCGTGCGCGAGGCGGCCGGCTGGCTCTTTGCCAGCCGGCTGGGCCAAAAGCTCTTCTTCCAGAACGTGCCAGCGCGGGTCGTGATCGACCGCATCTGGTACCGCAAGATGGTCCGTGGCTGATGCGTCGGCTGTGCCTCTGGCTGGTGGCGTGCTTCCTGGTGATGGGGGGGCTGAGCTGCTCCGGGCGTGCCACCCCCACAGCGACGCCGCGGCCACCCACCCGCACTCCAGCGCCAACTGCCGAGGCCAGCCCGCCTTCCTCAGCCGGTGCCCGCTACTATGTGGATAGCCGCACAGGCCACGACTCCAACCCCGGGACCTCGCCCGACCGGCCGTGGCAGAGCCTGGCGCGGGTCCAGCAACAGGCTCTGCAACCCGGCGACGTTGTGGGCCTGGCCCGTGGCTCGGTGTGGGATGGAGGCTGGGTGATCTCCCAGTCGGGCGCACCCGGCGAGCCGCTGACCTTCGAGCCGTACGGCACAGGCGACGCTCCTACGGTGCGCAACCCCGGCACGCGCACCAAGGCCATCGTGATCGCCGGCAGTTGGGTGGTGATCAGGGGGGTCCGTGTGCGCGATGCCCATGAGTATGGCATACAAATCGTAGAGGGTGCGACGCACAACGCCGTGGAGGACTGCGAGGCCACCGCCGTCGGCATAGGCTTTGCGGTGTATGGCGAGGACAACCTGATCCAGGGCTGCTATGCCCATGACCTGCAGATGATCGTTGACACACCCGGCGGCGACGATGACTATGGCGCCGTCGGCGTGGGCATCTTTGGCTCGTACAACGAGATCGCCCACAACCAACTCGAACGTTGCCTGGCCCCCAGCCATGACTATGGGTCGGATGGCGGGGCCTTTGAGCTGTTCGGCGACGTGACCGGTAACTATATCCATCACAACTGGGCGCGCGACAACTGTGGCTTCGTCGAGGTGGGCGGCGGGTCGGCCCACGACAACCTCCTGGCCTACAACGTATCGGTCAACAACGGCACCTTTGCCATCATCCACATCGGCGGCCGCTTTGCCAGCACCGTGACCCATCTCTATGCCGATAACAATACCATCGTCGAGATGGGGACGGGCAGCGTGGTCCTCAACTTTGTCGGCGAGCCCAGCCCCGAGGCCTTGCTCCTGCGCAATAACATCGTCTCTGTCGGCAGTTACCGTCAGGTGGCCAACAGCGCCAGTTTCACTCACAGCAACAACCTCTACTTCCTCAGGCAGCGGCTGACCCGGCTGGGCTTCAGCCTGGGGCCGGGCGAGAAGACGGGCGACCCACTGTTCGTCGACCCCGACGGCCAGGACTTTCGCCTGCAGCCTGCCAGCCCGGCCGCCAACGGCGCCATGGCCCTGGTCTACGATGGCAACCTGCCTCCTCCACCTACCCCCAGCGCTTCCTCCCTCTACCTTGGCGCCCTGCCAGCGGCGAGCGAATGAGCTGCCCCGCCCCAAATGGAGCCCCTCGGGGCACCTGCACCGGCAAGTGCGAGGCGTGGAGGCCGATTGCGGCCGCACGGGTGCCACTCGCTGGTGGGCCGTCCGGTTGAAGAAAGTGATATACGGTTATTTGACTCTACCGCTTCCTCTCCTATAATCCCTCTGCGAGGCCGTTGGTTACAACTCATATACCTCCTTGCCTGGCTTGGTGAGCCTTTCTGCCCGGTGTAAGGGTGAACACCTCCCCTTTCCGCCCCATCGTGCCCTTTCCCTGCTTGCGGAGATGCCACCGGAACTCTTCATGAGCCGCTCGGGCGGGTCCCGACGTCCCAGCGCATGCTGCCGGAGGCGTGGCGCTACTCCGGCCGCGTGGGGCGCCGCGGTCGGCCCGCGGGCTCGGCGTTGCGGGAAGGTTGCGAGCAAGGCAGGGGGCGTCGATGGTGACGGCGTCGTACGTTAGCAAGAGAGGTATCGGAACACGATAGGAACCCGACTAGAAAGGCTCATGTCATGTTTCCGCGATTCCGCGCGAATGGCAGCCAGCGCCACATCCGGCTGACCTCCCGTGTCAAGGGCATCCAGATTGGGGCCCTTGCCCTCGCCGCCGCCTTCGTCCTCAGCCTCGCCCTGCCGGCCATCCGAACCGAGGCTGCCAGCGCCAACTACTATGTGGATAGCGTCAACGGCTCCGACAACAACCCGGGCACCTCGCCCGACCAGCCCTGGAAGTCGCTTGCCCCGGTCAATAGCCACACCTTCCAGGCTGGCGACGTGATCAACTTTGCCCGTGGCTCCACCTTCAGCGGTGGTCTGGTCATCAACTCCTCAGGTGCATCGGGGAACCCCATCACCTTCCAGGCCTACGGCAGCGGCAACAGGCCGGTCTTCACCAACTCGGGCCAGTACTCCCGCTCGGTGCAGATCAACGGCAGTTGGGTCGTGGTGAAGGACCTGCTGCTGCGCGATGCCGACGAGTTTGGGGTGCGCATCGGCGAGAACGCGAGCAACGATGTGGTGCGCGACTGCGAGATGACCAACGTGGGCATTGGCGTTGGCATCTACGGCCAGCACAACCTGGTGACCGGCAACTACTTCCATGACCTCAAGATGGTCGTCAACACCCAGGGTGGCGACGACGACTATGGCGCCTACGCCATCGGCCTGTACAACTCGAACAACGAGATCTCCTACAACAAGGCGGAGCGCTGCAAAGCGCCCAGCTACGACTATGGCTCCGATGGCGGCTTTGTCGAGTTCTACAACAACGTCTCGGGTGCCAACATCCACCACAACTGGGCGCAGGACAACAACGGCTTCATCGAGGTTGGCGGAGGCTCGGCGACCGACAGCGTCGTGGCCTACAACGTGGCGGTGAACAACGGCTCGCTGGCCGTGATGCACATCAGCGGCAACTTTCAGTCGGCCGTCAACAACTTCCGCTTTGAGAACAACACCCTCGTCGAGACGGCGGTGGGCTCGAACACCTACGACATCCTGGACTTTATCGGCACCCCTGCCTCCGGCGCCGTCATCGTGCGCAACAACATCTTTTACGTGAACCAGTTCCAGGTGATCTCGAACACGTCCAGCTTCACCCACGACCACAACATCTACTACTTTATGCAGAGCCAGACCCAGGTGGGCGCTCCCTTGGGGCCGGGCGAGAAGATCGCCGACCCGCTCTTTGCCAACCTGGCCGGCGGCGACTATCACCTACAGGCAGGCAGCCCGGCCATCGATGCGGGCGTAGACCTGGGGTATCACCAGGACTATGCGGGCCAGGCCGTGCCCGCAGGCAGCGCCCCCGACATCGGGGCCTATGAGTACGGCGGGGCAGCCCCGGCACCCACGCAACTGCCGCCGTCGCCCACCCCCACTCAGGTGCCGGCAACTGCGACGCCAACCCAGGTGCCGCCGACGGCCACACCTGTGCCGCCCACCGCGACGCCGGTGCCACCGACGGCCACACCCGTGCCGCCCACCGCGACGCCGGTGCCGCCGACGGCCGAGCCCACGCAGCCACCTGCGACTGCTACCGCCACAGCGGCCCCCGCAACGGCCACGGCAACCCCGGCGCCCGCGACCACCGAGCCGGCCCAGCCGAGCGCGACACCCGAGCCGACCCAGGCGCCCCACCAGTGGCAACCCCCGGCCGCCGCGCCGATGTGGCGGCACGCCAGCCGCGCTGACCTTTGGTCCTGGTTCTTTGGCTGGTTGTGGCGAGGCTGCTGGTAGACCTCTCAAAGACCGTGGGCCGGGCTGAAACCCGGCCCACGGTCTGCTTTGCCCTGCACCAGTCTGGCAGCTACAAGGGCTCTGTTGCGGCGTTCAGCACGATGCCCAGAAGTGGCTTCTTGCTGCGCTGCAACACCTGGGCTGCGCGCTGCAGGTCGGCGCGCTTGGTGTGGCCTGCCAGAGCCACCAGCACCACGGCATCGGCCCTGTGGGCCAGGATGCAGGCATCGACAACGTTCGACACCGAGGGGCTGTCGAGCAGCACATAGTCGGCCAGGCTCCTGAGCTGGTCCAGCAGCTCCGAGGTCTCGTGGAAGCTCAGCACTTCGGCCGGGTTGGCGACGGTGGGGCCTGCTGTGAGCACCTGCAGCCCGGGGATACGGGTCGGCTGGATGGCCTGCTGCAGCTCGGCCTGGTGCAGGAACGGCGAGGTAAAGCCGGCCGCATTGCGCAGGCTGAATTGCTGGTGCAGCGCCGGCCGGCGCAGATTGGTGTCGACGAGGAGCACCCTCTTGCCGATCTGAGCCAGGCTGACGGCCAGGTTGCTGACCACTGTGGTCGTGCCGACCTGCGCCTGGCTGCCGGTGATCAGGAGGACGGGCGATTGCTGGCTGCCGGCGGCGAAGGATTCCACTTCGGTGCGTAGCAGGCGGAACCCCTCGCCGGCGGTGCTCCCCGGCCTGGCTGCGAGGAGAGGCCCCTCTCCGGGGCTGTTTCTGAACTGCACAATGCTCGCCACCGGCCGCAGGCCGGTCACGCGCTCGACGTCGGCGGACGCCTTGACCGTGTCGTCGCTGTATTCGATGGCCAGGGCCGCCCCTGTCGCCAGCATGGCCCCGATCAGACTCCCCAGGAGGACGTTGACGCCGGTGCGGGGCAAGATCGGGCGGCTGGGCGCCTCGGCCTTCTCGAAAACCGCCAGCAGGTTCGCGCCGCGCGCCTGGGCGACGCGGACCTGACTGTAACTCTCCTGCAAACCGCCATAGGCAGACCGGTATTGGTTCAGCAGGCCTTCCAACTGGCCGATTCTGGCCTGGTCGGGGGTCGGCTTGGCTTTCTCCTCGTCGAGGCTGCGCTGGGTGGAGTCGATCTGGGCCTGCGTCGCCTGCATCTCCCGCTCGAGGCTCTGCAGTGAACTGGTGAACCCTTCTGCCAGGGTCGTCTGATGTTGCTGGATGAACACCTGCAGCAGGGTGTTGGCGATGTTGGCTGCCAGGTCGGGCTTGGAGCTGCGTACCCGGACCCTGATGAGCTGCGTATCCTTCACCGTCTCGACGCTCACCGCCCCGCTGAGCCTCTCGAGCGCTGCATCGTCGCTTTTCAGGTTCAACTGTTGGGCGGCCTGGCGCAGCACCGGCTTGGCTTTGAGCAGTTGGCTGTAGGTGCGAGCCAACTGCTCGTTCAGGAGGACCGTGTTGTAGTCGGGCACGCTGGTTGCCTGGCTCTGGCCCACTACCAGGGCGGCCGAGGCCTCGTAGACCGGCGCGGTTGCCTGGCTCACCACCAGGGCGATGCCGGCTGCGCCGAGCGTCACGCCGAGGATGAGTGCCTGCCAACGCCGGAGAATGCGCATGTAGGCCTTGAGGTCGATCCTCTCCGTTGCGTCTGTCTTCATCGTTGAACCTCTTGCGCCGGGTGGACCACGGGTGTGGCGGCCTGCTCCTGATAGAAATCTCGCAGGCAGCGAACGACGTAGGCCTGCTGTTCCGCGGTCAACTCGGCGTACATGGGCAGCGAGAGCACTTCGGCTGCCGCCTGCTCGGTCGCCGGCAGGTCGCCAGGTCTGTAGCCGAGGGCGCTGAGACCCGGCTGCAGGTGGCAGGGCACCGGGTAGTGGATTCCCGCGCCGACGCCGCACCGGTGGAGGTGCTCTACAAGGGCATCCCGCTGGGGCGCACGGACGACGTACAGATGGAACACGTGCTCGGCATAGCCGGCCACCTCAGGTGGAGTGACCATGGGCACTGCCCGCAGCAAGGCACTGTAGCGCTCGGCGTGGGCGCGCCGCAGCGCATTCCAGCGCTGGAGGTGGGGCAGCTTGACGCGCAGGACGGCGGCCTGGAGCTCGTCGGGGCGCCCGTTCATGCCGACCAGTTCATGGCGGTAGCGCGAGGGTGAGCCATGGTCGCGCAGCAGGCGCACCCGGTGGGCCAGCCCGGCGTCGTTGGTCGTCACCATGCCGCACTCGCCATAGGCGCCCAGATTCTTGGAGCAGTAAAAGCTGTAGGCGGCCAGGTGCCCCAGGCCCCCGACGGGCCGGCCCTTGTAGCGCGCGCCGTGGGCCTGGCAGGCGTCCTCGATGGTCCACAGTCCCCGGCGCCGGGCGATGGCGAGGATGGGGTCCATATCGGCGGGCTGGCCGTAGAGGTGCACGGGGAGGATGGCGCGGGTGCGCGGGGTGATGTGGCGCTCGATCTGTGCCACGTCGATGGTATAGGTGCGGGGGTCGATATCCACAAAGACCGGCCGTGCCCCCACCAGCATGATCGCTTCGGCTGTGGCCACAAAGGTGTGCGCTACGGTGATCACCTCGTCCTCCCGGCCAATGCCACAGGCCATCAGCGCCAGTTGCAGGGCCGCTGTGCCATCCGACACGGCGATGGCGTGCTCCACGCCCGTTGCAGCGGCAAACTCGCGCTCAAAGCTCTGCACGTGGGTGCCCAGGAAGAGCTCCATCCCGTCGAGCACATCGGAGATGCGGGCCAGCACCTCGCCTTTGATCGGCTCGTACTGGGCATGGAGGTCGACCAGCGGCACTTTCAAGGGTGCACCTCCTCCCACCCCGCATCCTTCGTCAGAGACCGCTGTACCGCCTCGAGCACCTCGACCACCTCCAGCCCCTCGCGGGCGCTGGTGCGTGGCTCCTTGCCCTCGCGGATGCATTCGAGAAAGTGAGCGCACTCTCGCTTCAGCGGCTCCTGCCAGGCCAGCGGGTACATGATGCCCTCGCCATAGCGGTAGGAGAGGTGGAACTCTTCCTCCGTGTCGGCATAGGGGGGCAACTCGACCCCCTTGTCGTAGATGACGATCTTGCGCTCGGGCTCGATGTCATCGTAGACGAGCATTTTGCGGCTCCCCACGACGGTGTAGCGGCGGATCTTGGCCGGGTCGAGCCAACTGACACGCAGGTCGGCCAGGATGTCGTTGGGGAACCAGAAGGTCATGTAGGCCACGTCGTGGATCCCCTTGCGCTGCTGCACGTAGGCGCGGCCATGGGCGCTTACCTTTTCGGGGGCCATGCCCAGGATGAAGCGCAGGATAGAGACGTCGTGGGGAGCCAGGTCCCACACTACGTTGATATCCTGCTGGAAAATACCCAGGTTCACGCGGGCGCCGTCGATATAGTAGACCTGGCCGAGCTCGCCTCTGGCGATCAGGTCCCTCATGGCCTCGACAGCCGGGTTGTACTCGAAGGTATGGCCGACCATCGCCACCCGGCCCTGCCGTTCAGCCTCGCGCACGATCTCTTCGGCGTCGCGCACATTCGTGGCCAGCGGCTTTTCGATCAGCACGTGCTTGCCTGCCTGCAGCGCCCGGATAGCCATCTCGTGATGGGTCGAAGGCGGCGTGGCGATGACCACCGCTTCCACATCGGAGGCCAGCAGCTCCCGATAATCGCAGGAGATGTTCACTTCGGGATGCAGCCTCTTGAGATGGTCCAGGCGCGCCTGCGACAGGTCGCACGTCCAGGCCAGCTCCGACTGGGGGAGCTCGGAGAAACAGCGTGCATGCTGCGGACCCCAATATCCAAAACCGACCAGCCCCACCTTGATCTTGCTACTCATCGCCCCCTCGCGACTTGGCTGAGTTCCTACCCTGCCCCGCGGCCTGTGAGCACGGCCCAAGGCGTGCGCAGCAGGATCGAGATGTCGTATGCCAGGGATTGGTGCTCGATATACTCGATATCGAGGCGCACCATCTCGTCAAAGCTGACCTGGTTGCGCCCGACGATCTGCCACAGCCCGGTGATGCCAGGGAGAGCTGCTAGCCGGCGCCGGTGCCATTCCTTGTACACGGCCACTTCGTAAGCCAGGGCCGGCCGCGGGCCCACCAGGCTCATCTCGCCGCGCAGCACATTGAAAAGCTGGGGCAGCTCGTCGAGGCTGGCCTTGCGAATGATCCTGCCCACACGGGTCACCCGCGGATCCTGGTGTTGTTTCAGCCCCCCTTGCCTGGCCTCTGCCTCCTGAGGGCTCACGTTGCGCCGGATCAGGTCGGTGACATAGGCCTCGTGAACCCTTGGGTCGGCATCGCGGTACATCGAGCGGAATTTGAACAGGGTAAAGGGCCGGCCGTTTTCCCCGACCCGTTCCTGCCGATACAGCGCCGGACCCGGCGAGTCGATCCGGATGAGCAAGGCGATCAGCAGGAACAAGGGCGAGAGGATGATGAGCAACAGAGAAGCGACGGTGACGTCAAACGCGCGCTTCACCAGGCGTCTGCAGCCCATATCGCACCCCTTCTGTTGCTCCTCCGGTCATCCACGATGATCCGCCCGCCCGCGCGGCGTGCTTGTCAGCCGGCAGAGCACCGTCTCGCCGGCTGTGACATGTTGGCCCGGCGCCACCTGGGGGCCGCCACAGAGGCTGGCGGGCACAAACAGGTCCACCTGCGAGCCGAACCAGATGGCGCCGATGCGCTGCCCCCGTTCGACCAGGTCGCCCTGGTTCACAAAGGCCCGGATGCGGCGCACCAACCGCGAGGCGATCTGCACCACCGCAACCGGCGGGCCATCGCCCTCGATCAGCATCGTCTGCCGCTCATTGGCGCTGGCGGCCTCGGGTCGGCGCAGCGACAGGAAGAGGCCGGGCTGGCGCCGCACCAGAGTGACCCGGCCTCCGATGGGGGCACGGTTGATATGGACATCGGTGAACACCATGGATATGCCAAATTGCCAGAGCTCCTCGTGGGCCAGGCGCGCTTCCTGCAGCTCGGTCAGGCCCATGGCTCGTCCCTTCTTCTCCGCCTGCAGCACCGCTCCTGGCGCCAGCCTGCGCAGGTAGATGATCGTGCCATCGGCCGGCGATAGGATAGCCTGCGGGTCGGCGGGAGGCGTTCGCTGCGGGTCGCGGTAGAAGCGGAGCAGCGTGCTGCCCGCAAAGAACGCAAGCTGTGCCGCCCACGCCGCAAGGGGCAGTGTTGCCGGTTGCAGGACGGCCCGCGCCGGGAACAGGGCCAAGGCTGCGCTCGCCCCTGCCGACGCCAGCATAATCAGTGCCGCCGCTTCCTTCGCCGGCAGGCGCCACTTTTGGGCCAGGGCTGCCAGAAGGCCGGCACCCAAGAGCAGGCTTGCCATCATCGCCATGGCTGTACCCATCAGTACCCTCGCGTCTTGAGCAGATAGGGCACCAGCGCGAACTGGAGCAGGAAGGGCAGGGGGTCACGGGGGTCCCAATCTCCAAAGGCCACACTGCCGCGCAGGCTGGCCCAATAATCGCGCAGGCCCAGCTCGCCGCGCCTGATGAGCGCCAGCGCCACCGGCACATCGGTCACCCATTTCACCCAGCGGCCGCCGTAGCGCGGGGCTGATGGGCGCAGCGCCCCGTAGAAGAGATAGTCGTAGAGCATGCGGGGCAGGTTGCCCACCACCGCCTCGCTCAGCGTGTGCCAGCCCCAGCAACGCGCGTTGATCTCCAGGAACTTGAGTTGGCCGTCGCGAGGGTCGCGTTTCCACTCTACCTCGGCCAGCCCAGTGTAGCGCAGGGCTGCCAACAGGCGCCGGCTCTGCTGCTCCACCTCAGCGTCGGGCGCAGCTACCACGTAGGTGCTGGCGCGGCCAAAGTCGGGCGGGTGCTGCCGGCGCCGGCAGGCGGTGTAGGCGGCCACCGGCTCGCCTTCCACGAAAAAGCCGGCGTAGGACCACTGGGCCGTGCCGTCGCCGGGGATGATCTCCTGGACCATCAGGTGCTCGATGGGGACTGCCGCCAGAAGCCCGTTCAGGACGTGCAGGAGCTCGTCCCGCGTCTGCACCGGGATCGCCTTCCTGCGCGTGTAGCGGCCATACTCCCGCTTGATCGCAGGCTTGACGATGGCCGGGAAGGGCCAACCGTCGGCCGGCAGGTGCCCACGGTGCTCGGGCATGAAGGTGCGCGGCACCGCAGCCCCTAGGCTCTGCGCCCACGGATACGCCAGGCGTTTGTTGTAGATTCGCTGGTAGCTGGCCCATGGCAGCCCCACGTAACGGAAGAGCGTGCAAGCCTCCTCATAGTGCTCGGCAAAGTGGCGGACCTGCTCGTCGTCGGTCGCAATGGGCAACCAGCCCAGGTAGTCTTGCTCATAGGCAAGCCCCACCAGCCAGGGCCAAAAGCCGTCGCTCGTGTAGCGCGGTGCCCGGTGGCAGCGGCAACGGTAGCGCGAGAAGCGCGCGACTCCCCAGGCGTCCTGGTCGAGCAGCGCGCAGGGGATGCCGCTCCTGCCGAGTTGCCGCAGCAGTCCGAGCGCCTGGTATTCATTGCCGAGGATGATAGCGCCGGGGCTCTCTGCCATGGCCTACTCCAGCATTCGCTCGACAAAGCCGGCGACGAAATCGAGCGCCCGATGCGAGATGGCCGGCCAGGTGCGCGGCCGCCTGACCAGCCCGATCCGCTCCACGTCGCCGGCCTGGGCGATCTGCACCAGGCGCCCCTGAGCCTGCAGATACCGGTCCACTGCCCCCCAGTGGCCGGCGAAGAAACTGTACGCTGGGACCCCCAGGGCCGCCGCCTCTCGCGTCATGGTGCCGCCGCCGCCGATGACCAGGTCCATCTGCCAGATTAGGGCGGGCCCATCGAGCACCTCGCCCGGCAGCCAATGGGGGATGTTGTGGGCCCGACAGAAGCCGGCCAGGAGTTGGCCTTGCTCGGTGTCGCGTGGCAAGAGCACCAGGAACACGCCTCGTTGCCCGGCCAGGTGGCGCAGGATTGCCTCCTGAAGCACTGCGCTCTCGCTTGACCGGTAGTGGGTAAAGCGTCCCTCGGGGCGCAGCAGCACCCGCACCCGTTCGCCGGCCGCGCCGAGCTCGGGTGGGCCCTGCTCACCGGGCCGGAAATCGCAGAGGTACAGGTCCTCTTTCAGCCCGGGGTACCACTCCACACGGCCCGCGTAGCGCCCGTAGGCCTCCTTGGGGATGGGGAAGGGCATCAGATGGCGGTCGACGAAGCGGAACACCGATTTGTCGCAGAACTCATAGTCGTCGAGGGTCAACACCGGAATGCCCAGAGCGTGGGCAGCGACGATCTGCGAACGCGAGCCGTGCGAGAGGGCCAGGCCCACCCTGTGGCGCTGGGGGAACAGCGCCCGGTAGAGGGCGAGGGTGCGCTCGGCCACGCGCAGCACCCTGGCCGGCCCGTTCCTGGCCATCCCTCGCCAACCCAGGACCTGCACCTCGATGCCCAGGTACCGGCAGAGTGCGACCGTGCACGAGAAATCCCGCGCCGTCAGGATGAGCGGGTAGCCGGCGCCTCGCAGGCGCTCCAGGATGCGCGAAAACACCCACACGTGGGGGGCGTTCTCAAAGTCGATCCACACAGCAGGCTTGCTCGATCGTGGGGCCATCGTTCTCCTCATCCAAAATGGGCGTAGAGCAGTTCGCCGATGGCACAACAGACCGACTGTGGCGAGTGGCGGATGATGTAGCTCAACGCCCGCTGTGCCCGTTCGCCAAGGGGGCCCGGGGCCTTCCTGGCCAGGAAGGAGTAGGTTAGGGGCTCCTCATGGGTGCCCCAGCCCCTCTTGAACCTGCGCAGGCCCTCATCCCCCTCGTCGGTGCGGCCGAAATCCAGGGTGTGGTAGCCGTTCTGGCATGCCCAACGGATTGCCTCCCAGATGAGCACGTGGTTGGGGCGCATGGGCCAATACCGGGCGTCGGATGCCAGGTACTTGCCGATCAGCGTGCCGTTCCAACTCAGGAGCACCGCCGCCGAGAGCGGTATGCCATCGCTGTGGGCCAAGAGCACAAAGCCGAGGCCGGGCTCCACCACCAGCCGGTGCAGGTGCGCGAAGAAGCGCCAGGGCTGCACGGGCACCCCCAAGCGATGGCGGGTGAGCACCTGCAGCCTGTAGAAGGCGGCCATGCCCCCGAGCGTGCGGTCGAGGGTCACGGTGACTCCGTCACGCTGGCCCCGGTGGATGTTGTATCGGGTGTCCTTGTCGAACGATGCGAGCACCTCTCCCTCGCTGCTGCTGAGGGCCAGCGTGTGCCGGGTGGCCGAGCTGCGCAGGTGGATGTGGGGCTGCCTGGGCAGCGGCGCGCGGACCTCGAGCCTGGCGCGGCCGTTCCATGCCCTGCCGAGGGCGCAGGCCAGCTCCTCCATACTCACGTCTTCGCTCACCAGCGGCGGGCAGTAGTCGGTGAACGGCAGCGACACAAAGCGCCGCCCGGTGAGGGGGCTGTGGATCTCCATCACGGGCAGGCCGGCAACGAGCGCGCCCGAGTCGTCGACAAAGGCGCGCACGAACGGGACGTAGCCATACACCTCGGCCAGCAAGTGCGACCAGGCAGGATGGTGGAACAGCGTCGCCTGCGGCCGCGTGGCCACGAACTGCACCCAGGCCGGATCAGAGATCGACATCTCCAGAGACTGCATACTCTCCCCTCAGACGATGCTGGCCCGCCCCTACAGCGATCCGCCTCTCGCCGAGCTGCTGCCAGGCCGCGCCACGCAGCGCATTGCGGGTGTCGATCACCAGGAGGTGGCGCATCGCAGCCAACTGCTCGGGCTGCAGGCTTGACAGCTCCCGGTGGTCGGTGAGAAGGACCGCACAGTCGGCGCCACGGATGGCTTCGGCCAGGGACTCGCAGTGTGCGTCTTCGAGGCCAGGCACGCGGCCTGCATGCGGGTCGAAGGCGCGCACGTCGATTCCCTCCGCCTGCAGGCGCCGCACTACCTCCAGGGCGGGACTCTCGCGTACGTCATCCACGTCGGCCTTGTAGGCCAGGCCGAGGCAGGCGACTACCGGCTTGTCGATGCCTGCTACCGCCCGTTTCACCAGGCGCACCACGTGGCCGGGCATGCTGTCGTTCACCCGACGGGCGGTCTGGATGAGGGGTGTCGCATCCGGAGCCATCTGGGCGATGAACCAAGGGTCGATGGCGATGCAATGGCCGCCCACCCCTGGTCCAGGCTTGAGCACCCTGACTCGTGGGTGGTGGTTGGCCAGCTCGATCGCCTCCCAGATGTCGATGCCGATGCGCTCGGCCACCAGGGCGAACTCGTTGGCCAGAGCGATGTTCACGTCACGGTAGGTGTTCTCCATCAGCTTGACCATCTCGGCCGTGGTCGCATCGGTGAGAAAGACGGCGCCCTCTGCAAAGGGGGCGTAGAGCTCCCGCGCGCGCTCGGCCGAGGGGCGGTCGATGCCGCCGATGATGCGGTCGTCGTGCACCAGCTCGTGGAGGATGTTGCCGGGCAGCAC
>Ga0272448_1004838_pt1 | contig 15161 bp, 14 predicted proteins | sample YNPCB0191_FD_202220 | JGI IMG/M metagenome (GOLD analysis project Ga0272448, IMG submission 202220) | Hot spring sediment microbial communities from Yellowstone National Park, WY, United States - YNP-CB-019-1 | ecosystem: Environmental > Aquatic > Thermal springs > Hot (42-90C) > Sediment...
GATATTTTGTTTAGCCCAAAGATACTCATTGAAATTTTTATAATAATCCAGATGTTCAGGAAAAATATTTAAAAAAACAGCAATGTGAGGAGATTTTTTAAGGTTATAAAGTTGATGGCTAGAAAGTTCATAAACATAGATGTCTTTTGGGGTAGCCGAAAATAAAAGATTTAAAACCGGCTTTCCAATATTACCAACTAAATGAGCGCGAAGGCCGCCCTCTCTTAAAATTTTATAAATCATTGAGGCGGTAGTACTCTTCCCTTTGGTGCCAGTAATCCCAATAATTTTTCCCGGACAATTATTAAAAAAAATCTCCGTTTGAGAAGTAATTTTCCTTAGGGCTGTCTTTGGCAAAGTTTTAAAAGGAATTCCCGGCGATTTAATAATAACATCGTACCTTTTTAACACATTTAAATAATCTTTTCCAAGATGCCATTTGACGTTTGGAAATTGGAAATTGGGAATTGGAAATTTTTTTTGATCGGCTACGCCGATAACTTTTTTAGGAAAAAGTTTTTTCAGAAACCCAAGAGTATCCCTTCCTTCTTTACCAAAACCCAAAATCAATATTCTTTTTTTCTTAAAATCTTCTAACATCTTATTTATAAAATAACATAAATTATTAAAAATTCATAATAAAAAAGCCCCTGCGATTGCAGAGGCCAGATTTATTGTTGGCTTTTATTGGCGTTGGCGAGTGGTAAAAAATGCAATTATTCCAGAGAAAATAAAGGCAAAAATAATTGTTCCTGTTCCCACAATCCATAAAGGAGTTTGTGGGTTAAAAAAGGAATTATTTCCCACCAAATCTCCTACTGTTGGCCAATCCAAGCCAACTATAAAAAATGAACAACCTATTATAAAGAACAAAAGAAATATCAAAACCGGCAATATTAAATTTTTCATTTTTTCCTCCTTCCTTGTGTAATATTAATATTTTATAATATTTTATATTTTTGTCAATAGATAGGGAATATCTCTTAATTTTTTGGCTTTTTTAAGACACAATTTAAAAGCCTCCTGACTTTCTTTTTTTGTGCCGACGCACTCAAAAGGCTTTATACTCTCCTCTCCTATTAAAGATTTCATTAGCGGCAAAAGTTTTTTATTTTGGAAAAAGTCCTTATTAAAAATTTTTAAAAGCTCATTATTTTCCAAAAATGGATATAAAGTTAAATAAACAAACAGGCATTTTGGGCATTTGCCGCACCATCTTAATTTTTTTGCTCCAATTTTCATGCTAGCGTTACAGCTTGAAAAAACAGAAAAATATTGCGGGTATTTTATAAACATTTTTGATATTTCTAATTCTCCATATTTTCGCAGATAACTGAAATAATTTATATTTTCAGCAAGATATTTTCTACAATAATTTTTAAATATTTTTTCAAATTCAGAACTCTTTGCCCACTGGTGATTAATTATTCGTCCTAGATATTTCACATTGCCTTCGTCAGCGCTTTTTTCATTGGAAAAAACAATATTTTTGCAATCAAATAAAATCGCGCACAAAACTGATATAAAAGATAAAACACTGGTAAAAGGCGTGTGGCCGTTTAAAAATCCCTTTTTGTTTAAATCCAACAATTTTTTATCAATTACTCTTTGTACAATAATCATTTTTTTAACGCTGGAAACTTTCGCTGTTTTTAAAATCTGTTTTGTCGGATTAACCATAAACAACATTATTTTTTTCTTTTTTTTCTTCAAACTTTCTAATGTGACAATAGAATCCCTTCCTCCGGCAAAAGGCACTAAGCAGCGGTTTTTAAGATTTTTAACAAAAATTTCATCTTTTTTTGTTTGATTGTTAACAATGATTTTAAATAGATTTTTTTCAAGAAAATTAATTTGATTTTCATAAAAAAACTGGCCCATGCCGTTAATTATCAATTTTTTCCACCATCGGAGTTGTTCAGAATTTAAATAGCCGGCTTTAATAATAATTTCTGGCGAACAAGTTGCTTTCCAATAGCTTAGGATTTCTATCAAACCGATATGAAAAATTAAATTATCCAGTATCTTATCCCCTACCATTTTTAGTTGCGACTTTTTAACATTTTTAATAATTATCATTGGTTGAAAATAAATATTTGGTTCAATAACAAAAAGAAAGGAAATTTCCAAATTTCCTCCTTTTAATTTGTAAAAATAATCTTGGTAAATAAACTTAGGATATTTTTTTCTTAAAATTTTAAATTTTTGATTTTGCATTTTTTTATCCCATTAATCGGATAGCTACCCCCAAAATGGCAAAAACAATAGAAATAATCCAAAATCTCATTGTGATTTGATGAGCTGGCCAACCTTTTGCTTCGAAATGATGATGAATGGGAGTAGAAAGCCAAATTTTCTTTTTTCTAATTTTTTTTGATAAAAGTTGTAAAATAATGGAACTTACTTCTATTACCAAAATTCCAGCGATAATGGGCAAGACCACCACAGAATCAGTTAAAAAAGAAACAACTGTCATTGTTGAAGTAAGTCCCAAAATTCCAGTTTCTCCCATATAAAAACGGGCTGGAGGAATATTCCACCATAAAAAAGTAAAGAGAGTTCCCACAATCACCGCGCAAAAAGCAGCTAAGTCGGTTTTGCCTTGGGCAAAAGCAATAATAGTAAAAGCGCCAAAAATAGAAGCAAAAACACCGCCGGCCAAACCATCAATACCGTCAACAATTCCACCCGCCCAACAACCAAGCATTACCAAAATAAACAAAGGAATAATCCAGATTCCAATAGTTAAATCAATACCTTCTGGAAAATTAAAAAGCAAAGGAATATGAATTGAATCCCAACCAAGTTTGAAATAAAACCAGAGGCCGCCGATCAACCCAATTAGAAAAACTATCAATAACCTTCTTTTAAAAGTTAATCCTTTGCCCACATATTTTCCTTTGCCAAAAACAACAAGAATATCGTCAAATAAACCGACAATAGAAGCAGCAATAAGAGTGAAAAGGGGCAGCCATGTTTCGTTTCGTGATAAAAAATTCATTTTCTTTAACCACCAAACATTTATAAATTGAGGCGCCAAAAAAAAGAAAACAATTAAAAATAAAAGCGTTAGCCAAATTGTTAATCCCCCACCCCGCGGCGTACTTATTTCTCTTTCTTTGTGTAATGAATAAAAAACCTCTGCTTCTTCGCCTGTAATTGTTTTATTTCTTGCTTCTTTTTTCCAAAATTTTATTTTATTTAAAAAACAAATTAAATAAGGAGAAAAAATAGCCGCAATAATTGCTGAAAAAGCGGCCAAAACCAAAACCTTAATTACATTAAAAGTAAAAAGAGTCATTTTTTTGTTTTCTTTACAATTTTAATATTTAATTCTTTTAATTGTTCTTCCGAGACATCAGAGGGAGTATTCATCATTAAATCGCGATTGTCACCCGTTTTAGGAAAAGCAATCACTTCCCTGATATTTGGCTCATTACACAAAATTGCCAAAAACCTATCAATACCCGGAGCAATTCCGCCATGGGGTGGCACTCCATATTCAAATGCTTCAAAAAGATGCCAAAACTTTTTTCTCGCTTCTGATTTTTTATGACCCATTACCTCAAAAACCGCTTCCAAAATTTCCGGTCTATAAGATCTTAAAGAACCGCCACCAATTTCGTATCCGTTTAAGACAAAATCATATTGATAAGCCAAAATTTTATCCGGATGTTTTTTAATTTCATTAACATCATCTGTTTTGGGACGGGTAAAAGGATGATGGACGGCATCCCATCTTTTTTCCTCTTTTTTCCACTCAAACATTGGGAAATCAACAATAAAAGCAAAGGCTAATTCATCGGGGTCTGATTTATTTTTTCTTAAATCAGGTTTGTCGGTTTGATATTTTTCCATTACTTTTTTGTATTCTAAACGCGGAAAAGGAATTTGCTGAATTTTCTTTTCCGGAGTTATTTTTCTGACAATTTCAATAAATAATTTTTCAATTAAATTCAAAATATCATTTTCGTCAATAAAAGACATTTCTATATCCAGTTGAGTAAATTCTGCCTGTCTATCCGCTCTTGGATCTTCGTCGCGGAAACACCTGGCGATTTGAAAATACCTTTCAATACCCGCCACCATTAAAAGTTGTTTGTATTGCTGGGGCGATTGGGGCAAGGCATAAAATTTTCCCGGCTGCAATCTGGCTGGTACGATAAAATCTCGCGCGCCTTCAGGCGTTGATTTTGTTAAAATCGGCGTTTCAATTTCCACAAAACCTTCTTTTTGAAGATAATTTCTAATAAACTGAATTACTTTTTGCCGGAGAATTAAATTTTTCTTTAATCTTTCCCTTCTTAAATCCAAATAACGATATTTCAATCTGATTTCCTCGCCTATTTCATAACCTGCGGTATCTATGGCAAGAGGCAGTGTTTTTGCCCGAGAATAAATTTCTAAATTTAAAGGATGAATTTCTATCTTTCCGGTTTCAATTTTTGGATTAACCATTTTTGCAGGTCTTTCAGCAACTAAACCTTCAACACCAATCACCCATTCTGGCCTAATGGTCTGAGCTAATTTATAAAGATTATTATTTTCGGGGGTAAATACCAACTGCAAAAGTCCTGACCTGTCCCTTAAATCAATAAAAATTATTTTTCCATGAGACCTTATTGTATTCACCCAACCGCAAACCTTTATTTTTTTTCCAATATTTTTTACCGTTTCTACGTTTAAAACTCTCTCCATATTATTGTAGATATTTTTTTATTTTTTCAATAATTTCTTTTGGCGTGTAATTTGTTTTGATTAAATATTCTTTGACGCCCAAAGCCGCTGCCTCTTTTTTTGTTTTAGCATCGTCATAATTTGAAAAAGCCACTATGGGTATTTCTGATTTTTGAGGAATTTTTTTTATTTCTTTTAAAAATTGGATTCCGTTTGCTTGTGGTAATAAAATATCAAGCAAAATTAAATCAAAATTTTCTTCTTTAACTATTTTAATCCCCTCTTCTGCCGAATTCGCCCACCTTACATCAAAACCTTCTTTATTAAGTTTTTCTATATACATTTCTCTTAAAATTTTTTCATCTTCAATTAACAAAATTTTCTTCATAAAAAATTTATAAAAAATTTTGAGTAACTAGTAACTGGTAACGAGTAAAATTATTAATTATTTTTGTTTCTCAGCTGGTTTACTGGCAGCTCAATGTAAAATGTACTGCCTTTGCCTTTTCCTGCACTTTCGGCCCAAATTTTTCCATTTTGAAGTTCAATAAATTTTTTAGCCACATAAAGCCCGAGCCCAGCTCCTTCAGTATAAAGACGGGTGCCAGCTGATCCTCTTGAAAAACTTTCAAACATTTTTTCTAGTTCCTCTTTTTCCATACCAACCCCTGTATCGCTGATAATAATTTTTAATTTTGAATTTTCAATTTCCAATTTTATTGTCACGCCGCCTTCTTCAGTATATTTTATCGCATTATCAATTAAATTCATAATAACCTGTCTTAATTTTTCTTTATCAACCATTATTTTTGGCACAGGAGATTTCGGTTTTTCAAATTTCAAATATAACCCTCTATCTTTTGTCTCATTTTTTAATTCTTCAATTACGCTTTCTATCAATTCTTCAACTGAGATTTCTTCAAGATTAATTTCTATTTTTCCTGATTCAATCCGGGAAATATTTAATAAATTATTAACCAATTTTATCAATCTTTCATTTGAAAGATAAATATTTTTAATAGGTTTTTCTATGTTTTTTGGTAAATTTCCATAAGTTTTTTCAAGAATCATTGAAATATACCCTTTGATTGCCGTCAAAGGAGTTCTCAACTGATGTGAAGCAATGGAAATAAATTCAGATTTAGACACATCCAATTTTTTCAATTCCTCATAAGCCTCTCTTAATTCGGTAGTAGCTTTTTCGACCTCCCTTTCCAATTTTTTACTGAATCCTTTTACTTCTGAATATAATTTAGCATTTTGTAGAGCAATTGAGGTCTGGTTAGCCAGGTTGGTTAGAAGTTCAATATCCTGGGTTGAGTATGGCTCGCCAGAAAGTTTATTTCCCAGAACAATCATCCCAACAATTTTCTCTTCAATGAATAAAGGCAAACAAAGGGCGGCTTCAATCCTTTTCATGTTTCCCTGCAACCTTTCTAATCTTTCCCTTTCTTCCTTTTCTGTCGTATCTCGAATAATCAAAGATATTTCTTCATAAACCAAAGGTTTTTGTGTCCTTTCTAAATAAATAGTCAAAAAATTATCTTTTACTAAAGAAATTCCATTTTCTTCCTTGAAACCAATATTCTTTTGAATTTTATATTCACCATCTCCCGGCTCCCTTAATAACACCATCGTTCTATCCAATTTCATCGTATCCATCAAAGTATTAACAATTAAAGAAGAAAGTTGTTCCAAATCCAGAAACCGCGTTAATCCTTTCCCCAAATCCGTTAGAACGGTTTGATAAGAATAAAACGTATAATAAAAGTATTTTGAAGCCCATTTCTCAAAAAACCTAAATATCGGCTGGAAAAGCAAAATACCAATGATTAAAATTAAAGAAGCAGCAATATTTATTGGAATAGACCTAACTAACTGATTATTCAAAAATAACAATAAAAGCGCTAAACCGATTACCGAAACAAAAGAAAAAAGATAAACCGTTCCTTTCCCAATTACAAATCTAATATCCATTAAACGATACCGAGAAATTGCATAAGTAGTTGAACCTACAAAGAAAATATTTAAAACAGGACTAAGCCAAAAGTAAGAAGTAACTCCGTTTACTAAAGGAATGATTCCATCTGGTATAAAAATTCCCATTCCGCTCAAAAAAATACCCCATAAAATATATCTTAATCTTGTTTTATCAATTCCTAATAAAGAAAGATAATTTTTTGTGAAATTAAAAATTGCCCAAGAGAAGAAAATACCACTATAAATTATAAATAAAATATAGAATTGACCCAAAACAGTTTGAACTTCTTTCTCGTGAATCACCACATCTTTCACCCAGAGATTTGTAAAGAATAAAAGATAAAGAAACGGAATCATTAAAAAAATATAAAGTTTTAAAAGTTTAGATGTGTTTTTTACTTTAACTGGAAAAATTAAAGAAAAATAAAAAGCAAAAAATGTTAAAAAAAGAGCAAAAAAATAAGTAATTTTTATCCAAATTAAACTAGAAAACAATATAGGATGTTCGTAAAAATAAAGACTCAGTGCCCACAACCCTGAGGTTATGTTAAGTAAAGCAAAAATAATATTAGTTAATTTTTTCTTACCGCGAAGATAAATTAATCTAGCTAAAAGAAATTCAATTAAAGCAATTATTATAATTAGAAATTTTATATCCACCATATTATAATATTATAGAATTAAAAATAGCCCCTTTCAAGACTCATAATGAAAGGGGCTATGGTTTATAATGATGGTTTTCGTGCTCTTATTCTTTCAACCTCGTATTCATGCCTTCCACTGGTCATGTAACACTCAGTAAAACCAATCTGTTGAAGAAATCTCAATACTTCTCCACGTTCTGGGGCAGAAACCACTCCTTTTCTGGCTAATCCTCGGATCCTAGGGAGGAATATTCTCAAATGGAATCCTAATGCTTTTAGTGCATTTGCAGGAGACCGTCTGAGTTCTTCTAAAAAGCGTAATACAGTAATTAAGCTAATTCCCTCTTTCTCCCATCCCTTGAGATGGGTATTGATATAAATATATCCTCCCGGCTTAAGGGTGCGGAAAGCTTCCCTGATTGTTTTTTTCCATTTCCTTGGTGGAAAGTGTTCTATGACTATATTAAATATTTCTGTATCAAAAGTATTATTCGACCAAGGAAAGGTCTTTGTTAAATCAATTGCCTCAGGGAATTCAAATAGTCTATCGTTATTTACCAATTCTCGTGCTGTTTTTTTTGCTTCTTCTAATAGATTCTCAGAGAAGTCTACAGCGACGATTTTCCCAGGTTTTATTTTTTCGAGAATTTCTGGGAAGAAACCTCCCCCCCCACAACCTCCATCTAATACTATACCGCCACGTTGCGGAATAAGCATTTCTCCTGCTTCTTTATAAGAGCTCTGGAAGAAGTTAGTTCGGGTAAAATTGACAAATCCTTTTAGTCCTGCCTCATTCCATATTTTTTTAAGTATTCCATTAACTGCCATTTTTCTTTACCTCCTTTTCTGAGTTTATTTACTTTTTACGCCGAGATATAAGATATCTCGGTTGCTAATTCCAATATTATCAGGAAGTAAAACTTTGTCAAGATTTGCTGACAAAATTTATTCACAGCTAAGAAAATAAAAAAGCCAAGGATTTTTGGCTGAATTTGAGAGATTTTTTTATTTATTTTCTTTTAAATATTCTTTTATCTTTTGGACTAATTCTTCTGGAGTATAATTTGCCTTGATTATATAATCTTTTACTCCTAATTCCAGAGCTTCTTTTTTTGTTTTGGGATCATCATAATTTGAGAAGGCAATAATCGGAATAGATGAGATTTTAGCTTCATTTTTAAGCCAATTAAGAAAGTTAATTCCGCTTTCTTTTGGCAATAAAATATCAAGCAAAATTAAATCAGGTTTTTCCTTTTTTGCTAATTCCAATCCCTCTTTTGCGGTAGAAGCAGAAAATATCCCAAAACCAGCTTGTGAAAGTTTATCCTGATACATTTCAGCCAAAATTTTTTCATCTTCTATAATTAGAATGTTTGCCATATCTAATTTCATCGTACCTTACCATAACATTTTGTCAATATTTTCTGACAAAAATTATCCACAGGGCTCATATTATTGACACCTAAATAATATGTTTTATTATAAAATATATGACTAGTGAATTGCCAATTGAATTGGAATTAAGGAAATTGGGTCTTAATGAAAAAGAGGTTAAGATATATTTGGTCGGCCTTGAATTGGGACCAGACTCAATAAAGAATATTGCCCAAAAAGTAAAAATTCCAAGGCCAACGGTTTACGAAATTATTAAAAAACTGGAAGAGAAAAAATTATTTGTTGAAACAAAAAAAGACAAAAAAAGACTTTTTGTCGCCCAGTCTCCTACTCAAATTTTGCAATTATTAAAAATTCAAAAAAGAGAAATTGAAGAAAAAGAAAGAGAGTTTGTAAGAATTATTGCCACTTTGGAAACAAAATATTCAAAAGAAAAGGAAGGCTTTAAAGTTTTTAAAGGCAAGGAAGGAATAAAGTCATTAGAAGAAATTTTATCATTTTTAACAAGTCCGGAAATTTTTGTTATCAATTTAAGGCCTCGCTTTGAACTAATTTTTCAAAAAATTCAAAAAAGATTAGGAAAAATTAATGTCAAAAAAATTGACGCCAAAACAATTGAAGGCACTTTAATTATTTCTGATAAGGTGTTTTTCTTTCCATTTAAAAAGAACGAGGGTTTTCTTTTTGAAAATCCTCTTTTAATTGATTTGTTTAAATCTCTTTTTTCAACCCTCCATTAATTTCTGGTAAAAAGATAAAACCTTGTTAGCGATAATATCCCAAGAATATTCTTGGGCTTTTTCTTTTCCCCACTCCCCCATTTCCTTTCTTTTTTCTTCATCTTTAATTAATATCTCCATTTTTTTAGCCAAACTTCGCCAATCTTTTGGTTTGACTAAAAATTCTTCTCCTTTTCCCTTTAATACCGCCTTGTAAGCCGGAATTCCAAAACCTACCACAGGTTTTCCGGAAGCCATCGCTTCTAATAAAACAATTCCAAAACTTTCTCCATAAATTGCCGGAGCGACAAAAATATCGCAGCTAGAAAAATAAAAAGGAATCCTTTCTTCTTCAATTTTTCCTTCAAAAATTACATCTTTTAACCTATTTTCTTTAACCCAATTTTCACAATTCTTTTTTAAATTACCTTTGCCGACAATGATTAATCGGATATTTTTATAATTCTTTTTTAGAATTTTATATGCCTTCAAAAGATAAATTAATCCTTTTCTTTCTTCAATTCTGCCCACAAATAAGATATTGATTTTTCCGTCCAAAAATTTTTTTATTTTCGGCACATTAGGATTAAATTTTTCTAAATCTATTCCATTAGGTATAACAACTTTTTTGCCCCTAAAATCATTAAATATTTTTAAATTAAAAGGAGCAATGCCGATAATTCCTGATATTTTTTTGTTAACAATTTTTTTTAATAAATCCAAAACAAAGGGGAAGGTTTTGAAAAATTTATTAATTTTCAAATCAATATAAGAATGGAAAGTTAAAACATTTATTTTGGTATTTGATTTTTCTAAAATTTGCCACGAATGAATACCAAAATTATGGAAATGCAAAATATCAAATTTTTCTTTTTTAAAAAAATTAACAATGCTTCTTTGATTAAAACAAAAGGTTAGATCGCCTTGCGAACCGTTAAAAGGAAAAGGAAAAGAAGTGCCTAAAAGTTTTATATTCTTGTCTTTGTATTTTTCAGTAATAGATCTTCGGGGAATAGCGATTTTCACTATATGTCCTCTTTTTTCAAACTCCTTTTTTAAAAACAAAATATGATTTTTTACTCCGCCAGGATTATAAAAAGAATGAAGAGAAACAAAACAAATTTTAAGCCTTTTTTTCATATTTATTTTAGCAATTTTCCAAAATAATAAATATCTCCGGCTCCCATAATTAAAAGAACATCTCCGCTTCTTAAATTTTTCTTTAAATAATTTGATAACTGTTCTTTTGGCAGATAAATCACGTTTTCTTTATTAACTTTTTTTACTAATTTTTGTGAATTTACTTTTTGTTTTATTTTTTTATCTTCCCTACCCGCCACATCGTAAATATCGGTAATAATTAGTTTATCAACAGGAGTTTTGCGAAAAACATTAACAAAATCCTTGAACAAATAATAAGTCCTTTGATATTGATGTGGTTGGAAGATGCACCAAATTTTCTTTTTTGGAAATTTTTCCCGAGCCGCCCTTAGAGTTACCTTAATTTCCGTTGGGTGATGCCCATAGTCACTAATAAGTGTTATTCGCGTTGATTTGTGTTCAGATTTGTGTAGATTCGTGTTCTTTATCTCAAAACGGCGCCAACTGCCCTTATATTCTGATAAGGCCTTAAAAGAAATTTTATCGGGTATTTTTAAAATTCGCGCCACGGTTAAAGCCGCCAAAGCATTGGAAATATTAAATTCTCCGGGAATTTTTAAAATTTTTTTTAATTTTCTACTTTCTTTATTTTTTAAAGAGTACCATTTTACATTTTTAGCGGTTGTTGAAAATATAGAATAAACGTTTTTGTCGTCGCAGTTAGCGATTAAACAGCCATCTTTTGGTAAATGAGAAATAAATTTTTTAAAAGCCAAAGTATAGTTTTTGAAATTTTTGTAATAATCCAAATGATCCGGTTCTAAAGTTGTTAAAACAATAATTTTGGGCCAGTAATTTAAAAAAGAGGCAAAATGCTCATCAGCCTCGATGATTAAATATTTACTCTTCCCTACTCTACAATTTGAATCGCCAAATTCTTTAAGTTTTGTCCCGACAATAACCGTCGGATCCAAACCAGCTTTTGTTAACAACAATCCAATCATTGCCGTCGTTGTGCTTTTTCCATGGGTTCCGGAAACAGCAATAGTATAATGGTTTTTTGTTAATTCCCCGAGCGCTTTTGGATAACTCATGATCTTCAATTTACAATTTACAATTTTCAATTTACAAGCCTCTTTTAATTCGGGATTATCTTTTTTTACTGCCGGTGAATAAATTACCAAATCAACGTTTCTTTGAATGTTTTGAGCTTTTTGCGGGCCTAAAAATATTTTTGCCCCTTTTTTCTTTAAAGCTTCGGTGATTTCCGAAGATACTAAATCGGAGCCGGTTATCTTATGGCCACTTTTAAGGTAGTATTTAGCCAAGGCCGAGACGCCTATTCCACCGATTCCAATAAAGTGTATTTTCATAATTGGTCTGATTTTAATTCAAGACTTTCTAATATTGTATATTCTGCCCCTCCTCTTTTTAATTGGCTTTCCATTATCTCGATTGAATTGACTGGAAAGCTTAAATTTAATTCTTCGTTGATTTCTGGTCTTTCTTCTGGTTCAATGCGCCTGAATTCCCAAGCCCTAATTCTCCCTAAAGTAATATGGGGGGTGTAAGGCTTAGATTCGGATTCAATTTTTTTAATAGAGGAAGACAATAAAGAATTTTCTAAATCTTGTTGGAGTTTTCCTAATTCCTCTGATTTTTCTCCTTCCACCCAAATCATTCTTGGAGGGAATTTTTTAGGCGGTCCATAAATTATTTTTTTTAAATTAATAAAAAACGGCTCATGATGTAGAGCAACTTCTTTTGTAATTTTAATTATTTCTAATAATTCCTCGTTAGAAAGATACCCTAAAAACACCAAAGTGATGTGCAGATTATCCTTTTTTGTCCAACGACAGGGTAATTCAAGCCATTTTAATTGATAATCTGCCAATTTCTTTTTAATGTCTTCGGGTAAATTAATGGCAATAAAAATTCTGTGACGCATGATTTAAATATATCAAAATTTATGCTAAAATTCAATTAATGAAGGAAGCACTATTGTATAAAAAAATCAAAGATAAGAAAATTAAGAAAATTCAGTGCTTAAATTGTGCTCATTATTGCGTTATTTTGCCGGAGAAAAGAGGAATTTGCGGAGTAAGAGAAAATATTGGCGGGAAATTATATGCTTTAAATTATGGCAAAGTAATTGCTTGCCATATTGATCCGATTGAGAAAAAACCATTTTTCCATTTTTTACCAGGAAGCTATTCATTATCAATTGCCACGGTTGGATGTAATTTTTCCTGCAAAAACTGCCAAAATTGGGATATTTCGCAAAGCCCGAAACCGCGAAACCCGGTTTTGGGCGAAGATTTAATGCCAGAAGAAATTGTTGAAAGCGCTATAAAAAATAATTGCCCCTCAATTGCCTACACTTATACCGAACCGACGATTTTTTTGGAATTCGCTTTGGACACAATGAAAATTGCGAAAAAGAAGGGGTTGAAGAACATCTGGGTTTCAAATGGATTTATGTCAAAGGAATCAGCGAAATTAGTTATCCCCTATCTTGATGCCAACAATATTGATATTAAAGGTTTTTCAGATGAATTTTATCGCGACATTTGTAGTGGCCGGCTTCAACCGGTTTTAGACACGGCAAAATTAATGAAAAAATCCGGTGTTTGGGTAGAAATCACAACATTGGTTATCCCGACCTTAAATGATTCTGAAAAAACTTTTAAAGAAATTGCTAATTTTATTTACAAAGAATTAGGCCCTGAAACACCTTGGCATGTTTCTCAATTTTCCGGCATTATCTCTTGGAAATTACAACATCTTCCCGATACTCCGATTGAAACTTTGAAAATGGCTTACAAAATCGGCAAAGAAAGTGGCCTAAAATATGTTTACACCGGCAATGTGCCGGGACTGCCGTCGGAAGATACTTTTTGCCCAAAGTGCGGTACTCTTTGTATCGATAGAACAAATTATTTAATCCATCGCCACGATAAATCTGGCAAGTGCCCGAACTGCGGCCAAGATTTAAATTTGATTTTAAAATAAAATCTCATCGTTTTAGATGAGATTTATAGTTTAATTTTTATTATTTTTCAGATAATTCATCAAATCGTTTATAACTTTTTCTGGATTTTCTCCGGGTATTGCTTTAGAAGATTCTTCAATCGCTCTTTTTAAGAGATAAATAAGGAAAATAATTCCTTTTTGAGATTTTTCACACAATAAATTATTTTGAAAGTCATTGTTAAGCCATTCTATCAACATTTTAGAATCTTTTGTTAGCTCTTTTACAGCATATTGATAATAGGTTGATGGATTTTCTATTGCATTTGTATAAATTTTACCAACTGCTAACCAAGATTTAGGAAATTTAAAGCCATTTTTGACCCAGTATGTTCCGATGCCAAGAAACAGAAGAGAAAGGAAGTTTTTTTGTTCTTTTTCTAATTCCATTCTTTTTGGATAAATTAAATCTTTTTCAGTGATTTGGTTAAAAAAGTTGTTTATGCAATTCCAATAAAAAACCGTATCTTCATCTTCTAATTTTTTTCTTAAAAGCCAAACCTTGCAATCTTTTCTTCCGCTATATAATGGGCAGCTTAAAATATTACTCCCCCTTTCACTCATTAAACAATTAATTGACCCCGGGCAATAAAAAATTATATTTCGGAATTGCGTTCCATAAATTAATTCGTAAGGAACCGAGTCAGCTCGTTTTGCGCCTTCAAGAAAAACACGCAAAAGAAACAAAACATTTTTCTCCGTTTGATTAGTGATAAACAACCATTTTTTTCTTTCATAAAATTGGTCTAACCAATAAGAATTAATCTTCTCCAATTGAAAGATAGTTTCTTCTCTAAACATTGATGGGTTTTCTGTTTGCTCTCTTTTTAAATCGCTAATTAATCTTTCATCAATAAGCAATAATTTAACATTCGGGATTAAAGCGGCTATCCAATGGAGAGAAAGCAAAAGAAAATCCATTCTTTCCGGAAAATTAGTTTCAGGTATTTCTTCAAACGTTTTTTTATATAGCTGAAAGAATACTTCTGATTTATTTCTTATTTCTTGGCCCGTTTCAAAAACCGGACATTTCTGTACCCAAATTAAGTTTAGATTTTTTTCTAATGAGTAGAATTGTAATTGACAGACCTTTTCTTTTTTTGTTAATCTTTGAAAAAAGCAATCCATTCCCTTTTCGCATTGAGATAAAACAAGAGTTATCATTATCACTTCATTTATATCTTCTGATTGAATTTCAAGCATTTTAATCACCCCCTATTAAAAATTTAATGAGCAGATTATTAATTATTATAAAAAATAAATTAAATTATGTCAAATTTAATTTTTGCTTGTATTTCTCCTCATCCTCCGATTATTTTGCCTTCGGTTGGTTCGCCAGAAGATAGAAATCAGGTTAAAAATACAATTTTATCTTTGGAAAAATTAGGAAAAGAATTAAAAAAGAAAAACCCTGATTTAATTATCATTTCCGCTCCTCATCCCGATTGGGGCTTCAATGTTCCCTTATTTTTCTTAACAAAAGATTTCAAAGGTAAAATTGATACTTTTTTAACTGGATTTGAATCTCCTAAAGAACATTTTGAAAAAGGTAAAGAGGTTTACAAATTGAAAATTGAAAATTGTAAATTGAAAATTGCCGTCATTGCCAGTGGCG
>Ga0272448_1004842_pt1 | contig 15145 bp, 12 predicted proteins | sample YNPCB0191_FD_202220 | JGI IMG/M metagenome (GOLD analysis project Ga0272448, IMG submission 202220) | Hot spring sediment microbial communities from Yellowstone National Park, WY, United States - YNP-CB-019-1 | ecosystem: Environmental > Aquatic > Thermal springs > Hot (42-90C) > Sediment...
CGGATGTTTCAGGGACCATAAATCTTTAATTCAGCGGATGATGTCGTGGATTAAAAATATTTTTGAAGAAAGGATTATCCAGATATTTTTTTAGTTTTTTTGCCCCTGGCTGACCTTAATCTATATCGACAGCCAGCGCTCAGACTCCGATAATCTGGCTGCACCAGACCTTATTTCCTTAATCCTAAACTATGGTTAATTTAGGGGCACAGCGCACGAAAAGACAGGCACTGCGACCTATCACCGTTTAGCCAGACACCATTAATTTCGCTTCCTCAGCTGGTACTTGTCATTTTATCTGTAGCTGTGATATATGAATAATTGTTCATTTCATACTAAATAGACTATGCCAAGCGGTAAGGCTGGCGGTAAGCTTAAATACATATAATAAAGGCGAAAGCTAAGAAGGCGTCTTCTATAAGGAATTTTTCTTATTAGATTTAAAATATGATCAGAATTATGTTTTTCAATAACTTTAAATAACATAAAAGCATAAAAAGGAGGAACAATAATGATTTATAAAGCAGTTGGGTTTATAGGTGGAGGGCGAATCGTGCGCATCGTCCTCAATGGCTGGAGAAGAAAAAATGCTATGCCCTCTGAGATTAAAGTAGTGGAAATTAAACCTGAAGTGGCCGAAAGGTTGAAAAAACAATTCCCTGAAGTGACCCTGGCCACCTCTCTTGATGACCTTAAGGACAGCGAAATAATCTTCTTGGCCGTACATCCACCGGCCTTACCTGACATCCTGCCGCAGCTAAAAAGCCTGCTGACCGAAAAGGCTGTGGTCTGCTCGTTTGTTCCCAAATTCAGTCTGACTAAGTTAATTGAAGCGCTGGGTGGCTTCAGCCGGATAATCAGGATGAACCCTCTGGCCACTTCCTTCGTTAATGCGGGTTATAACCCGGTTAGTTTCGGGCCCGGAATTAACCCTGAGGTTAAGAGCAAATTCATCCAGCAAATGTCCATCCTGGGCCAGGTCCCTGAGGTGAAGGATGAGCTGATAGAAGTTTATGCTTCCATTTCCGCCATGGGACCCAGCTACCTCTGGTTCTTGTTCTACGAGCTGGTCAGCCTGGGCGAAAGTTTCGGTCTCACGAGGGAGCAAGCGCTGGAAGCTGTCAGTAATATGCTGGTGGGAGCAGCTCGAACCATGGCTGAATCTGGTTTGACTCCCGAAGAAGTCATGGACCTGATTCCGGCTCGGCCCTTCGCTGAAGAAGAGGAAAAAATTAAGGAAATTTACCGTCAGAAGATACAGGGAATTTATAACAAGCTTAAAAGTTAAATAAAAAGGTCACAACCTTTTTAAGGGCAAGCAAACTTTACCAAAAGAAAGATGCAGGGCGGTTCCCTATATTTATCTTCCTAAGACTTGTTTCAGTCCTGACTGTAACCGAACGAACCGGCTTAGCTTTTTAACCAGACAGGAAGATTAAAAGGGCAACAGAAAATAAGCTCAAATTTCCTAAGGCTGGTGGTATTTCCGGCTTTTTTTAATGTAGCAAATTAGGAGCCAGATTCTATAACAGATTCAGATTCCTCTTAAAATGCCTTCTCCTTTTGATTTCTCCCGTGGCCAATAAAACATCAGAAGAATTTGCTAAATATTTCCAAGCTGTCCCTTAAATTCTATTTTTTCTTGGAAAAAATCAGGAAACGCCTAGGACGTCCCCCAATTTTCACTTTTTTCTTGGGGAAAAGCAGGAAACGCCTAGGACGTCCCCCATTTTCTCAGCTCAGAAGGCCCTGGATTATTAAATCAACAGCCTCATCTTCGCTCAAGCCCCTGGCCATCAGAGTCTGAAGCTGCTTGGAATCGACGCTGCCGATGGCTGCTTCATGGGTGACGTGGGCCTTCGGATTCCTGACCTCAACGACGGGCACTGCTCTGGCTACCCCATTGCCCTGGATGATTTCCTTGCAGTCCACATGTCCACGGGAGTAGGGCGCTTTGGCGATGATTTCATTATTGATATCAGCCACCGCTTCATCCCGAACCGCGATGTGTGTGGTCAGCACTGCCCGGCTGGCTTCACCTTCCAGCACCGCGGCCTCTCTGATTTTAATCCGATCATTTAGCCGGCCGAAAATCCTGGCCTTCATCTCAGCTGAACTTCCGGCCTGACAGATTGTAGAATAGTCTATATCAATAACTCCCACCCGACCTTTTAACAGCTCAAATTCTGTAGAAAAACGGGCGCCATCAGCCAGTTCGATTTTGGCCAGCGGGACCACCCTGATCATTCCTTCATCACTATGATAATGACGCTCAAAGTAAGAATAGCGGGCATTTCGGCCCACTTTAATTGTGGCTTCCATCAGATGCTGGATATCGACTGCATTGGGAAATGTACAATGGGCCATAAAACTCACTTCAGCTTCGTCTTCAATTTCAACATTTAGGACAATATGCTGTATACCTCGCTCCGGCAACATTCCAAAGCACAGGTGAACCGGCTGTTTTATCTTATAACCCTTTTTTACCAGAAGCTTGGCTCTTACTCCATCAGGTAGTTCTTCCGGTTCAATGATCAGACCCTCCACCACTTGCGAGCTGAGAACTTTGTTGGCATTAATAACCACATGAGGTGTATTTTTACTAAAACTTCGGTGTAAATTTATTGATTCCAGTAGTTCTTCTACCAAGTCTTCACTCATAGTTTTCCTCCAGATTTGATTAATCCATTAAGGTCAGGAACGTTTTTATGAGCACAGGGCAAGCATTTACCACTGAAGTATTCCAGAATTTTGTTCGTTTCTCCCTTGTCAACCAGCATTCCGCTACAGATTAAAAAAGCATGATCAGCCTTTTCCAGAACCTTAGGACTGTGGGTAATCAATAAAACAGTGGCTCCGTCTTTTTTCAAGCGGTCAATAGCTTCGAAAATCCGCTCAATAGCTTCGATGTCCACACCAGAGTCAGGCTCATCCAGCATAACCAGCCTTGGTTTCATGGCTAAGATGGAAGCCAGTTCGATTCTCTTTCGCTCGCCGCCGCTTAAAGTCTTGTCCACTGCTCGGGAACGATAGCGGGCTGGCTCCAGCCCAACCAGTTCCAGCACCCGATCAACTTCATTTTTATTTTTGTCTTTAGCTGAAGCCAGTATGAACTGGCTGACTGTGAGCCCTTCAAACCGCGCCGGTTCCTGCCAGGCCAAGGTAATGCCCAGGCGAGCTCGCTCATCAACGTTTAGGCCTTTTATCGACTCCCCCTCAAATAAAATGTCTCCAGTATGGTGGCGGTAATCAGGTAATCCCATAATGACATTTGCCAGAGTTGACTTACCCGCACCGTTAGGACCGACTACCGCATGAACAAAGCCTTCCCAGAATTCCATCGACAACCCGTTGAGAATAACGGTGGAATTTACCTGAAGGGAAATATCCCTAACCTCAAGAATTGCCATTTTCTCCTCCATCTTATCCTTTGCCTCATTGTTAAATAATACTTATTAGATCTGGATATGACCGACAGCTGCTTTCCATCTTATTTCCTGCCTTTTTCACTCTGTTAAAAGTAAACTCGAATGCCAATCTCGGCTACTAATATTTTATCAGCCGGCAGGCTTTCTAAAAATAGAAAACAACTTCTATCAACGTCCTTTTATTTGACTTAACTTCTGTCAAATCAGACTCTCTTTAAAAGCACCGGCTATTTCTGGCCAGAGCTGAAAATCTTCATCAAAAACTCTGCTGCTTAAATAGCAGCTGCTGCTTCCAGCTTTTAAAAGCTTTAAATAAATATTATACACCAGCTTTTAATCTTTTATGGACATTGAATGACACTTTGAGCCCAGAGGCAACCTCCGCAAACAGGAAAAGTATTGCCGAAACAATCTTCTTCATTTTTCTCTAAGTAAGAACAACCTCCACAGAGGTGACAGGGTGAATAATCAAATTGATAAACTTTTTCCCGAAAATCGTGATATTCCTGCGAATTCCAGATTTCATTAAGCGATTGCTGATTCAGGTCGCCAAGAAAATAGGCCTTGATTTTTCTCTCCAGCCCATAAAGATAGGTGGTATGCTCATGGAGAAGAGCCATACAGGGAGCCACCTTCCCGTCCCAGCGGACAAAAGTTGTGCCATCCTTAATAAAGCGGCAGGAGCGGGTCGGAGCACTGATGGCATTATTCACCAAGAATAGATTTTCGTAACCCTTAAGCAGATGATAAATCGGCTCTTTGGTCAGGTAATTAATATCCAGCCGCGGTAAACTGATCTGGGGTTTCCCGGGTAGGCCGGCAAAAGTTTCGCAGGTCAGAGCCAGAAGACAGAGCATCTGCCGCTCCATTTCCTCGGTGTAAGGCAAGACATTACTGATTAAAACTCTATCAGCTCCAACCGCCTGGATTAGTTCTTCTATATTTTTTAAATCATTGATATTTTCTCTCATCACCACAAAAGAGATACCTATGGCTAAGGGTTTATCCAGGGCGATTGCCAGGTGGCGCATTCTTTGAACATTTTCCAGAACAAGCCGAAAATTGGCTCCCTGGCGAATATCGTTAAAGCTGGTCTCGTTGGTCCCATCGAAGGACACCCAGAGGCGATCCAGCCCGGCTTCAAGCAGCCCCTTAGCCATTAATTCATTAAGCAGAGTCCCATTGGTGGTAATTTCAATACTGGCTGAAGTAACATTTTTCAGCTTTTCTACCATTCCCACAATGTCCGGATGGAAAAGCGGTTCGCCAAAGCCAGCCAGCATGATAGATTGAAGATGAGGGAAAAATTTAAGTTCGGCCCGAAGTTTTTCAAAAAGCTCCCAGCTCATAGCGCCAAAAGGCTCATTCCAGGTATGGCGAATACAGGTCTGGCATTTCAAATTACAGCCTGAAGTCGGTTCGATATAAAGACGGCGCAAAGCATGGAGGTTGGGTTCAATCAAAACCTGACCATTTTCCCGAATCAGATAAAGACTATCTCCGGCTTCAACTCCAAGGTGATCCGATAAGTCCGACGGAAGCTGAATTCGGCCGGATTCATCCACCGTGACTTTGACCTTTAAACTGGCCGGGTGGGCTTTTCTCAGACCTTTCTGCTCAGGTTTTGCTTCATCAGGATTTCTCATAATTCACCTTTCTCCCTTAAGGGAGATAACAAAATTAAAAAGTGATGATTCTCTTTTAAATGTTGAAACTGGATATACGAGGCCTTAACTCTTCAACTTATAACTCTTTATTTTTTTGGCCTTCGGTTTTCTTACCCAGGTTTCTTTTTCTACACGATTTTGTGGTTATTTCTTATTTTTCTTTTTTAACCCAGGGGAAATTAAAATCTTCAGGCTTGATTTTTCTTTTGCCTTTTCTTCTTGGAAGCCAAGCGGGCAAACCTTTTTTTCTTTGACCAATTTACCTTGCTTTCTGGCCTGAGCTAGTTCCTCCTTTAACCAGGCTTCAACCAGCGGAGATAATTGCTTTTTCCTTTGGGCTGGTACGTAATAGAATACCCAGCGCCCGCGGCGTCGGATATCAGCCAGGCCTGCTTCCCTTAAGATTTTCAGCTGATGGGAGAGAAGCGATTGTTCCACCTTCAGGATGTCCATCAATTCGCAGACACATAGCTCTGAATCCAGAAGTAAAAGAAAAATCCGCAGCCTTTTTGGGTCAGAAAAAACCTTAAATATTTTTACGGCTTCTTCTAATTTCATTAGTTTTCCTCTTTAATAATATGAATATATATTCATATATTAAAAAAACCTCCAAGTCAATAGAACCCTGAGCAGTTAAAGCCTATTTATATTTTATCATACAAACCAGCGAAAAAAAATTTAAAAGGACAATTCAACAAACCTGGCCAAAAGGCAGGGAATGATTTCTGGTCTTTATTTTAATCAGGTTTTAAAGACTTGATAAAAATAGGAGCTAAGTCGGGCAATAAAAATTTTGGCAGCAGCGGGCCCACCCCAGGTATGAACCAGTACTGTTATTATGTAGTCACCGTAAGGAGTAAAAACAATACCGGCGTCATGGCAGACTTCTCTTTCCAAACCTGTCTTGTGAGCCACAATTACATCCTTAGGAAGATAACGGGGAAGACGATCATTAATCTTCTGCTTTTTCAAAATTTCCAGGCATCTCTCTGAAATTTCTCGATTGAAGCACTGGCCATAATAAATTTTTTCTAAAAGCTCAGTCATTTCAGCAGCGGTAGTATAATTTTCTAATCCCTGTTCTCTGGCATTAAAATCAATCATCCGGCGGTTGAGAGTTGTTTTTTCCAGGCCGATTTCTCTAAAGACGCGATTAATGTAATCAAAACCGAGCTTATCAATTAAGATATTGGCAGCGGTGTTATCGCTTTCCGTAACCATGTACTCAATGAGTTCACCCCAGGTGAAAACTCTGCCTGATCTCATTCGCCGCAGGACCCCCGAGCCTCCCACCTTGTCTTTCCTCTCCAAAACATAGTGAGCGCCGAGATCAATTAGGCCATCTTGAACAGCTTTAAAACAAGCTACCATTATCGGTATTTTAACCAGGCTGGCGGCGGGAAAAAGCTGATCTTCATTATGAAGAAAGGTCCAACCTGTTTTCAGGTCTTTAACGGTTATCCCTGCTTCACCTCGTAAGCTGGAAATTCTTTTTAAAATATTTCGGGAATTAGCTTCCCAGCGCTCCTCTCGAAGATTATAAAGAGCTTGCTTCTCTTCCGGAGTCAGATTTTTTAACCCATAGCTGACGCCCGAGGAAAAGGCCCAGGTAAAAAATAACAGCATAACAAGAAAAAGTAAAAAAGGCTTTCGTCTTACGGTTTTTTGTGCCAAATTTTTTCCTTTTTTCATTAGCTGTTCATTTTTTAAATTTATTTTTCTATTTATATAAGTTATAAAGCCAGGTGTCAATACCCCCAGGGGTTATCAGGCAGAGGATTTTAGGCCATCCTTTTATAGTTATAGCTGCGTTGGCGGTAAAGAACCAAATCTGGCCGGTTGTATTGACCCTGGTCTTAATCTGGTGTTAAACTTTCCAGCAGGAAAGGAAAATTATGGAGGGAGGATTCCAATATGAAATTCAAACTTCTAATTTTAGCCATATCTCTATTATTTCTGCTCAATTCGGCCTGGGCTGATGTTCAGCTTAAGGCCCTGACTCTTCCAGAGGGCAAAAAAATAGAAATTAACTTTAATAAAACAGATAAAGCCCCGGCTAAAGCAACGATGAGTGCCAAGCTCTCTTTTGAAAAGGGAGTGACCTCAATTGAACTTAATTACGAAAAAATGGAACCAGCTATACTTTTCGGGGGTGATATAGCCACCTATGTTCTCTGGGCTATCAGTCCCGATGGCAGTTATGAAAATCTGGGCGAAATCCCGATTGAGCACAAAGAAGCTTCCGGTTCACAGCAGTTTTACGTTAATAAGAAAATCGTTGCCCTAATGGTCACAGCCGAACCTTATAGCACAGTAAATAAACCAACGGAAGTAATCCTGTTTACCAATGGAGAGTCGGGCGAAAAAGGGGTTCAGGTAGCACCTTTTGATTTTAAAGATTTTTCTTCCGAGGCTAAACCAGCACTGGATACTATTGCCTTTGTTCAATACAGCACTGATTTCCCGGTTACCATAAAACAGGCAGAAAAAGCCCTGCAGTTTGCCCAAAAGATTGGGGCCGAAGAAGCAAATCCAAAGGCCATTGAAGAGGCCAGAAAAGCCCTGGAAAAAGCACGAAACCAAAAAGATAAAAAGCTGGCCTCTGATACAGCCAGAATAGCCGTTCAATATGCTTCTCAAGCAATTAAAGAAACATTAAAAATAAAAGAAGAAAAAGCTGCAGCTGAGGCTGAAGCTAAGCGCCAGGCAGAAAAAGCCGCCCTGGAACAAAGGGCAACGGCAGCAGAAACTGAAGCTCAAAAAATGGCCCGGCAACTGGAAGAAATTCAGGCTGAACGGGCCGCTCTGGCCAAACAAATGGAGGAGCTTTCCCGTCAGACCCAGATTCTGGCCGCTGACCGGGACAAGCTGGCTGCCGAAAGAGATCAACTGGCACAAGAAAGAGAAGCCATAAAAAGGGAGAGAGATGAGCTGGCGGGGAAACTTAAAGCCGCTCTGTCTACTGTGGCCGAAACAACTGATACCGCCCGTGGATTAATGGTTAATCTGGCCGGTGTTTTATTTGACTTGAATAAAGCTACTCTCAAGCCAGATTCCCAGCTTAAATTAGCCAAACTGGCCGGAATTTTAATGGTTTTCCCCGATATGAAGCTAAGCATCGAAGGGCATACAGATGCTACGGGTTCTGAAGAAATCAATCTTAAACTGTCCAATGATCGAGCCCGAACAGTCTATGAATTTTTGATGTCGCAAGGGGTCGCTCCAGAAAGAATGAAATATCAGGGTTTTGGCTCCAGTCGCCCGGTTGCCCCAAATGATACAGAAGCTAATCGAGCTAAAAACAGGAGAGTTGAAGTTATTGTCCTTAGTGAACGACAAAATTAAAAACTTTCAGCTTTTCTCAAGCAGATAAATAAGAATTAACCAGAGAATAAGGATCAAAACCGCGGAATAAATTCTGAAAGTGTCAGACACAGTTAGAACATTGAAAAAACCATGGGTAGCAGCGGCGATAATCAGACTAAGAAAACCAGCTAAAATCATGGATTTCCCCTTGACTTTGGCTCTAACAATAGAATACCCCCAGATAGAAGAGAAGATGGCATGAGTTAAGGGTGAGGCCAGAGCCCGGCCAAAAAAGGCCAAACCGGTCATAAGAGGTAAATAGCCCAGATTTTCAAAGCTGGCAAACCCGATGGCAATAGATGCCGCATAAACCACCCCATCTGCTGGTTCGTCCAGGTCACAACTTTTTAAGATAAAAAAAACAAAGGGTAACAATTTAAAAAATTCCTCTAAGGGTCCAACCACAACCATCGAATAAAATAGAATCTGTCGCCCATCTCCTTTCGCCAGCACCTGGTTAAAACCAGCCGGGAGACCAATCAAAGGCAACTGTTTATAAGTGAGAAAACAAAGAAAACCAAAAATAAAACCCTCTAAATAAGCCGCCAGCAGATTAACAAGAGGCTCACGTTGTTTCCTGTCTTTGTAGTAAAAATAAGCCAGCCAAAAAATGGCCGGTCCAATAATGCTGGCCAGAATTTTCCAAATAATCATAGTCCTAAGGCTTTCCCTGCCATAATAGATGACCCGTTTCATTAAGAGTAGTACAGATAAAGATATCTCCTTTTTTCTCAATTACATTCAGGGCACAGTTATCCTGCTTGATCCGCCAGAAGTAGTTCTTATCAAGCTCGAGTAACCCAAGGATAATTAAGCGATTAATGACCGTATGCCCCACACAGACAACAGTTTCCTCAAGATGTTTGGCAGCAATTTCCTTTATAGCCTTTACTCCTATTCTCTGGCGTTCATCAAGAGATTCTCCTCCGGGAAAACATATATTCTCCGGAATAGTGCGCCACCGCTCATATAACTCCGGCCAGCGAGATTTAACTTCGGCGGGCGTAAGGCCCTGCCATTCTCCATAATCTACATCAGATAATCCTAGGTGAATTTGAACAGGCAATCCGAAAGCCCGCCCTATGATTTCCCCGGTTTTGATAGCTCGAGACAAAGGGCTCACATAAATTGCCGTGGGATTCCATTCCGCTTCAATCCTTCGAGCTAAAAGCTCAGCCTGTTTAATCCCATTATCATTGAGAGGAACATCAGCGCTCCCCCTGAATCTTTCCACTCTGTTCCATTCGGTTTCTCCGTGTCTAACAAGTAAGATTCTGGTCATTTTTTCCCTTTTTTACATCCTAATTTTGTTTAAATTAAACAATAAAGAGCAAAAGTGTCAAGTAAAACCTTTTTTATCTGGCCAAGTTAGAATATAATAAAATTAAATGAGTGGAGTTAGATCCCTTTTCCATTTCTCTCCCCTTTATACCGACCTCTATCAACTGGCCATGGGCCAGGCTTATTTTTTGGATGGAACTGCAGAAAAACAGGCAGTGTTTGATTACTTCTTTCGGACTATTCCCTTTAATGGCGGATATGCAATATATGCCGGTCTTGATCCGCTGCTCCAGGCTCTGGAAAATTTTCGTTTTTCTCAAGAAGACCTGGAGTATCTTCAACATCTCGGTTTTCGCCCTGATTATCTGGATTATCTTCAGAATTTCCGTTTTACTGGCGACCTTTACTCAATGAAGGAAGGTGAAGTAGTTTTTCCTCTCGAACCTATTATCAGAGTTGAAGGCAGGCTGTTTGAAGCTCAATTAATAGAGACCCTGCTACTTAATTTGATTAATTATCAGAGCCTGATTGCTACCAAAGCCTCGCGGATGAGGCTGGCTGCCGGACAGCGTGGTTTGAGTGATTTTGGTCTCAGGCGGGCTCCAGGCCCCGGTGGACTTCTGGCTTCCCGGGCGGCAGTGATTGGTGGTTTTGACAGCACTTCTAACGTAGAAGCTGCAAGACTGTTTAACCTGGAGCCAGCCGGAACTATGGCCCACTCTTTTATTGAAAGCCATGGAAATGAACTTCAGGCTTTTATAAAATTTGTAGAATCTAACCCGGGCCGGGCAGTGCTTTTAGTTGATACTTATGATACTCTGCGGAGTGGGGTTCCCAATGCCATAAAGGCGGCTAAAGAGCTGGAAAAAAGAGGACTTAAGCTTCAGGGTATAAGGCTGGATAGTGGAGACCTGGCTTACCTTTCTAAAAAAGCTCGAGCCATGCTAAATGAAGCGGGATTAAGTCAGGTTAAAATCGTAGCTTCCAATCTACTTGATGAGCAGGTCATAAGAAGCTTAATAGAACAGGGTGCGCCAATCGACCTTTTCGGAGTTGGCACCAAGCTGGTAACTGGCGTTCCCGATGCCGCCCTGGATGGTGTCTATAAGTTAGCGGCCTTTGACGGCCAGCCTCGAATGAAGCTGTCAGACAACATCACAAAAACTACTTTACCGGGTAGAAAACAAGTGGCCCGGTTCAGGGATGAGGCTGGATTTTTTATGGCCGACGCCATTCATTTAGTTGAGGAAGAGTTACCTCAACAGATGTTTCATCCTTTTGACCCGGAAAAATCTCTGAATTTGAAAATCTATCGGGATGAAGAATTGATGGTTCAAGTAATGGCCAGGGGTGAGAGACTGGAAGCAGAAAAAGAGGCGCCTCTAATTGCTGCTTATTGTCAAGAAAGGCTTGCCTTTCTCCCATCCGAACATAAAAGATTTGAATTTCCGCATATTTATAAAGTTGGTTTAAGCTCCAAACTTATGACTCTGCGAAATAATTTAGTTCACCATTATCGTCAGAGTTTTGGAGGAGATTGACTATGAAAGCTTTAATCATCGTTGACCTTCAAATAGATTTTTTGCCTGGAGGCAGTCTGCCGGTACCTGCCGGGGACCAGATAATTCCATTGATAAATCAATTGGAAGAAAAATTTCCTTTAGTTGTAGCCACCCAGGACTGGCACCCTATGAATCATTTAAGCTTTGCTTCAAATCATGCCGAGAAAAAACCTTTTGAGGTAGTGAAATTAGGCGACCTGGATCAGGTGCTCTGGCCCAATCATTGCATTCAGGGTGAAAAGGGAGCGATGTTTGCTCCGGGATTTGATGACCGCCGGGTGGAAGCTATTTTCAGAAAAGGAACGGATCCGGAGATAGACAGCTATTCTGGTTTTTTTGACAACGGCCGGAAAAAATCAACCGGACTTGGAGATTATCTCAAGGGCCGCGGCGTCAGACAGGTTTATGTCTGTGGCCTGGCGGCTGAGTTCTGCGTTCTTTATACCGCACTTGACGCCATAGAGCTGGGCTTTGAAACTTATTACCTTGAAGATGCTACCAGGGCACTAAGCCAGGAGGGATTTAAAGAAGCCAAAGAACAGCTTCTCCTTCGCGGCGGTAACTTACTCACTTCAAACAGGATTTAGGCTCATAGAAAGTAGCGAAACTACGACCTCTTGGAAGGGAAAATTCTCTCTTAAATTTTCCCCCGGGCCGCGCCTTAATTATAAATCAAGTTCAGCTCCACAAGGCGGGCATTTTTTAACCACAGTTTTTATCGGCGGCGCTTAGAAAGCTTTTTCTTCGGATGAATTCGGGGTGGAAGCTTTAAAGCTGCACTCTGAGATTGGTAGAGAAGTCGTTTCTGGGCTTTCTTTTCTTCAAAGGTGCGCGGAACGTAGACCGGCTGACCTGTTTCCGGGTCACGACCCGTGTAGTACATGCAGGTTGAGCGCGTCATAGGCGTGGGAGTAAAAATCTGAACGCCTTCCACCGGCTTTTCGCCTTCCGCCTCAAGCTTCTTGATGTAGGCGGCCAGTTCTTCAGCTTCCTTCATGGTGGTGCCGGGGTGGGCCACCATGAAGTAATATTTAAGATGCTGCTTGCGGTTGCCGGTTAATTTGAGGAAGAGCCGGCGGAATTCTTCCACGGGAACCTCACTTTTGTTCATAAGTCGCAGAACGTTCGGCGAAACATGTTCCGGGGCAATTTTCAGCAGACCGGAAACGTGGTGCTCTACCAGTTCTTTCACATACTCAGGGCTGCTCAGGGCCAGGTCATAGCGGATGCCGCTGCGGACAAAGATTTTCTTTACCCCTGGAATTTGCCGGGCCCTTCGCAGGAGGTTTATCAGTCGTCGGTGAGAACGGTCAAGCTTCTTGCAGGTCAGGCAGAACCCTTGCTGGCAGCGGTGGCAATCCATGCCATACATATTGGCTGTGGGACCACCCAAATCATCTATGTAGCCCTTAAAGTCAGGATGGCGCGTCAAGCGACGTATTTCCTCCAGAATGGATTCTTCACTCCTGGAAACAACGCGGTCTCCCTGATGGAGGGAAAGGGAGCAGAAGGAACAGCGACCGATACAGCCGCGGTGGGTAACGATGGAAAATTTTCCCATTTCCAGCTCCGGGTAATCAGGCGGGATGCTACGGGTAAAAGGCATACCATAAATCCAGTCCAGGATTTCCGGTGTATACTCAGGAGCCGAGTACTGCAGCACATAGCGGTTAGCATGTTTCTGAGCCAGGCTTTTGTAGTTGGCCAGCAGGCGCTGGGCTTGAAGAAATTTTTCCGGGTCTGAAGATACCTCTTCGTAAGACGGGACTTCCTCAAAACCGGGCGGCAGTTCACGGCTGATGATAGCTGTGCCGGGTATACCGATAAGGTCCTGGCCAGCAGCCAGGCGGCTGGCGATCTCTATGGCCTGGAGTTCGCCGGGGCCGTAGACCAGGATATCAGCCCGGGAATCAAGGAGAATAGAGCGCCGGACCCGGTTTTCCCAGTAGTCGTAATGAGCAAAGCGCCGCAGCGAGGCTTCAATTCCACCTATTACTATCGGAATACCAGGGAATAATTGCTTTATCTTGTTGCAATAGACGATGACGGCCCGGTCCGGTTTTCCGGAGCTGTAAGGCGCATACTCATCTTTCTCCCGGCGGCGGAGAAGCGGCGTGTAATTAGCCAGGCAACTGTCTATTGAACCGGAGGTCACGCCGAAAAAAAGGCGCGGGCTTCCGAGTTTGAGAAAATCCTGGTCCGAGGTCCAGTCTGGCCGTTCTATGATGCCAACCTTATAACCCTTTGCCTCCAGAACGCGGGCAATGACGCCAACCGGCGACAGGGGGTGGTCAGCGTAGGGGTCGCCGCTCACCAGAATGATATCAAAATCCTTTCCGGTAAGGCCTATCATCCTGATAATTCTACCAAAAATCGGCACACCATGTTCAGGCCTCTCCGACCTTGAGTTCGCCGTCAAAGGGGCTGGCTTTAATCTGTTCCAGCGTCAATTTTTCTTTAAACAGCCACCTGTACCATTTGATAAATGATTCTACCAGAACAATCAGGGCCAGGATGATAATGGCCACAGACAGGGTCACCAGTAGCATATTTCCCTTGGGCAAATAGTTGTTAATAATGTTGAGATAAGCTGCATACAGAGTGGTGGCGCTGATAAAAAGAAAAGGAATGAAGGTTATCCACAGGTAACGGGCTTTACCCTTTTTGATAATCACCGTGGTGCCCAGGGCCAGGGCAATGCCACCCAGAAGCTGGTTAGAAGTGCCGAATAAGGGCCAGATGGTTGATATGTTTCCACCGTAAACCAGGTATCCCCAGGAAAAAGAAATCAAAAAGCTGGTCAGCAGAATGCCAGGCCACCAGTCTCTATTCTTTAAAGGCTTGAAAACCAGCCCGCCAGCTTCCTGCAGAAGGTAACGACCGACCCGGGTACCGGCATCAATGGTAGTCAGGATAAAAAGGGCCTCAAACAGGACGACAAAATGGTAGATGTAAGCTCCCAGCTTGGCCAGGAAAGGAATTTTAGAAAAAATAAAGGTCATGCCGACTCCCAGGGTTACTGCCCCGCCGGGACGTCCGGCCACATTCTCACCCACCAGCTGAGACAGAGCTGGCAGGTCAACTATTTTCATGCCTAATTTCTCGAAAACCTCAGGCGGGACGTTGATGGCAAAGTAATCGGCTGGAATCAGGCTGGTAGCCGCGATTAAAGCCATCAGGGCAACAAATCCTTCAGCCAGCATGGCTCCGTAAGCAATGGGCAGCATGTCCTTTTCACTTTTTATCATCTTGGGCGTGGTACCGCTGGAAATGAGAGCATGAAAGCCTGAAAGGGCACCGCAGGCAATGGTGATAAACAGGAAAGGCCAGACTTTACCAGGAATCACCGGGCCACCACCGTGGACGAAAGAAGTAAAAGCTGGCATTTTAATGGCCGGGTTAACCACGATAACCCCGATGGCTAAAAGGAAGATAACCCCAAGCTTCATGTAAGTGCTCAGGTAATCCCGCGGAACAAGCAACAACCAGACCGGCAGCACGGCCGCCATGAAGCCGTAAGAAGCCAGGATGACTGTCATTTGTTTGGCATTAAAAGTCAGGAAATGAGCCAGGCTCGAGCGAGCGATAAATGGTCCAGAAGCCACGGCCAGGATCAAGAGACTGACGCCGATGATGGTAGCCCCAACAATGTCATGTGGCTTTATCCATTTCATGTAAATAGCCATCAGAAAAGCAATCGGAATGGTTACCCCGACGGTGAAAGTAGCCCAGGGGCTATTAAACAAAGCGTTAACAATGACCAGGGCCAGCCCAGCCATGGCAATAACCAGGATGAAAATGACGGCCACCGCGGTAGCCGCTCCAGAAACTTTTCCCACTT
>Ga0272448_1004843_pt1 | contig 15145 bp, 27 predicted proteins | sample YNPCB0191_FD_202220 | JGI IMG/M metagenome (GOLD analysis project Ga0272448, IMG submission 202220) | Hot spring sediment microbial communities from Yellowstone National Park, WY, United States - YNP-CB-019-1 | ecosystem: Environmental > Aquatic > Thermal springs > Hot (42-90C) > Sediment...
AAGGGAGGACGTGCCGGAGGTCCACGAGTTAGTAGAGCAGGAATAATAGGCGCCCCTCGCCTGGATAATGACCGTGGTGGTGGGGAATACGGCACATATGTAAGAGGTCGGGGTCTGTGACTGGGTCGCCAAGATGAAGAAGTACTCAGACCCGTACGTCGCGACAAGGACGTAGGGCCATACAAGGGTGTATGACTTGCTTTTCGTGGAGGCCGTGCCGTACACCAGCACCACGTTGCCAATGTTCATCTTGAATACATATATGCTGGACTTGGGATTAATTGCCGTCGCGTTAGGCATGCTGGGGAAATTGATAATCGTGAGGCCTATGTCGCACCCGCCAGTCTGGCATGTATACCACGTATCGGTGGACTTACTGCCTATCGAGGTCACCGTGTACACTTGCGCGATATTGGTCGTGCTTATGTACATGGGCGGGAAGGTGTCATATGGGCTAGAGCCCGACACGGTCACAATATAGTTTGTGCCGTTGAACGTGACATAGGTGGGGTCATAGGACAGTATAAACTGTACGTTTATGGTTATGTATATGACCACGGCCGCCAAAAATACGCCAGCCGCGACTAGCGGCATAGGCACCATGCGCATATAAGGAATGGACCCAATTGAAAAATGACTTATTTTAAGCCGAAGCGGGAGTCCAAGCCGGCAAGCCTCCGGTCCCACGCACGGCAATCGACCGACTTGCCGACCATGGCTAAGTACTCCGGTATGGCGTCCCGGCTTAGGTGGACAAGCCTCTTTCGGCCTACGTGGATCATGAACGGCCTCAGGAATTCCAGGACTATGGACACGAGTGTCTGGGTCGCGACAAACCTCCGGTCCACATTGCGGAGGATATAGTTCACCTTCTTGGTGTCCACAGGCATAAGGACCCCGTTGCCGCGGGAATAGAGGGCCAGCAATTTGAGCGCTATGCACGGCAGGTACTCATAGGGCACCGTGGACACCCTTATCGGCTTCTTGGTCATAGCCTTATCACACCGTCGTTGTCCCAAGCCATGTAGTTCAGGTACTTAGAGGCGCACGACCAGCATAGGGCCCCCTCTATACCCTCGCAAGTGTCCCACACGACGGCATGGGCCATGCCCTCTACGGCCCGGCCGCACTTGGCGCACTTGGGCCTACGCCTAGACCTTATGAGGTCCTCTACCACCTTGGCGTACATGACAGCTGTATTCGGGTCGCCTACGTAGTAGAGCGTCCGGCCGGCCCTAAGGTACCCGCCCACGTCGCACTTCTTGGCCTTGGCTTTGGTTACCATGTTATGCATAGGTAATAAAAAACACCTATCATTTAAATTATGGCCGTGAGGATAGAGGCGGCTTGGGCGTAGATGACCACGGCCGCGGCCGATATCCCTATGAAGTACATGCCGCGGTGGGCGTACCTCCGGCTTGAAAGCAAGGCATAGCCCACGGTCCACAGGACGGGCACCACGTAGGGCACTAGGATAAGGGCCGCTATGTCCATGGCCATGTCAAGTACGGGAATTGACTGAGGCCTCAGCAATATGGCCGAAAATATCGAGGCTAGGCCGTAGAGTATGAGGTTCACGTTGAGGAATAGCAAGCCGGTTATGGCCATGCCTATGAGCATGCCAAGCCATAGGGCCGCGGCCGCGGCTATGACCGATATGGCCACGGCTATGGGGGCCGCTATGATTATGCCTCCGAAATAGGGGGCCAAGACGGCCCCGACCCCCTCCGGCACGGCCTTTATGAATAGGGACGTGGCCGCCTCCGTGGCCTCATAGACAAGCCGCGACAGCCTCGCGAATATCATGATAAAGGCCGTGAGCAGAAAGCCGATAATGCCGGCTATGAAGGACACGAATATGCCGGCAAGGCCCATAAGGGCCCCTATGGCGAGGCCGAAGGCGAAGAACTCTATGACGGTATTCAGCAAGGTGCTGATAAAGGGCCCCAATATCGCGCTAAAGCCCTCTATGAACAGCCTGGGGACGGGCACCATGTAGGCTATGGCCGTGAATGTCGAGGCCCCGGCCGCGAATAGTATGCCTTCGTATAGGTTCTCCCTAGCCAGCTTTATGGTCACGGCCGCTAGGGCTATCGCCTGGATAATGAACAGGTTAGGCGACGGACCCAAGTACATGGACATGGCCCCATAGACCAAGGTGGGCAGGAAAATGGCGAGGATTAAAAGGGCCGAGTATTCGGCTAGGTCCGGTATGAAAGAGCTCATGCCACGAATAGCAGAGCCGCGGCCCACATGGCGGCGCCCACGAGGTGCTTGCGCGCCAATATCGCCATGGCCAATTCCACGAGGGCCATGACCGCCCCCAGCTGGACCAGCACGGAGGCCTGGATTGGCAGGAGGTAGAGGACGGGCGCGACCTCAGCAAGGGCCTCCAGGTTGCCCCTAATGGCCCTCCCTAGCGGATACAGCAAGGCTAGGCCTAGCGCAAGCTTCAGAAAGTCCGGCATGGGCGCCACCAAGGCCGACAGGACGGCATTGGCGAGGTAGACATAGCCGATAGCGACTAGCGGGTTTTCCTCAGCTAGCGACAGTATGCGGCTGGACAGGACCATGTAGGCGAATAGGGCACCGAAGCCCGCGACGCCCAGCACCACGTCCCCCACCGTGGCCAAAGCCGCGAAGAAGGGCTCTATTATGTCGTAGGATAGGGCGCCTAGGGCTTGGGCGGCCACCGCGTTGTTAGAGGCCCACACGAGGGCCACCGACATGAGGGTTACGACAGCCCTTTCAACTACCCTTTCCTCTACGTGGGTTATGATCCATAGGGCCATTGCCGCTATGAATAGGCCTGAGAATAGGGCGTATGTGGACGCGGCAACGCCGGCAAGGGCCAAGGCCCCCGACACGAATATCTCTATGAGTATGTATACCAGCATGTTGCGGCTCCCCATTAGGGCCACCAGTATCAAGGCGGCTAGCGACCCCAATGCTAGCGGGATTATCATAGACCTCAGTACGGCCCGAATTTATATTGCTTGCCTTAAAGGCCGACACACTTTACAAATAGAAACAGCTACCTCACGCCGACACCCGGTAATTTAATGACTTTCAATTTCGGGACTTGGCCGCCTATCCGGGTCCCCTCAATCTTACCTCGATCCGTAAATTACTCCGGGCGTAAATTACAGAACGTGGTAAAACTGGTGCCCGTGAATCTTACGGGTCGAGGTAAAATTAGGCTATTTCCACGTGCTGGGTCGGGACGTGAACCCGGACCCTCACGCCGCACCCTCCATAGACCGTCAAGACGCCCCTTTCAACGTCCACGTGGACCACGTCGGCCCTGAACACGAATACGCCCAGCCTCGCGAGGTACGCCTTGACCCTATGCATGGCCTCAGCATAGCGGCCTTGGGCCAGCATGTTGTACACCTCGTTAAGGTCTAGGGCGGCCAGCTTATCGGCCGTCACGAATTCCGTGCCGTATTCACCCTTCTTGGCGGACATACTTGCGACATATTTCCTTGGCGGTTTTTATGTCTACCATATAGACGTGGCCCCTTTTATTGTCAAAAAACGAGTGCATTATTGCCGGTTCAAGGCGTCGCATGAGCCGCCTAAGGCCTTGCGCGGTCACGCCTCCCACTATTATGGGGATATCATAGGACATGAACACCCTGACCTTGTGGGGGTAGACGTAGGCCACCGACCCCTTGTGGGCGCATATGAAGCGGCACAATATCGACATATTCAACCTCCGTTTAGCCAATTTAGGCATAGGTCAAAATGAATATGGTTATTTAAATCCTACCGTCTAGATAGCGCCCTAGCCAGGCTGGTGAGCGTGGGGTCCCCCGTCGCCTTGGCGAGGTAGTAGACGTTGAAATAGGCCGCCCTTGGGCTCTTTCCCTCGGACCTGGCTATCTCCCTCACGGCCTCAGCCGCCTCATTGGGCGTGATCACGCCGTGCTCCATGTTATAGGCCACGTTGAACACTTGCATGATATCGTCCGGAGATAGCGACAGGTAGTAGTCCGAGGCCCGCCTAAGGTCCTGGTATTGGTCCCGCATGAGGGCGTTGATAACGTCATAGAATTCATCCACGCCGTAGGCATGTAGGTAGTCCCAAGCCCCCTTGATAAGGGAGACCGCGGCCGCCCTATCTATCGGCACCCGCTCCTGGGTCACCTCGTGGTACATGGCCATACCTACGGCCTTGTCTAGGTCCTCCGACACCACCTCACCATGGGTCCTGATATCCCTAGCCCGTTGAATCACCGCGAAGAACGATATGCCTTTATCCACGTCGGACCCGGGCCGCTCCCACTCGGAGAGCGTGTCCTTGACAAAGCCCCACGCGCCCGCCCACTTGTCCGGGCTTTCCAATTCCTCCGCGTCCCACTCCAGGAAACCCTCTAGTTGCTCTACCTCAGTCATGGCGCTAGCGAGGCGACCTTATCGATTAGGGGGTCCTTGACCACTGCTAGGGTTTCCTCGCAAGGCAACGGCGTCACCCTCACGACGCCGGCATAGGGCACCCTGTGCCTCAGCCTTATGTGCCTCCTGTCTGTGTAGGGCCGGGCGTACTTAAGCGCCCTGTGCTTGGGCATGGGCGGGCCGGCTATGAGGTGGACGTGGGGCGTCCCGTCGCACGATATATAGAGGCGGTAATAGAGGACCTCCAGCCTGCTCAGCATGACGTGGGGCAGGTCGATATAGCGGTCGGCCTCTACGGTCACCAGATAGCCCCTATCGGTCTCCCACGACAGCCCGGCCACCAAGGGGCCGTACCGCCCCACGCCCTTGACAAATTTCCGGTAGACCTTGGCGTAGTAGGTCACGCCCCCATGCCTTATGGGCACGAATAGGCCGAAGTTGCGCCTAGACCGGTATATCCCCAATATGCTCATGGCAACCCCAGCAACTCCCTCGCCATGAACGCGAATACGCCTATCGCTATGGCGGCAATGGCGGCCCATATGCCCAGGAATATCAGCATTAGCGACAGCCCTCCGTCTATCTGAGCTATGGCGGCCCCCACGTATATGAGGGCCAGCCCGGCCAGGAATAGGGCAAAAAGAGCGTGCTTTATCGAATCCCCCCCTCCCCTATCCCCCTTCATGCTCATGCTGAATTGCCTATCTTAAAAATACCTATGCTTAAGTTGTTAGGGCAGAAAAAACTAGGTGGTTATCTTGACCGACGTGCCGTTAGTTATCACGTAGTAGAAATATTCGGCCACCAAGCCGTTGCCCAGGTTCACGTAGTTGCCCACGCCGGCACCGAAGTCCTGCCCCGTGCCCATGTATATGGCGGGAATATAGAAAGTGCCCGCGGCAGTATATAGCGATATCCCGGTCGAGTTCACGGCAATGCCGGTCACATAGGTCACGTTATTGGTCCCTATCTTGGCGGGACACGACCCTTGACCTGTCAAGGGCGTCCAAAGCCCGCTATTGTTACTGAGCTGAAAGCCAATGTAGTACTGTTTATAGGCCACGGCCGCGCACTTAGCCGCGGAGGTGCTGAACAGCAAGACGTTGCCGGCCGTGATGTTGACCAAGGTCTTGCCGTATATCGACACCACCGGTATCACGACGTACTCCATGGTGCCGTTGACGTAGGCATGGCCTTGCGTGGTGGCGTTGACGGCTATCCAGCCGCCTCCGAGGCTTATGGGCGTCCCTTGGTATGTGGTTATAGAGGACATGGCCACGTTCAGCACCACGGTCACGGCCGCTAAGGCTATCGCGGCAAATACTAGCGGTATGGGGGCTTTCCGCATGACATGGCGTAGGCCCCTATATATTAATACTGCTAATCCGGCCAATCTTAACACGTTCCGTAAATTACTCCGGACGTAAATTAGAACGGTAAGTGGACGCCTATTAGGGGCGCCACCAGCTTGATCACGCCGTATATCAGTATAAGGAGGCCCACCGCCTCGATTATCCTCTTGCCCACGAGGGCCGTGGCGGCCCCTATAAGTATCAAGGCCAAGGGATTCGCAGACATGACCCATGTAAAGAATTGCCTCAGCAACTCTATGAGTGTCTGCCACGTGGCTGGGTCGGCCAAGTAGGTTAGCGGGTCCATGGTGATTAGAAAGGACTAAAAAATAAGGTTATATCAGCCGAAGGTCGCGATAGAGGTCGCGAGGTTAGCAGGCCACGATATCTTCCACTTGTCAAAGTTAAAGTCCGCGAAGGCGCCAGCCTGCCTCACGCAGTTCTCCAGGGAGCCGAAGACGCTATTAAATGTCTGGGGGTCGGACCTCTGGAGGGCCATGCATACGCCTATGGCGTAACGCCTCTTGTACTTCTCTTCGGCCTGTTCCACCATCGGCGTACCCTGAACCGCGTCGGGATAGCTCCCTATCTCAAAACGGCCGGCCATTGCTGGAGACACCATTAATTTCTCCGACATGACCATAGGGTTGCCACCGATATTTATATCTTTCTACCATACCCTCCTGAACTTGTATACCAGCCGTATCGGTATGGCCGCCATCATGAGGACCACGGTGAGATAGCCCGGTATGTAGGCCACGACCCTTTCCGTACACTGAACACTGTCGGCCCTCACAATCACTATGTCAGGGAATATGAGTGCCTTGAAATAGTTCACCACGTCGGCCACAGGGTTGCCGGTGATCACGTAGTAGTTGAACGCCATATAGCCCGAGTCAAAGTAGTGGACGGTGGGTATCTGGATATCCAGCATGCCGAAAAGCTTGGCGTGCTGGTAGTAGAGGCTCCAGCCTTGGCACGCGTCCGTGGGGGCCAAGAAGACAACTGAAAGGGGAGGCATATACGGCATGTCGGAGGGGGTCAGGATTATCCCCGCGGGCGCGGGTATGCCGAAGAATAGGGCCAGCTGGACCCACGAGGCCCCTATCACGGCCCCAAGGTAAAAAAGGACAACGGCCTTCTTAAGCCAATCCATTACCTAAGGGAGGCAATCCTAGCTACTACGGCCGTCCCCTTGTCGCACATTGTATAGGCTCTGCCGTCCTTGTGAATCTCTATGGCGCATACCTTTTCAATATCGACGTATTTCCTGAGGTCCTTGACGTCGCACTCTACGGATATGTCTCCGTTAGGCATGGGGGTCACCAGGCAATATAGCGGCCTAGTGCTCGATTTTAATATGTCAAGCATGTCCTAGATCACGAGGGGATATTTATCGTTACCACGCACCCGGCCCCCGACACAAGCACCTCGCCATATTGCACGGTGAATACGCACGCGCCTTGGATTCCCGCTATCTGGAATTTGCCGGCAAGCCAGCCGGGCGCGGCCACCACCACCGTGGGATACTGATATTGGATCACGCCGCAGGCCCTCACTCCGTCCACCGATATCATGGTGGAATTGCATATGTATTGCTGGGTCGGAGGCGCGGTCTGAGGGGGCGCGGCCGTTGCGGTCGAGGTATTGGTCGCGGTCTGAGGCGGCCCCACGATAACGACCTTTGGCTTGGGAGGGTTCATGAGGTAGTAGGCCGCTATGGCTATCATGAGTATTACCAATGCCAAAGCTATGGCCCTCATGGCCGGAAAAAGGGGGCCGTTTTATATGGCTATTTCTGAGCGGGGGGCGCCATGTTACACGGTATCTCGGTATAATTCCCGTAGATGGTGCCGTTCACCATGGCGTTGCCCCTAATCAACACCGCGACGTGGCCCCCGGTCAAGTTGAAAACCTGCATGTTGCCGTGGACCCACCAAATATGTCCGTCGAGGACCACGTATTGTCCCGCGAGACATATGGGCTGGCTCACGGTCAGCTGGTTCTTGTGGATCCCCACGTAGGCCGCTCCCATGGTCAAGAAGGCCGCTACGACCGCAAGTATCAGCCTATGCATGTGCGAATGGCTTGGCTATGAAATATAATGTTATCGCGGCTATGATGACCATGGGCCATAGCGTAATGGGGGCCTCTACCAATAGGGACAGCACAGCGTTGTAGGTCGCATGGCCTATGAGGGATCCTATGATCCCGCCCCTTTCATAGGTGTCCCAAAGCCACCGGGCCCCTATCTGGATATAGGACACGGCCCCTATGGCGCCAAGCAAGCCTATGTCCATGTACCTCGTGGGAAAGTGCAATATGACCCAAAAAGCGTTGCCCATGGGGCCCACCGCCCTCGATATGAATTCCTCCCAGCCTATGGCGCCCAGCCACCATAGAGGCGAGGCGTCGGGCCCTATACCTAGGTATTGGCCCAGCATGGGCGTCGCAAGGAGGGAGGCTATGGGCCTCACGTCAAAGCCCAGCCCCAGCATGGCTAGGGCTAGGCCTATCCCTCCGAGGACCATGAAGAGGCGGTAGAGCCACGGGCCCCTCCTTATGGCCTCATACCACAGTATTAGGGGCGCGACCAATATTCCCGCGGCTAGGCCGGCAAGCCTTAGGGGATAGACCAAGGTGGGGCCGGGCCTCGTGGCCAGGCTGGGCCTCTTAGCGGCCACCACCAAGGCTATCACCACGGCCGCGAATATCACCAGCTGGTAGACGTTTATGGCCACGGCGAAGACCATGAGGACGTAGAGCAATATCAGGAGGGGGTTCTCCAGCTGTCCCCAATATTGGAATATGGCGTATGCGAATCCGGCGTACATTAGGGCCGCCAATAGGCCTATCGGTGTAGGGTCTAGGGCGAATACGGCAAGCCCCGCGGCTATCGCGGTCGTTGAGGCGGCCGCTCTAAACAGGTCACTTAATTGCATAGAGGGATAGAGCTCAGTATATTTATATCCGCGCCACTATCCGCTCATGGCCAATATACACCACAGGTCGCGCGAAAAGGCGACCATGGCCGTCGTTGCGTTGATAATAATTGCCGTGCTGGGGTACATAATATGGCTCTACATGACCGGAAAGTCGGGCACCGTGGTCACAGGACCCGGGCCCAGCCCTACCACGACCACCACTAGCGCACCCGCCAGCACACTACAGCCAAAGAGCGGGCCGGCCAATCCGGCCTCCTTGGTGTACGTGCCCAGCTATGTGACATGCGGCGCCAGCTCCTGTACCTATAGCGCCCAAGGATTCGGGTCGCTCTACGACATAATCGCCTATGGCGGCTCCGTCACGGGGGCCAATATAACCTACGGCAACGTCTACGTGACCGTGAACGGCTATCAGCTCTACCTATTCGGCATAGCGACCACCACGCCTACGCTTAACTTTACCGACACCTCAGGCACGGTGTACGTATGGGCCAACGCGACGGCAGGCTATGGATATATACTCTATAAACCGGCCCAAGCCGCTGTTCTATTGAGCGCTTACACCTATAACGTAACGGGCTTGCTCTACTACGTCTATGTGCCGGCATCTAGCGACAACGGCATGCCTATATCGGGCGCGACCTACAGGATATACGTGGTCCACGGCACGGCCTACGTCAACGGCAACCCGGTGACCATATCGCTAGGGGCGTGGTCCTCGCCTCCCTCCGGAATCCTGCCGGCTTGGGGCATATACACAAGCCAGCCCGGGACCTACCAGTTCACCGTACAGCCGTAAACACTTTACTTTTTTCTATAGCTACGGCCCCTATACACTTTTTCGGCATGCTTTGTGTTGACATACCTAAAGGGTATTTCTTACTCCGGGCGTAAATTACAGAACGTGGTAAAACTGGTGCCCGTGAATCTTACGGGTCGAGGTAAAATTAAGGTGGGGCGGGTTGCGGCCGGCCTCCGCCCCTCTCCCTTTCGGCTTTCAACGCCCTCTCTGCGGTCTCTAGCGGTCTGAAGTATTGCTGGAATATGCTTTCTATTGTGGTTGCCTGGTCCGCGAAGGCGCTCACCAGCTGGCTCCTTAGGGCCTCTACGGTCTTCTCATAACCGCTAACGACGGCCTTCATGACCTTGACCACGTCTAGGGCCCCCTCTATATTGTTGCTTATGACGGCCCGGGCCCACCTGACGTAGAGGTCGTTGGGGAGGTATATGGCAAGCTTGGCCCGTGTCTGGAGGTCCACCACGGTCCCGACGGCCACCATGAAGCCGGTGGGCGGGCACGTGTAGGGCACGAGGCCCTCTAGGGGCTTGAACCCGCCGCCTATGGCCACGCCGTAGGTATTGGTCCTCACGTCATAGAGGACCTCGTGGATCTCCTGCCCCTCTAGCGTGAGCAATATGAGGCGGCACGATATCACCCTCACCGTGTCCGGCAGTAGATAGCCCTCAGCTATGTAGTCCTTGCCGAATGGTCTGAACAGCTTGATAAGCTCTCCGTATGAGGCGGGGGTCAACGGTATGCACCGGGTCCCCACGTCAAAGCCAAGCCACTCTGAGAGAGCTGAGGTGGGACAGAGCTCCCTCTCGGTTATCCTTAGGGGTTTCAACTGCCTTGACAGATAATCCAGCAACTTGAACATGGCCGCGTCAAAGCCGTCCTTATAAAAAGCTATGTTATGCTGAACTTGCTATGGTGATTAGCGCGAAGTCCAGCACCTCCGTTATGGAGGGCGGAACCGTGCACATGTTGCCGGGACAGCTGTACGTGAAATTAGCGTAGGCGTAGACCATGGGGTCACCGGTCTGCCGGGCGTACATGAGCAAGGCCAGCTTTATCCTGGTGAGGCAATCGGCTAGGTCTGAGCTGAACACGTAGTAGTTGCCTAGGGGCTTTAGGGCGTCCCGGACCCTCTTGACTATGTCGGCCATGCTCTCAGCCTTGCACGGAATCATGCCTTGGCCAATTTCTCGACCATCTTCTTGGCGTCCTCCTTGCTTACCACTCCCTTGCGCACCAATTCCTCTATCATTTTCTGCACACAGTCGCAGGTCATAGGCCCTCTACGTCGGGCGCCCCTTGGGCCGCGTCCTCCGGCATGCACTCGGGCGCTAGGGACTTGAAGGTGCCAAGCACCAATTGCATGACCGCGTCGGCGTTGAACAGGTCGTAGTTCTGAACCCTGTAACGCCACAGGACCCGGCCGTCCTTGCACCTCACGAGGAACGTGGGGGTAGAGGCCATGAGGACCAAGCCCTTAGAGTCCAGGACCCACTCGCCCATGTCCTCCAGCCTCATGCGGTCCGGAGGCACGACGGTTATGACGCCCTTAGAAGCGTAGTACCTCACCGACTTGCTCTTAAACAGGGTCTTGCACGCCGGGCATGTAGGCGAGGCCACGAGGACAAGCTGGGCGTATTTCAAGGCCGCGGTGGTCCCCTTCAGGCTCATGGTGTCGCTCTCAGAGGGGTTGTGTTCCCTTGCCTTTCTGCGAGGCATTAATACCGGTGATATATGCCAATATATGGATACTCGCCTAATATGGGCCGAATTCGCTATGGGGCTTGCGGCCATAGGCCTAATGGTGGCCAATTCCCCTTGGGTTGGGATAGCCATGTGGCTTATCATCTTGGCCTCCGCCTCATATGCCACGGAGATAACCATAGCCCTCTACGACGTGAGGGTGTGGTACAACGTCATGGTGGTGTCGGCCCTTGCGGCCATGCCTCAGACGATTAGTGCCGTGGCCCTTGCCTTGGGAGGCAACGTAGAGGCGGCTTGGATAGACACGATCCTCAGCACGGTGGTGGACGCGGTGTTTGTCACGGCCTTGGTGCGCCCCTACGCCCCGGGCTCCCCCTACATTAGGCGCCTATTGCCGTCGCTCATAATGTGGTCCGCGGCCGCCTTGACCGTGGACCTCTACGCGAGGTCCGGCATGCAATCGGCCTTTGTCACCACCATGCTGGTGGTTGCGGGCTATATCGCCTTGCCGGCCTTGATAGTGCTGAACCTTGGCGAGGTCGTGGGAGGCAAGCCGCCCCTATCGGTCATAGCGACGGCCTTGCTGAACACCATAGGCATGGCCTACGGCACATACTACCTAATACAGGACATATACGCCCTCACGGCCACGGAGGTGGGGCTTGGCCTCACGTCGGCCTTCTTGACCGCCTTGCCGGACCTGGTGTCCGCCCTAATGATTAGGGCCATCTACGCCAAGGTGGTGGGGTCCGAGTCGGACGCCGAGGCCGTCGCGACCATGTTAGCGTCGGCTGTCCACGACCAAGTGTCCGTGCCTGCCGTGATCCTGCTCCTGGTGGCTGGGGCCGGCTCTACCTACCCCTCGCTCCTTAACCTATTCGCGATAGCGGTGAAATTCACCCTGCTTTCGCGACGCTATTACTATCTTGTGGGCCTACCCGCGTCATTGGTCTTGGTGATATTCCTAGGGCTAGGGCTCGTTCGTGTATGAGGGGGAGGGCGTCGCACGGTATGTATATGAGCTTGTCGGACTTAAAGGCGCCCTCCACGCCGAATATGGTCCTGAGGACCTCTAGGTATATCGAGGCGTCTCTCAGCTTTCTAATCCTCACGTAGAGGCGGCCGTTTATCTCGTGCCGCCTCATTTTGTCGCAATCGAGGGAGGCCAATTCCTCTATGATTTTCCCGAAGGCCTCTACTATTAGGGAGGACATAAGAAGCCATAACAATTCCATATTTAGAGTTATTTCACGGACCAATCTTACCTCGACCCGTAAGATTGAATTCTACCACATTGCGTAAATTACTCCGGTAGTAAATTACGTGGACCTGTAAAAACAGACTACAATATTCCGCCCTCCCAAAAACGGAGGACGGTCACCCTATCCTCCTTGCCGTCGCCCTTTTCCTCGCTAGGGAATAGCGGCCGGCACACCACCATCTTTACGCCGTGTTCGTTCACCGACTCCTTACAGACCCACTTCATGGCCTAATTGCCGGCCGGATTTATAGCCTTGTGGCCGTCGGCCGGTATTGCCGGCCCCCTATCGCTATAGGGCCTCAGGACCTCGATAATGTCGTCTATCCTAGAGCACGGCACCATGAACACATGACCCTGGGACCTATAGGGTATGTTCAGGCGCTCTAGGTAGAACCTGACCTGCATGACTCCGTATTTCTGCCGGGCTGTGCCGAAGCTCACGGAATACTCAGAGTCGGAGGCCGATAGCGACCGCGACACGGTGACCGACACCACGTCCCCCACCGACGGGTGGGGGATATACCTCACGTCAAGGGCGACCCAATAGTCGTTTTCAATTACCCTGACGCCACGGCCCCTACACTCGTTGGCCCTCAGCTTGGCTAGGCGGTAGTAGAGCCACCGGTAGAAGTACACCATGGGGTCCATGTTGTCCAGCACTATCTTGGTCGGCTCATCTATCTGGTTCTTGACGTCGGTGGCCTCAGCCCTCAGCCCCGCCATGTAGGAGAACAGGGTCGTGGGGACGCCCAGGAATAGGGGAGACAGTATGAACCACGCCGGCTCTATGTCGGCCTTAATGGACACCGGGAGGCCCACCGTCGCCTTGACCTTGTCCACGTCCACGATAATCACCCTATCCGATATGCTGGTGAGGGATATCTGCGGATTGTTTGTCGCCATGGCTAGCGTGCCCCTTAGGGGGTATGAGGTCACCTTAAGGTCGGAGACCCGGACCCTAGGTATCTCGTTGCGGTCGAAGTAGGCCACTATTAGGGTGTAGTCGAAGGGCGTGTTGACGGACTCGGCCACGTCGTCCGCTATTAGGTGGTTGGTCACAAGCAGATTCCTGGCCGCGGCCGTGGTGGGCGAGGACACTTGGATTGTGTTGTTTGGCCATAGGGGCCTTATTGCCTGCAGTATCGAGGTCTTGCCGGACCTCATGCGGCCCAGGACTATGGGGACGTACCTCTTTTGGAATATTGGATTTATGTAGGGCAGTATGGCTAGCGTGGTGAGGGAGGTGCCGTATGTGGACACCATGTCGGCCACTGCCCGCCTCACGGCCTTGGGGTCCTCTAGGGGCGTGGTGGGAGGACAGTAGAGCGAGGCATAGCGGCCCGGAGAGTAGTAGGTGCCTCCCACGGCCGCGTAGGACCCTAGGGATATGGTCCATTGGCTTATGTCCACGGTTATGATCACGGGCGTGCTGTCGCACCACGCCGGGATAATGGCCGTGTTGCCGACCACCTTGGCCGCGTTTATTTCCACGGCATTGGCCACGGGGGTCTTGGCCAGGAAGGTCATGACCCACACCAATTCGTTGTTGTTCATGCGGCACTTGTACTTTCTCCTGCCCTCGGTCTTGACCACGGACCACGTCGCGAGGTTTATGTCCCAAGACTTCTTGGACTCGCCCTCCTTGGCGTCCGCGAATATAAAGTCCCCGTCCATGGTGTATGTAATGTTGCCGCGGGCGTACTCCCTCGCAAGGTCCCCTATGCACTTGAACATTATGGCTTGCCATGCCTCCGGGGTCGCGCGGCCTCCGTCCGCTCTATCTATTCCGTTAACATTACCTATGCTCACAGTAGGTGAATAGCCCCCGTTTATATCCGTGTCCGGCAAAACCCACGTGAGGCACATTTAAATACCAGGACCAAGCTAGCTATCAATGCGAATCGACCTTAGAGGCGTCGGCATTGAGCATGGCGCGGCCGCAAGCGCGGCCATAGCTGAGTCTGCCGGCGCCTCTAAGGTCGGTGGGTTCTTGGGTCGCCGTGCATACGCCGGGCACAATGGCCTCACCGGCACGGCGGCCCTCAGTTTTACTTTTATGGGCGTAAGGTTTGACCGCTTTTCTCCGCCTTTGTCACCGCTATTTTCCGGCTAGCTCTACTCTGTTTTTTGTGCCGGAAAGTCTGTTTTATACAGACATCTAAGCACGATATCTGTTAACTACTGTTGTCAAGGGAACAATAGGGGAGAGTAGAACCAATGATTTTACAGTTAATAGGGGCCTACCCAGGGCCTTAATTATAAAATATATCTATAAGAAAAATCTGATTCGTTCGCTTTCAATTCTCAGGTGTTAATTGGGTCGTGTTATCTAGGGCTGTCGATAATTCCCTGGACAGATATAAATAAACCACCAGCGCGCTTGTTTTTCTACTTACACCATCACTAGTTATGAACAGGCATATGCCAGGTCCGTGGAAAGGAGGCCCCTCCGACATGATTCAAATTCTCAAATTACAATTCGGCACAATAGGCAAAAGATAGGGGACCCTAGGGGGACCGGCCCTCCCCGCTTTCCGATCTTAATATATGGAGCTGAAAGCCGTATCTATATGTGGGGAGCTTAATGCCGAGGTAGCTGAATTCCGAAACAGCTGAAAGCTTGTGGAGTTGAATTCCGTGGGAGCTGAAAGCTGGGGGATTGAAAGGGCTCTATTCTCTTGCTTTCTGT
>Ga0272448_1004844_pt1 | contig 15143 bp, 4 predicted proteins | sample YNPCB0191_FD_202220 | JGI IMG/M metagenome (GOLD analysis project Ga0272448, IMG submission 202220) | Hot spring sediment microbial communities from Yellowstone National Park, WY, United States - YNP-CB-019-1 | ecosystem: Environmental > Aquatic > Thermal springs > Hot (42-90C) > Sediment...
CATACACCTGTCGGCCAGACGCCAAGGGACACTGTCGAGCCGCTCCAGACTCTTATTCTTACCTCGCCAGACGACATGACCTCGATGTGCGAATCGTGCCAGCCGCTGTTGATGGCGCCCTGCCCCAGTTCACTGTAAACAACCCCGCCGTTCGTCGCGCGAATCCATGCTTCGATCGTCAGGCTCTGAGGGACCGGACCCGGAATGTCCGCAAGCAGATAGTCGCCGTCCCCATCGAAAACCATGCCAGGACCTGTTCTGCCCGCATCAAGTCGAGCATCCCCGGCCACCGAAGCATCGGTCCGGTTGGTTGTGGCATCGGGCAGTTTGCCGGCGCCGTTCGTCTGGTGCATATGCCAGACCGCGAGAAAGCCATTGTTCCACACTGCTCCATTGGTTGTGCATGGCGGAGGATTGGTTTGCGCTGAATTGCCCCAGAAAGCCCGGATGTACGTGCCTGTGCCGGTAATTTCCGGCACATTCACCCACACGAATGATTCACCGTTCGTATCCCACCGCTCAATTTCGTAGTCGAGCGCGGTCGTTTCGTTCGAGTCGGAAAACCGAAGATCTCCGCCTGCGGCCGAGGAAAACTGGGAGTACTCGAAGTTGGCGATGTTTGTGCTCAGGACCACAAGCACAGGCACATCTGTCGCCGCGCCGGAGGAAGGCGAAACGGGAAACGAGAGACTCATCTGACACTGCCAGTCATCATAAATGCCGGCAACAGCGGTCAGGCGCGCGCACAGGAGCATCCCTGCCGCCAGAAGGAAACATTCTGAGGATATTCGATGGTTCAATAGCATACAAGCCGTATTATTATCCGTGCTTTTGCCCTCAGTCAAGGCCAGACTGAACGCCTCTGACGCTTGACTCATACATCAACAGAATTGAGTTACACCCTGCCCCGACAATCCTCTTTTTTGCCTTGTTCGTTCAAACCACATCCTGCATAAAGAGCAGGGGTTTCCCCAGATTATGCAATCGGGCCATTTGGCAAACGCGAAAGCCGGAATGAAATTCATCCGCAAGGGGTTGATATTCACTTTGATGTTCCCTCTGTTCAGCGGCCGGCCTGTTTCCGGAACCACGCAGGACGCGCGGCTCCGCCAGGAAAAGCCGAAGGTGCTTCTGATCGCCCAGAGTCCGACCCTGGGAAGTCTGGCGGAGTTCTGGCGGGATGCCGTGCCAGCGGAGGTCACATTTGCCGCCATTCAGATGGCCGAGTGGGATGGTCAGCACCATCTCTGCGACAAACCGCTCGAGGAAACAGCCGAGGACATGGCCCTCATGAAATCGGAAGCTGATCGCTACCTCTGGGAACAAATTGAACGGCTTTCGAATTTTTCCGTAGTGTTCGCCCAAGTTCCTGTTCGGACCTCAGGCAATGACGAAACAGGTCGGCTGACAAACCTCCAGGCGCACCTTGCGCGCTACGCCGCGGAGGGAGGGTCTCTGGTCGTCATCAATCCCGGCTGGGAAGCGAACTATGACGATACCCCCCTCGCTGGCGTCATGCCAACGCGCGCCGGGCAAATGAGGTGCTGGACCTATGGGCCGGGCCGTGCGACAGACCACCCGTTGACCTGCGGTTTGCCGATGGAGACCATCGGCACGCATTTTTACGGCCCGGCTTATGAACCCGTGAACTCCTCATGCGAGGCCCTGACGCACAATGAGTCTGGGGCTTCATATTGGTATCAGCGGCTTCCCGGAGGCGGACAGGTCGTTCACCTGTACCAGGCTGGGGGGGCTCGTTGGCAATGGCAGAGCGGGACAACCTACGAGACGTATGAAGGAGACCGGGCGGACGAAGGTCTGGCGTGGAACGAGTTTTGCCGGAGGCTCATTCTATGGCTCAGCAAAGGGGATTCGGCATTCCCTGTTGTCCTCAGACTCGATTCAGAGACGAAAGCTGCAGCCCAGACGGATCGGCGGCTGGCGATTTCAGCTGTCTTGTCCAACCGCCTGGATGAGGCGTGTCGGGTGGGGATTCGCTTTTCGGCCACTGACCGACGCGGGAGCGAGGCGCAGTCCGCCGAGAGGCATGTGGTTCTTGCGCCGAGGACTTCCGAGCGTGTCGCGGTCGCTCTACCTTTGAATCTTCCGGCGTGGGATCGGCAGGTGCTGGTCGAGGCGGTCGCGCGGCGGGAGGACGGGGGCGGAGATGAGATCAGAAGTTTTGTTTGGATGCCTGTGCCCGCTCCGATGTCAATCGAGATAAGCACTGACAAGCAGTGTTATCGGCCGGGCGAGACGGTTCATGTGACAATTCGTTCCACGGCAGAAGGAACACCAACCGAGGCGCATGGACGGCTGTTCATGGTGGATCGGCAGGGACGGGCTCTGTCCATGTCCGACTTCCCCCTGGGCGTAGCGGGAAACACGGCCGCAGAAGCCAGCCTGATCATGCCTGAGCGCGGACCTGAGTGCGCGGGGGCATATTGGGTGACAGCGGTTGTTGAGGAAAAGGGACGGCTCCGAGGATTGGCGCGGCGACAGGTGCAGCTGGACTGTCCGTGGGACATGAGGACGAGGATGGAGTGGTCAGTGTGGACAGCAGGAGGCGGGGGACGGTTCATCGAGCTCCTCCTGGATGCCGGGTTCAATGCGCTGGGCTGCCAGGGCAATTCATATACCGCTGACCGTTACGGAATGCGGCAGTATGTCGAGGGAACCGGGATCAATACCTTCAGCGTCACCATAGATCAGGCAGGCTGGGAGGATGTCAGGGCGGCCATGGAGAAGACGATCGAGTCGCTCAACCGGCAGGGTCCTGATGCGCGTTCCAAGTCACTGGTCTCGCTGGGCGAGGAAAGCGGATTCCAGGGCGGTTGGGGTGCACGGTACTACTGGCCAGAGGAACGCGCTCCGGCCATTCCTCAAAAGGTGTTCCAGAACTACCTGTCCGAGCGCTACGGCGGAGACATTGCCAAGCTGAACGCCGAGTGGGGAACAACATTTTCCTCCTTCGACCAGATCCCTTTGGAAAAAGACAAGGCAAGATTCCCGGCTCAGGTTTTTGTCGGCGCCCAGATGTGGGAGGCCCTGGCCGAGAAGAACGAACAGAAGGGACGCCTTCCCGTTGATTTGCGAACAGCGGATCCGGGTCAGCGCTGCCTGGCCTATTCTGCTCCCTACTACGAGACGTATCGCTTTTTCGACTGGTACTACCAGAAATACTGCGATCTTGCGACAGCCATTTACCGTGAACGCAGAAATCCGGTTCCGCTGACCATCATGAGCGCGCCGGGAGGATTCTATCCCAAAGTGGATGTGTACAATTTCAACGGGCTGGGGCCGTTCTACCCCAAGGAATATGGCTTGGCTGAAAATGCAGTGGCTCGAATGCGCTATGGCGACGTCCCCGGTTTCAGCGGCGCCATGTGGGCATACTTCGATCTTGAATCTCTCTGGCGGGGAACGGTCATTTCGACGCTTCTGGCCGGCAACACCCATGTGGATTACTGGGTGGACGTTCCGCTTACCATCAACGCAGACCTCACCCATACGCGTGCTTCGTTCTGGACCAAAACTCTCCGGCATCAGATTCATCCACTCGAACCTCTCCTGCTGCATAAGCGCGCAGCCACCACACCTGGTCTCGGACTCTTCGTAGGCGAACAGCCTCTGCCCAAAGGGCTCACAGGCGAACATTTCGGATCGGCAATAGGGCCGAATGCTCCGGTCTATGCGGCTCTCGAAGAATCCGGTTTTCTTCCGCGCGTGGTTGGACACGAGACGTTCTCCAACCTTAGCGTGGTGGTGGCCTCCTACGCTCAAGTGGCAAGCCGCGAGGAAGCCCGTGCCCTCGCGGCATTTGTCCACAACGGAGGGACTCTCCTGACCACCCCCTGGCTCGCATCTGCCACGGAGCACGGAAACGTCCTGAGCGTGTACCCCTCTGAGGAGAGCGGTTTGGCGGAACTTCTGGGATTCCGGCTTCTTCACACGAGCCAGAAACTCATCAAAGAGTCGGCGACTGTGCGCCTCGAGAGACTGGGAGGATCCGGCACTGTCACTCTCAAGGGTCATGGCAGGGACCGGGTGCTGGACCGGATGCAGGACGTGGAGGTTCTCGGCGCATATGACGACGAAACCCCATGTGTGCTCGCGCGATCTGTCGGGAAGGGGCGGGTAATCTACCTGAACATGGTGTTCGACTGGAACGACTGGTGGAACTCTTTCTACGCGCCTGAACGCGAAGCGTACAGGAAGGTCTTTGACGCTGCGCTGAGGTCAGCGGGACTTCAACCTTCCTTTTTCCTCGCGTTCGAGTCGGCAGAGCCAGTTGAGGACAATAAGGGTTGGTGGATCGCACCACTGAAAGGCCTTCCGGCCCGGGGAGAATCAGTTCCGTGGTGGGCCAGTCAGCTCTACACGGACCCTTCCGGCCGGCTTGCATATCTGGCGATCATTTCAGATCACCGCAGCCCATGGATCCAGGCGCGTCTGATATGGCCGCAGGCTGGCATGCGGTTCACAGAGCTGCTCACTGCGCGTGACCTGCCCCGGGACGATGACCACGTGCCGCTGGTTTCGCTCCGGCCTGGCGAAGGCGCCCTTGTGGCGATCACGCCTGAGAACATTCGGCGTCTCGATGTGGACGCTCCGAGGCGGGTTCCTGCTGGCCAGCCGATTCCTCTTCGCATCCGCGCCGTGGGAGCTGACCAGAACGCCGAGTATGCTCTGGTCGTGGACGTGACGGATCCTGAGGGGCAACCATCATGCGCTCATTCTCTCGCGAACGTCAGGGCTCCGGGAGGACGCTGTTCCGTGTCCATTCCCACGGCTCTCAACGACCAACCTGGAATCTATACGGTCAGAGTTACCGAGGCGATCAGCCGGAAGACGGCGCATGCCCGAGTTCATCTTATAACGACCGCTGAAATTCCTGACCGCACAAGACTCACTCCCTTCCCGGCGCGGCCGAGCGAAATCTGGCCGCCATCGAGCACAACCGGCGAGGAACTCCTGGCGAATCTGCGCGGTTTGCGCTCCGTTTACGAGGGGAATTGGGCTGGGCTGGAAGCCAAGTGGCGGCTGAGTTATTTTCTCAATGTGCCGTATCGGCCCCAAAGCCGGCATGCTTACGTGCGGCGTCTGCAGCGGGCGAACTGGAGCCGGTGCCGCAACATGATTGAGGCGGCCATGAGCGCTGGAGAATGGTTCTATCTTCTCGGCGAGGATCTCAATCGCGACCCTCGGACAGGGATGAGAATCGATCCCTTCGCCGGCGACATGGAGTCGGTGATCAGGAGCTGGTCCGACGGAGCCGCCAGACCCGTCCAGTCAGGCGAAGAAGGGTTCAAGTTACAGATCGTCCGGATCGGAAAAGGCGGACTGATCCTGGGTCCGTCGTGCAGCGTGGATCGCGCCGCGTATCATTCATCGGATTTTCAGGCGTGGCACGAGCGCCTGAAGAGAGCTTTGGCTGCGGCCAGGATGCAGTAAACCCGGCCGTCTGACCCGGCAGGAATTAGGAACTATGCCCTGACGAGGATCACAGGCAGAGCGCGGGCCGCCTCTTGTCGAACGCCCGCGCAGACCCATGGCGCCGGCTTTGCCCGGCAGGCTTTGCCATTTACCCTGACCGTCTCAAATTCGTCGTACAGAACGAAACGCACCTTGCAGGAGCCTCCAGAGGTCTCGGTCATCCGTGTGGAAATATCCAGATCGCGACGACTGGCCAGGGCCTTTATTTCGAGAGCACCCCGCCTGCCTTGCCTCGAATCGAGCGTGACTCCGTCGTCAAAAACATACCGGCATGCCGCGACGCGCTCGCGCCCTTTTCTGTGGAGAAACACGTGACATTCCACGCGATTGCCTTCGTACCGATTGTCGCCGGGCTCTCCCATCGCCATGGGGACAATGGTTCCCTCCCGGAAGTAAAGCGGCGTCTGGCGCATGCCAGCAGACACACGGACGCGGCGGCCCCCTCTGTGCCAGCGCGAGTCGAGAGCCGAATACCAATTCGCATCCGGCAGCACCACCGCGCGGCTGGTGCTGTTCTCCGAAACCACTGGAGCCTGCATGACAGCAGGACCGACCATGAATTGATCATCGATCTTTCCCAGCAGAAGCGATGGAGTGTCCGCGAAATCGTAGAACAGCGGCCTCAGGATTGCTTCACCATGCTCGGCCTGCTGAACGAAGAGATTGTAGAGGTACGGCCGCAGTTTGTAACGCAGACGAATGTAGTGGCGCAAAACCGCCATTACCCGCGGCCCGAATGCCCAGGGTTCCTGGGCGCGGGTTCCACAGGAGCTGTGATTGCGGCAGAATGGAAAAAGAAAACAGGCTTTCATCCAGTCCACCATCAATCGGGGGCTGGTGTCGTCCGCGAAACCTCCTATATCTGGACCATTGAACGGAATTCCAGAGAGCGCCAGGTTGAGGGAACACGGAATCGCGTTTCGCAGATAATGGTAGTTCGAGACATTGTCTCCTGTCCATATGGCGGAATAGCGGCTTGTGCCTATGAAGCCGGACCGGCTGATCAGGAAGATGCGTTCACCGGGATGCGCTGCCTGGAGCCCTGCGCGCGTGGCCTGCGCCATCCCGAGGGCGTACTGGTTGTGATACGTATCGTGAGCATCGTGTCCGTTGTTGAAGAGCATGTCTTCGACTTTCGACGAACCGGTGGATGGATCGTTCATGTCGATCCAGCAGCCATACAGCCCCCGCTCGGCAAAGGTCTTCACCTGCCTCGCCCACCACGACCGCGCCCGCGACATCGAAAAATCAGGGAACACGGTTTCGCCCGGCCAGACCAACCCCACGTAGTGTGCCCCCTGCGGATTCCGACAGAAGATGTTTTCCCTGCAGCCACTGTCGTACACCTCATAACCCGGCTCACGCTTGACACCCGGGTCTATGATGGGAATTACTCTCCTGCCGCGCTCCAGCAGACGCCGGAATGTGTGTGCAGGGTCCGGAAAATGCCGCCGATTGAAGGTAAACACCCTGAAATCTCTCATATAATCAATGTCCAGCCATAAGCCATCGCAGGGAATGCGGTAACGGCGGAATTGACGATCAAGATTTTCCAGATCCTTCGCGGACTTGTATCCCCATCGGCACTGGTGATAGCCCAGTGCCCACACCGGAGGCACAGGCGTCAATCCGACCAGGCGCTGCAGCTTGCGCGTCAACTCCGCCAGACTCGGCCCCACAATGATGTAGAGATCCGGCTGTCCCTGCTCGGCCCCGATCAACATCACATTGCGCCGCCTGCCCCTCCCATCCGGAACAGTACCCGCAGTGGAGATGAACGTGGCATGCGGATTATCCAGCAGCAGGCCCACATATGTATTGCCTCGCTTGATAATGACATAGGGCACGGAGACGTACAGAGGATCGGGGCGGCCGCATTTCACTTCCAGATGGTAGAAGTCGGCAAAAGCATCAGTATTCCAGAACTTTGTCTGTCGGCCGGACAATTCGAACCCCAGGAGCTTCTCGCCCATCCCGTAGAACTGGTCATCGTCCGTCCGATCGAATACGAACAACGACTGGCTGCCACACACACCGAAGGTCTGTCGCGGCGGCGAGGACAGCAATGTCCTTCCGCCGGCATCGCGCAAGGTCAGACCCAACCCAGCCCCGCAATCGAGGACGCAGCCCCCCTCAGCGCAAGCCTGCGCAGGCGGCAGAGAGAGGCCTGCCTGAGAGTAACTGCGAGGCCACAGAGCGCTCCGCACACCGATGTGGAATATATCGCCTGAGTAACGTCGTATCCCGACATGAATCCCGATGCGTCCGATCCTGCCGTCGCTCCGCGCGGATACCTTTTCGAGAAATTCGAAATTGGCGATATACGGTATCTTCCTGAAGTACATCGTATCCTCCTCATGCAAAATCTTCTTCAGCAGCTTATTCAAACTGCACCTGCCTCGAAAGGAAAATCCTGCTCTTCAAGCTGGCCCTGCTTTGTTGCGAGGCAATTGCCGCATGATCATGCAGCGTCATCTCTCCCGCCTCGCATCTGCCGCGCTCGGGAAAAGCTTAAGATCCGGGTTTAATTGAAAGTCATCGGCATGTCAGGCAAGGCGGCCGGTTTTTGAATGAAAAAACCCGGGTTGATTGTTCTGGTCCGCCCGAATAGACTGCAATCACAAGTCACCCGATGCACCGATGGCCACATATGCTCCGCCGGCCCTCCCGCTGCCGGTTGCGCGCCATGCGCCGCCGACCCAGCTCTGTCGCAGCCCTGAGTCTGCTGGCATGTGCCGGGCAGGTCCTTGCAGCCCCTGACTCTTACCGGGCAGTGGTCATCGCCAACGCCGCGAGCTGGGCCTCCCTGCGCATCGTCAATGAATATGCGGCTCTTCGCGGCATTCCTCCCCGCCATGTGATCCTGCTGGACCGTATCCCGGCCAACGAACGTGTCCCGGTGGAAACGTTCCGATGCGACATTCTCCAGCCGGTCTTCAGCGAGATCCAGCGGCGCGGACTTGAAAAGACCGTGGACACAATTCTGTGGGGACCGGATATTCCCACGGTCATTGATGTCTCCGGCGATCTCCAGGGGCGTACTCTCCCGGATATTCTTTCCCCGTACGCATCGCTCAACAGCCTGACATTCTTCGCTCAGGACGTGCTGGCAGGAAAGACAGGTTATCTCTCCCTCGAAGCCAACCCTTACGCCCGCAAGTTCCCCGGCCTGAAGCCGGATTCTCCGTGGACAGACGAGGAACGCGATCGTTTCGCCCGCGCTCTCGCAAAAATGAAGAAACCGTCGCCAGGGGATCCAAGCTCCCCTGCTCCATCGCCCTCGGAAGCGCTGGCACTTCTTGCCGCGCTTCTCAAATCCCATCCGCGCTCGGCCCTGCTCCACTATAACCTGGCGTGCGCTCAGACCCTCGCCGGACAGCCTGACGCAGCGCTCGCCAGTTTGAAACGCGCGATCCGTTTCGGCTGGTCAGACGCCCGCACCATGCAGCTCGATGAAGACCTTGCATCCCTTCGCAAGCGCAAGGATTTTGCAGGGTTGGTGAAACAGCTGCAAGATCTTGACGTGCGGGTATCGCCTCATTTGCCGTTCACAGGCGCTTCCGGAGGCGTCCGTTACTGGCTCTCTGCGGTGCTCGCATGCACGTCGGGACGCGGGACTTCGACAGACGATGCTCTGGAAGCCCTGCGCCGCGCCGCGGCTGCCGACGGCACGTGCCCGGGTGGCACGGTGTATTACATGAAAAACAGCGACATCAGGTCCACCACCCGCCAATGGGCTTTCGCCTCCGCAGTACGGAAGCTCGCCTCGCTCGGGGTGGAGGCCTGTGTGATGGAGGGCTTTCTCCCCACAGGGAAAACAGATGTCGCAGGGCTGATGATCGGGTCCGCAGACCTGGCCTGGCGCGACACCGGAAGCAGCCTCCTGCCGGGCGCAATCGCAGAGCATCTCACAAGCTGGGGAGGCTTGCTGACTGAAGAGGCGGGGCAAACACCCCTCACTGAGCTTCTTGTCTGGGGCGCTGCGGGTGCATCGGGTACAGTCAGCGAACCGTACGCGCTGCAGGGAAAATTCCCCAATGCTTTTATCCATTGGTTCTACGCCCAGGGCGCTAATCTTGCGGAAGCGTTTTACGAATCTGTCACCGGCCCGTACCAGCTTCTCATCGTTGGTGACGGCCTGTGCCGTCCGTGGGCGCCTCCTGTCTGCGTCTCTCTGGCCACAGACCCTGCCCCAACTGAACCGCTGCGCGGGCGCGTCCGGATCAACGTCAAAGCAGCAGGGCCCTTCGCATCCCGCGTGAAAGGACTCGTCGTTCTTCTCGATGGAGAACCTTTGCGAATGCTTCGCGGATCATCAGGAAAGTTCGTCTGGGACACCTCTCAGCATGATGATGGTTTCCACACTCTTGGCGCGGCCCTTTCAACGCAGACAGCTTCTCCTGCCACGGGTCAGACCCAACTCGAGGTCCGGATCGCAAACGCTGTGGATGCGCCCTGGACCATTCAGGCTCCCGAAACCGCGGCCTGGGACAAGCCGCTCGTCATTGACCTGGCACTGGCCGGCGCAGAGTCGCTCGTTCTGGATCACGCGGGCTACACCCTTGCGCAAATTGCCGGCGGTCGCGGCCAGGTCACCCTGGACCCGCGCAGACTCGGCGCTGGCCCCATCACTCTGGAGCCTCGCGCCTTCGTGCAACGCGGCGGCCGCCGCATCACGGTGCATGGCCGGCCGCTTCGCCTGCGCGTGGAACCTCCGGCCTTTCTCGAACCCGGCCAACCCCCGCCTCTGGAGGACGGCATTATTCTCACAACAGGCGACGGCCACAGCATTCCTCTCGATACCCTGGCCAAATATCGCTTCCAGGCATCGCATGACAGGGCACGGACGCCATTTGTTCTCACAACCTGGGTGCGGACAGACACCCAGACGGTCTATCAGGTCTTCCTCGACGGACCTGCGCGAACGGCCGAGGTCCGTGTCAACGGCGTACTCTGCGATTGGATCCGCTATCAAGCTTCGCCGGTCTTCGTTCCTCTTCCCCTGAAAGCCGGGTGGCACGAACTCCGGGTGTCCGGAAATGCCCAGGCTGGCGATGAACTGGATATTCGTTTCGGTGGACCGGGTCTGCGCCGCCTCGCCGCGCCGCGTTTTAAAAGGCCTTCCGCGGCTCGCAAGGCATCAGGGTAAGAATATCCGCGTTCCCTGCCGACGGGTGCGACGATGGAGCCGAATGTCGCGAAGCAAGCCGCCGAGTTGTTTCCGTCTTGACTCTGCCCATTATTTTGCGTGATACAGGATGCAGTGCGAATAAATATATATCAGAATAAGGGAGCATAACCATGAAGCAAAACCATGCTATTGGTCCAAAGACGGCAGAGACCAGACGCCGCGCGCACACCTGTATGGGAATCTTTTCTGCAACAGGTCATGCAAGCCGGCCATCTCTCGGACACAAAATCCTGGATGAGAAGAAGAGGTCTGTTGCCATCTTCCTGGCCATCTGTCTTGGTGCAGTGGCACTGGCCACCGAGACTGAACATCTGGGCATCCGGATTCTTCCTGCCCCCGGCCCGGTCAAGGTGGATGGCGTTTTCGATGACTGGGACCTTTCCGGCGGCGTCTTTGTGTGCAGCGACGCAGAAAACCTCCGGGAGAAATTGGCATGCTGGTTTCATCTCATGTACGACAGGGACAATCTCTACATCCTCGCGCGCTGGATAGACGAGACTCCTCTCAGTAATCCCGGGACGGTCAAGGGCAGCTACGGATTTGCCGGCGATTGTCTTCAAGCCAGATTCATCACGCATCCCGGCGAGCCTGAGAAGGAGCGAACCTCACACATCACGGCGTGGAGGGACCGCGACGGACTTGATGTGGTGGATATCGCCTATGGCAAACAGTTCAACGAAGGAGGGCTCAAGGACGCTCAGACCGAAGGAGCCGTTCAGGAATTCCGCGTCAATCAGGACGGACGGGGCTATGTCCAGGAAATCTCCATTCCGTGGAGGCTGCTGATCAAGGGCGACACGGCTCCCCGGGCCGGCGAGGTGATGACGGTCACAGTGGAGCCGAACTTCAACAGTACGGCTGATCTGCGCATCTCCATGAAGGACATCTTCAAACCAGGAGTCCTTCCAGACCGCGTTTTCACTTTCATGGCCAGTTCCTGCTGGGGTCCCGGCACGCTCGAACCTCACGGCGGCCTCGCGCCGCCGCCGGTCAGGCTGTCAGACGGCCGCCAGTTCACGGTGCGCCTCGTGGATGGCGTTCCGACCGTTGACTGGACAGGCCTCATCAAAGCCAGGGAGCTGATCGGTTTTCTGCCGATCCGGCTTGCACTGCCCGGAGACGGCTTTGTGTCTGTGCAGATTGTGAATGCCGAAGGGCTGGTGGTGCGCCAGCTCATGGCTCAAGAGTTCATGACAAAGGGCGAACACGAGATAAAATGGGATGGGTTGACCACGCCGAACTGGCGCCAGCCAGGCGAGCCGGTTCCGGCAGGGAAATACCGGTGGCGCGGCCTGTGGCACAAGGGAATCGGGCTGCGGCTCAAGGGATGGGCGTGTAACGGAGGCAAGGCGCCCTGGGACAGCCCGGACGGCAGGGGGAATTGGGGCGGCGATCACGGGATTCCGGTGGCCTGCGCCAGCGATGGCGAGCGCATTTACCTCGGCTGGTCCGGCGCGGAAGCCGGCAAGGCTCTGCTGGCGGTCGATCCGGAAGGAAACGTGGTGTGGCGATGCAGCCGCGGCGGCATGTCCGGGGCGGAGCTGGTGGCGGCCGCGACCGGCACGGTCTATGCCGTGAATTGGGATGGCGCAGTGTTCCGGGTGGATGCGCGGACCGGCAAATTCACGGATTGGAGCGGATCAGGCAGCACTGATCTTTCGCTGCGGGAAATTCTGGGCGAAGAACCGGGCAAGGACGAAAAGCCGACCGGCCTCTTTGCGTCCGGAGACCGGCTCTATGTGGCGTTCGGCAGTCGGAATCTCATCGTGATCCTCGACGCCGGCAGCGGCCGGCCCCTGAAGCGGCTCAGCGTTGCCGAGCCTTCGGATATGGAGAAGCCCGGCGCTGAACTCATGGTCGTGTCCGAGCACAGGACGGTCATGGCGATCAACGAGGAGACCGGCATGACGCGGCCCTTCGCCTCGTCGGGCTCATGGATCGGAGGTCTGGCCGCGTCCCGCGACGGCACGCTTTTCGTGGGAACACGCGATCCTGACAATCAGATCAAGGTGTTCGACAGTAACGGCCGGGAGCAGAAAGCAATCGGACGGCCGGGCGGTCGGCCGCTGCTCGGCCGGTGGGACCCGACAGGTCTTCGGTTCATCCTGGGCATGGCCCTCGATGGCCGCGGTCAACTCTGGGTCATGGAAGCGGATGCGATGCCGAAGCGGGTTTCGGTCTGGGATGCTGGCACAGGCGCGTTCGTGCGGGAATTTTTCGGTCCGACGTCATATGGGGCCCTCGGCGGGGCCATCTGCCCGGCCGATCCCACGGTGATGGTCGGGCAGGGATGCGAATGGAAACTGGATGCGCAGACAGGACGCGGCGCCTGCGTGAGCGTGATAACACGCGAGGGAATGGAGAACGCGCGGTTCGGCGTCGGATCCAATGGCCGCGTATATCTGGCTGTGGCAGGGCATTGGGCGTTCAACAATGGGCCGGTGCGCATTTTCGAACGCGTTGGCCAGGGAGAATATCGGCTGAGAACAATGTTCTATTACAGGGCGAAGGATGGTTCAGAACTGACCCAGCCCAGCGGACATGGCAGGAGCCTGGAAGCGGCTGAGACACTGATCTGGTCGGATGAAAACGATGATCAGACCCGGCAAGCCGGCGAAATAAGCGGGGTGAGCGGCGAACTGCGATTCAGCGGCTGGTACATGTTCATGACCGCTGATCTGACCTTCTACGCGGACAATCGCCAGTACAAGGTGGCGGGATTCACGAAATGCGGCGCGCCGCGCTACGATCTGGCGGCGCCGGTTATCATGCCGGCGGCGGGGCTGGGTTCCGCAGATGGCCGCCTCGTACTTCAATCCGGCGAATACGGAGCCGCTCAATCCTGGTTCCGCTGTTTCGAGATCGCATCGGGCCGGGAGTTGTGGACCTATCCTGACAATTTCGTCGGCGTTCATGGCTCTCACAAGTCATGTCCGCCTGAGGTCGGAATGATCCGAGGCTCCTTCGGCCCCTGCGGGTGCGCGGCTCTTCCTTCTCCGGTGGGCAACATCTGGGTCATTACATCGAATGTCGGGGAATGGCACATTCTGACTGCAGACGGATTCTATCTGACCCGGCTTTTCCAGGGGGATCCGATGAAGGTTCGCTTCCCGGAGGCTGCGGTGCCTGGCGCCATCCTTGATAATGCGCCACCCGGCCTCGGCGGTGAGGATTTTGGCGGTTCGATAACGTTGGCTCAGGACGGCCGGCTGTACCTGCAGGCTGGCAAGACGGGATTCTGGAATGTGGAGGTTGTCGGCCTTGACACGGTCAAAGCGCTGCCTGGCGGCGCTCTCGAAGTCGGCGCGGGCGACATCCCGAAGGCTGAGGAATGCCGGGCGCTTCTTCTCAAGGCTGCGGCCGGACCGCGGCGCATGGCCATTCATCGCGGCACTCCTTCGTTCACAGGGGATCTGGACCGGGATTTTGCAGGAGCCGACATCATCGAATACAGGAAGCAGGAGAATGCCGCTGTCCGCTCGGCCGCAGCGTGGGACGACAAATGCCTTTACCTCGGCTGGGAAGTTCGTGACGAAACGCCTTGGGTCAACGGCGCATCGGCTCCGGAGTTCATGTACACGTCTGGAGATACGGTGGATTTCCAGCTTGGCACAGATGCCAAGGCGGACAGGAACCGGGGAGAGGCTGCGTCGGGAGACCTCAGGCTGTCGCTGGGGAATTTCCAGGGACAGGCCACCGCGGTTCTCTACCGGCCAAAGGGCCGGGAAAAAGCGCCGAAAACATTCTATTCGGGGGTTGTCCGGGAGGGATACACCATGGACTGCGTTCGGATTCTGAAGGACGCCCGCATCCATGTCAGTGTGGACGGGGCGGGAAAACGATACGTGGTTGAAGCGGCCGTGCCTCTGTCGGATTTGGAATTCAAACCCGCGCCGGGGCTGGAACTGCCTGGGGACTTCGGCGTCACTCATGGAGACTCCAGCGGCCGCGACACGGCCTTGCGGACAGCCTGGAGCAACCCGTCCACAGGCATCGTGAATGACGACGTATTCGAACTCAAGATAGAGCCGCGTTACTGGGGCACACTGGCTTTTGAAGAATAGATGGCGATGCGCCAGAGCGCGAACCGAGCTTGCCGAATCGGTCTTGCCGGCGTAGTTTTCTTTTCAGTGCTTGAGGCCTCATTCTGCGTTTAAGAAAATGCGCAGCCGGCAGGTCAGGCATTACCGAGTGACTGACCTGGCCAGGCATGGCAATGGGAGTTCATGCCAATGAAGTCACTGGCATCTCTGGCAATAGCAGCCGCACTTCTGAGCGGATGTCTCCTGGCTGCGGACGCGAACACGAACGCTGCCGGGCAATCCCTGCAGCTCCAACTCGAACTGACCGATGGTTCCCGTATTGTCGGCATTTCGAAACTCGAATCCGTGGCCATGGAGACCCCCTACGCCAGAATAGATATCCCTGTGAAGCAGATTCGAAGCCTGCAACTCGG
>Ga0272448_1004848_pt1 | contig 15127 bp, 14 predicted proteins | sample YNPCB0191_FD_202220 | JGI IMG/M metagenome (GOLD analysis project Ga0272448, IMG submission 202220) | Hot spring sediment microbial communities from Yellowstone National Park, WY, United States - YNP-CB-019-1 | ecosystem: Environmental > Aquatic > Thermal springs > Hot (42-90C) > Sediment...
TCCTTCATGGAAACAAGGGGACAGAACAAAAACTTCTGGTGGTGGATACCAGCGTTTTAATTGATGGCAGGGTCTACGAACTGGCCTTAAGTGGTTTCCTGGACTATACCATTGTTATCCCCAAGTTTATTATTCGGGAGATTCACAGTCTCTCAGACTGCTCCAGCGAGTTAAAGAGACAGCGTGGTCGGCGAGGTCTTGATGTTCTTAACCGTCTGCGCAAGGATGACCGTCTGGATGTGAAAATCTATGATATTGATTTTCCAGATATTGAAGCTGTAGATTCCAAGCTGGTTAAAATGGCCTCTCAATTAAAGGCAGCCATCCTTACCAATGATTTCAATCTCATGAAGGTAGCTGAGGTGCAAAACATAAAAGTTTTGAATCTTAACAGCCTGGCCACTTTGATGCGGCCCAGGCTGATGAGTGGAGAGGAAATAAACCTGAAGATTGTTAAGGAAGGAAAGGAAGCTGGTCAGGGGGTGGGGTATCTGGAAGACGGCACGATGGTGGTTGTAGAGAATGGTGCGCTTTATATAGGCAAGGTTGTGGACATTGTTATTGATAGTGCTATCCAGACTACCACCGGCCGTATCATCTTTGCCAAACTAAAATCGGAAACCAGGTGAGAAAGTTCTGCTGCTTAAAAAGCAGGAATTCTGACCTTTACTTCTACTGAGAGACGGGATGGTCGGTGTTGTTCTGGTGGGAGCCGGGGCAGGAAAGAGGCTGGGGTATAAAAAGCCCAAAGCTTTCGTCCAGGTTGCTGGCAGGCAGCTTCTTAGTTATGTGCTGGAAACTTTCAGTTCCGTCCCGTCCATCAGAGAAATAGTGCTGGTGGTTCCACCACCATATTTAAAGATAAAGAAAAGAATTCTTTCTCGCTGGCCTTGTGTCAGGAAGGTCGTTGGTGGTGGGCAGGAAAGATACCATTCTGTATGGCAGGGGTTAAAAAATCTTTCTCCCCGGTGCGATATTGTCCTTATTCACGATGTAGCCAGACCAATGGCAGGGAAAAAATTGATAGAACAGGTTATCCGGACCACCACGGAAAAGGGAGCCTGTGTCCCGGCTGTACCTGTAACTGATACCATAAAAAGGATACAGCACAATATCGTTAGAGCCACCATCCCCAGAGAAGGACTGGTTGCAGTCCAGACACCGCAGGGTTTTCGCAGGCAGTTGCTGGAAAAAGCTTTTTCCTGGGCTAAAAGAACAGGCGTCTACGGCAGTGATGATTCTTTCCTTGTAGAACAACTTGGTTTTCCGGTTAAGGTCATTTCAGGAGATTTCACCAACATAAAGGTGACCACACCCTACGAGTTAGCATTAGTCAGATTTTTTTTGCGCAGGTACAGGTCTGTGGAAAAGGAGAAGGAGAAAAATGCAGGAAAAATATGGCGTGACCTATCCTGAAGGTTTTTTAGCTGCCGGGATTTCCTGCGGTATTAAAGGAAACGGGAAAAAAGACCTTGCTCTTATTTTCTCAGAAAAAGATTGCGTTTCCGCTGGTTGCTTTACAACTAACCAGTTTAAATCCTACAGTCTCATTTGGAGTCAGAAACATATCAGGGGTCCTATCCGGGCAGTACTGGTTAATAGCGGTAATGCTAATGCCTGTAATGGTCCGGAAAACTGGACACTAACCAGAGAATTAGCGCAGCAGACCGGGCAACTTTTTCATCTGCCACCTTCTTCTATTCTTCTGGCTTCTACCGGCATTATTGGCCGTAGACTACCAGTAGAAAATATTTTGAGAGTTTTGCCTGAATTAAAGAAAAACCTTTCTGCAGATGGTCACCGGGATGCGGCTTTAGCTATTACCACCACTGATACCCATCCCAAGGAAGACCAGAAACAGCTCCCTATTCCTGGGAGGAAAAAAAAGGTCTCCCTCGGCGGGATGGCTAAAGGAGCAGGGATGATTAATCCTCATCTGGCGACCATGCTCTGTTTTTTGACTACTGATGCTTGTATACAGCAGCAAGCACTTTCCTCTGCCCTGAAGAATGCCGTGGAAGATTCCTTCAACATGATTACAGTAGATAACGACCGCAGCACCAATGATACAGTTATTCTTTTAGCCAACGGTTTGGCCGGCAATAGGATAATTCACCTGGAAACAGAAGAATACGAAATCTTTGCTCAGGGATTGAAGGACATCTGCAGGCAACTGGCAAAAGAGATTGCTTATGACGGCGAAGGAGCCAGTAAATCGCTGCAGGTGCAGGTAAAGGGAGGCTTCTGCGTCTCTGATGCGAGGCAGGCAGCCAAAAAAGTTGCCGGCAGTAATCTGGTAAAAGCTGCAGTTGCCGGCGGATGGCCTAACTGGGGAAGAATTCTGGCTGCTCTGGGGTCCACTAATGTGCGTCTTAAAACTTCCCGGGTAAAAATCAGTCTTTGCGGAATAGATGTCTACTATGGTCAACCATTACCCTACCAGGAAGAAGAAATTAAAAGACGCCTTTCCGGCCGGCAGATTACTATTGAGATTGATTTAGGTTCAGGCCAGGCACAGGCTGTAGCCTGGGGTTGTGACCTGACAGAGGAATACGTGAGAATTAACAGGGAAGAATAAATGATAGTCCCGATGCTACGCTTCTATCTTTTTTTAGTCGGGGACGTAGAAAAGCTTCTGGAACAATTGCAAAAAAGAGGGCTGGTGGAAGTGGAAAAACTACCCCAGGAGTTTGGTTTTCTACCTGACAGGTCTGACAGGTCCGATACGGAAACAATTCTGCAACAGGTTGATTTTGTCAAAAAAGTCCTTGGTCCCAGGGCTACCGGCAAGGTACTTCTCCGCCACTCCCGGGAGGAGGAAAAACTCGTTCAGGAAACACCGTTAGAGACAATCTTTTCCTTGGCCAGAGAGATTCAGAAAAAAATAGAAGTCTTAGCCAGAAGGGAGAAAAGTCTAAAACAGATGGTGGAAGAGCTAGAAACTATTGAAAAACTTGACATACCACCCGCAGAATTAAAAACACTGAAAAATTTTGCTGCACGTTTCTTTTTCTCTCCGGCAGAGAAAGCCAGCTGGCTGGTGGAAAATTACGATTGTCCGGTGCAACTTTTGCAGACAAAAGCCACGCGCAGCCTGCTTCTGATTATCTTCCCGGTCCAGGAGATGGAAGAAAGAGTAAAAAAATTACTTGCTCTTGGCCTCTCAGAAGTTTCTGTCACTCCTTACCACCGCAAACCTTCCCTCATTCTGGAGAGGGCACACTCCCTTCTGGAAAGAACAAGAAAGGAAAAAGAAGATATCTCCGGGCAACTGGAAAAGTTATCTCTCTGGAAGGAGAAGATCCTTGTGCTTTCTGACTGGTATAACAGCCGTAAGGTTCTGGGCGAGAACTTACAACTTATTTCCAGTTCCATGTTTGTAAAGGGTTTCTGCGGCTGGGTTCCACAACCAAAGCTCAAAGAATTTCAAGAATTTTTAGAAAAATACTGCCCTGATTATTGCCTGATAACTAAACCAGCTTGCCCCCAGGAGAATCCGCCGGTAGCCCTGGCTAATCATCCGCTGGTAGAACCGTTTGAAGTGGTTACAGATACCTACGGCAAACCGCTCTATGGCACTATTGACCCCACCGGACCACTTTCCCTTTTCTTTGCTCTGTCTTTCGCTTTCTGTCTGACTGATGCGGCTTATGGTGTAATACTAACTGCCGTCTCTCTCTTTCTCCTAAAGTATTTCCGTTTTCAGGTGCAGCTGCGTAAGTTCTTTCTCCTGATGGGCATCAGCGGTTTTTTCACTGTTTTGTTAGGAACCCTTACCGGTGGCTGGTTTGGAGATTTACTTACTCTGGTTCCTGCTCACTGGAAAATTACTTCTTTCCTCAGGAAACTGGCCGTGGTTAACCCCCTGGGGAACAGCAGAGAAACTTTTCTTTTTCTTGGTATCGGCCTTATTGTGGGTTACCTTCAGATTATCTGGGGATTATCTCTCAATATCTGGAAGTACCGCCGATACCCGCAAAATTTGATAGAACCATGGATTCTTCTTCTCATCCAGATACTGGTTCCGGTTATTGCTTTCACTATTTTCCTCGGGCATTCCCCTTCCTGGATGATAATTTTTCTGGTTTCTTTTCTCTTTTTCTGTTTTCTCAGTCTTTCTCTTCTGAAAGCCCGGCAGGAAGAAAATTTTTTGCTTAAACTTTTCTGGGCTTTTTACACACCCTACAATGTAGCAGCTGGAAATCTTCTAGCTGACCCTCTTAGCTACTGCCGGCTCTTCGGACTTGGTCTGTCCACTTCGGTCCTTGCTCTGGCTGTCAACAAAATTGTTTTTCTCTCCTGGAACCTGCCTTATCTGGGCTTTCTTGTAGCAATCTTTGTTTTCCTTCTCGGACACTTAAGCGTTCTTGCTATCAATCTTTTAGGAGCCTATGTTCATTCCAGCAGGTTGCAATATCTGGAATTTTTCAGCAAATTTTTTGAGGCTGGGGGTCGTCCTTTCCGGCCGTTTACTGAAACCAGAAAACATACTATCCTGCAGAAAGGAGGCTGAGCATGGTTAAGGAAAAGGTTCTGGATCCCTTACAGGAAGTTGCTGGCAGATTCTGGTCAGGGCTGTCCCGGGTCATCGGCGCTCTTTTTATTTTCCTTGTTGGCTGGATAGTCGCGCGGCTGGTGCGGATTTTGCTCATCCGCTTTTTTCGTCTTCTGAAACTGGATAATCTTGTGGAGGATTCAGGGTTAAAGACACTTCTGGATAAAGGCAATGTTACCAGTTCCCCTTCAGAACTTTTAGCCACAGGTGTTTACTGGCTTGTCATGCTGGTGGTGGTATTCATTGCTATCAACTTTGCTGGTATAGAGATACCCGGCACAGTTATTAATTCTGTCCTGAGTTTCATTCCCAGGTTTATTCTGGGGTTACTTGTTTTCATCTTTGCGATGTTTTTAGGTAACATCCTGGGAGAAATAGTCCGGACCTCAGCGGCTAATGCGGGCATAGAAAAAGCTATTTTCCTCGGTCGCTTAACCCGGATAGCCATTACCACTTTTGGTATTGTAGTTGCCCTTCAAGAGATAGGTATAGCAGCAGAATTTATCGGCAATGTTTTTATTGTGGTTTTAGCTTCTTTTTGCTTTGGTGGTGCGCTTGCTTTCGCTCTGGGTGCCAAGGATCTGGTGAAAAAGTACCTGGAGGATTGGACAGAGAAAAAATCTTAAGATAATTTTCTGCGTATCCCGGTTGCTTTAAAGAAAGAAATGAAGTAGAATAAAAGCTGGGGCGCATAGCTCAAGGGCAGAGCACTGTGCTGATAACGCAGGGGTTCGTGGTTCGAATCCACGTGCGCCCACTTTACAACTCGCGGTAAAGTTTTTCCACCAGGTCTGGATTTCTCACCACTACTACCGGACAGATACAGCGGTGGAAGATTAAACTACCCTCATCAAAAAACTTTTCTTTCAAAGAAAGAGATTCTCTCAGCTCCCCCATTACCAGAAGGTCTATCCCCAATTCTTCAATCACCCTGGCTACTTCCTGATGGGGAATACCTTTCCGTAAAATTGCTTGAAAAACCAGACCTTTACTTTCTGCTGCCTTCTGAAACCGTTCCAGAAAAGACCTGGCCTGCTCCTCCAGTTCTCTTTCGTATTCTACTGCCTCCACACTAACCAAGATTTTGCTCCGGAGCAGTTCTTGAAGGGCTTTCTCATCTATGACATGGATACCGGTGAGTCTGGCTCCCAGACGGCAGGCCAGGTAAATACCAAACTTGGCTGTAGGTAATGAGGCTGACGGGTCAGCCGCTACACACACCCCGATATGTCCTAAAGGCACCGGTCTCCCCCTTGTTTTCCTTCAGCCCTTACCCCTTTCCTTGATTAATTTCAGAACAGAAAAGGATTCCCTCAGTTCTTCATCCAGCCTGTCTCCTATAGACTTGAGATTTTCTTCCAGAGCAGGCAGATGCACTTTTTCTATCGCCCTTACCTTGCGAATGGTACGTCTGGCTTCATGAATTAACCGCAAGAGGGCAATTTTCTTCTCTGCCACCAATCCCAGCATCTGCAAAATTTCTTTAAAGGCTACAATCGCCTGGTCTACATAAAGACTGACCTGGTGAGGACTGAAATACGGAGGGTGGTCCTCTATTTCTACCTGGACTGCCGGAGCGTCCACTCCCATCAGCCGGTGGTGGGAGATACGCACGTTAGTTTTTATTCCCACAGCAAAACTCAGTTCTTCCAGCTTTTGCCGTCCCATAGCCACCACTGCCTGGTCCACTATCTTATAGGCTGCCTCCAGAGCTCTGTCCAGTTCTTCTTCTGCCCGGGAAACAATCGCCGCCAGGCCTGTCAGTTCGTTCAAAAGAATCCTCCTTTTCTCATCAAGAAGCTGATGGCCTTCCCTGGCCAGGACTAAACTTCTTTTGATTTTCAAGAAATTGGTTCTGGTAGCCGGTAAATTACTCATTTTTCCCCTGATAATACTTCTGCAATGTTTCCTGACTGATTCTTACCAGTTCCTCCCTGGGCAGTAAAGAGAGAACCTTCCAGCCCAGGTCTAAACTTTGTTCCAGGCTTCTTTGTTCTGTCGGGCCCTGACTTAAAAATTCGCGCTCAAAAGAATCCCCGAACTGAAGATAAAGATGGTCCAGAGGTGAAAGTTCTTCCTCCCCGACAATATCTGCCAGGGCACGGATTTCCTTAACACGGGCATAGCAGGAAAAAAGCTGAGAAGCCAGAGAGGGATGGTCTTCCCTGGTCAGTCCCTTACCAATGTTATCCTTCATCAGACGGGAAAGGGAGGGTAATCCAGCGATAGGCGGATAAATTCCCCTGTTAGCTAAATCCCTTTCCAGCACAATCTGACCCTCAGTAATAAATCCTGTTAAATCAGGCACAGGATGGGTAATATCATCATTGGGCATGGTCAGAATTGGTAGTTGCGTGATGGAACCAGTCAGACCTTTTACCATACCTGCCCTTTCATAGAGGCTGGCAAGGTCGCTGTAAAGGTACCCGGGGTATCCCTTCCGGGCAGGTATCTCCCCGCGGATGGTGGATAGTTCCCGTAAGGCTTCACAGTAGTTAGCCATATCAGTCATAATCACCAGCACATGCATATTTTTGGAGAAAGCAAGAAACTCTGCACAGGTAAGAGCTACCCTGGGAGTCATTAACCTTTCAATTGATGGACTATCAGCCAGACTGAGAAAAACAGCCACTCTTTCCAGAACCCCTGATTCTTCAAAACTCCGGAGAAAAAAACGGGCAGTGTCATACTTAACTCCCATGGCTGCAAAAACCACACAGAAACGTTCCCCTTTCACATTTGCTTGTCTGGCAATCTGAGCAGCGATGGTATTGTGAGGCAATCCGCTTCCTGAAAAGATAGGTAATTTTTGACCTCGCACCAGGGTATTCATAGCATCAATAGCGGTTATTCCTGTTTCAATAATTTTACTGGGATAATCCCTGGCTACAGGATTAATTGTTAGCCCGTTCACATCGTACATCTCCTCTGCTGGCATCCAGGGCAAACCATCTACCGGTTGACCAAGCCCGTTGAAGACCCGTCCCAGCATTTCTTCGCTTACTCCAATGGTCAACGGCTTTTCCTGAAAACGAACCCGGCAATTGTTCAGGGACAATCCTGTCGTTCCCCCCAATACCTGAACTACGGCATATCCCTGGCCAACTTCCAGTGTTATCCCCACCCGGGAATTTCCAGCATCATCAGTAATTTCCACCAGTTCGTTGTAGCCAACCTGGTGAATATTTCTGATAATGAAGATAGGACCAACTACTTCTTCCAGCCCCACATATTCCCTGAGTCTGTACTCTGACATTTAAAACTCCTCTCTTTGGAAGCTACCTTCAATCCTCTTCAGCAAATCTTCCATCTCATTCAGCCTGTTTTCCGGATAGGTTGTTTTCATCCGCAGGAGTTCCTGGTAAACCGACAACTTGCTGATCCGGGAAACAGAAAGCCCTTCCTTTACTGCAGCTTCTGCTTTCTGGTGGAAAAAGACAATCGCTTTAAGCATCAAAAACTGTTTTCGCGGTGAAGTCCATGTATCCACCGGGTCATAAGCGTTCTGCTGCAAAAAGGCGTTTTTAAAAAGAGTACATGTTTCCAGGACAAGTCGCTGACTGGAAGGTAAAACATCAGGTCCAACCAGTTTCACTATCTGCATTAATCTTTGTTCTTTCTGCAGAAGTTCCAGAATAGTGTACCGCAATTGCAACCATTCAGGACTGATTTTTTCATGATACCAGTTGCGAATATCTTCCACATACTCTGAGTAACTCTCCACCCAGGAGATAGAAGGATAATGCCGGGAATTTGCCAGCTCCCGGTCCAGAGCCCAGAAAGCACGGACAAATCTTTTTGTGTGGGAAGTTACCGGTTCAGAAAAATCTCCTCCTGGCGGAGAAACTGAAGCAATAATGGAAACCGAGCCAGAATTTCCATTCAAAGTCTCAACCGCTCCTGCCCTTTCATAAAATTCCGCCAGTCTGGACGGCAGGTACGCAGGGAAACCCTCTTCCAGGGGCATTTCTTCTAACCGGCCGGAAAGCTCTCGCAGGGCTTCAGCCCATCTGCTGGTAGAATCAGCCATCAATGCTACATGGTAGCCCATATCCCTGTAATATTCTGCCAAGGTAATGGCTGTATAAATACTTGCTTCCCTGGCTGCCACCGGCATATTGGAAGTATTGGCAATAAAGATTGTTCTTTCCATAAGAGGTCTGTTTTTCCTGGGGTCTATCAACTGGGGAAAGTTCAGGAGAACATCAGTCATTTCGTTACCCCTTTCCCCGCAACCAACAAAAACCACAATATCAGCATCGCTCCACTTGGCTGTCTGGTGCTGGATTACTGTCTTCCCTGTTCCGAAACCACCAGGGACAGCCACACAACCTCCCTTGGCGAGAGGGAAAAGGGTATCAATCACCCTCTGCCCGGTTAAAAGAGGTTGGTCCGGTTCAATCTTTTTACGGTAAGGACGTGCCTTTCTCACCGGCCAGCGCTGGTAAAGAGAAACCGGAAATTTACCCTGATTGTTCTCTAAAACAGCGATGATATCTTCCACACGGTATTCTCCAGGTTCAGCTATCCAGGTAAGTTTCCCGGAGACAAACGGTGGCGCCAACACTCTGTGGGTGACCAGCTCTGTCTCCGGAACTTCACCCAGGATGGACCCGGGGCTCACGTCCTGTCCCGTACCAGCAAGAGGTTTAAACTGCCACAAACGAGTCCTGTCCAGTGCTGCTGCCTGGATTCCCCGACTGATAGCGATACCCTGCTTTCTGTAGATAAACTCCAATGGCCTCTGAATACCATCGTAGATGGTGCCCAGAAGGCCAGGTCCCAGTTCCACTGACAGTGGTTGATTCTCAGAATAAACTGGTTCTCCCGGCCGAACTGAAGTGGTATCCTCATATACCTGGACCAGAGCATGGTCACCCTTGAGATGAACGACCTCCCCTACCAGGTGGAAACTTCCCACTTCTACCATGTCCATCATTCTGAGTAAACTGTTCCCTTCCACTTCTACCACCGGGCCATTTACCCGGTAAACCCGACCAACTATCCCGGGCATCTATCTACCTCTCTTTCATCAATTCCCTCTGGATATTTTCTCTCTCTCTCTTCAACCAGGTGGAAAATCTGTAATCAAAGTTTACCCGGCCATCAACTGACTGAACAATCAACCCGCTATCCTGGAAATTACCTGACTGAAGATGTACCTTCGCAACACGGTTTCTGACAGCGGTACAGATTTTTTTCATCTCTTCCAGGAATTCAGAATTCATCAGTTCCCGGTCTACCTCAGAATAGATAACCACCAGCTCATCCTGGTTTATGACCCTGGCTCCTTCTCCCACGATGTCCAGGAGAAACTTCAGGTAGCCCGGACTTTTTCTAAACTCCTGTGCTAAATCCTGCACTGCTTTTAGAACATCTTCCACAAAGATACCTGCCTGCTGGAGAATAATCTTTCTTTTTTCCAGCTGCAAGGAAGAGAAAAACTTCTGTCTCAAAATGGTTTGCTGTCTTTCATATTCAGTCAGAAGTTCCTGCCTGATTTTTTCTGCCACCTTCTGACCTTCCTCTTTGATATTCTCTGCTTCCTTCTGACTCCGGTCCAGAATATCTTTCGCCTGTTCTTCTGCTTCTTTCAAAATTGTCTCACAGATAAGTTCCACATTCTGACCGGCTGTTTCCTGCATGTCATTTTGCTTCATTTTTTTTCTGGTTTAGACCGTGATACCCAGCGCCTGCTTCAAAAATTCCTCTACTGGCTTCCGCTCTTTCCTTTTCCCCCGGGAAGGAATTTCCAGTACCAGCGGGAATTCCTGCCGGTAAAGCAACTCTTCCACTTCCTTTCTCATAAAAGAGACTGCCTGCTCGGTAATCAGGATGATACCAACACCTGGATTACTGACAGCCTCCTTCAAAGCCTCCAGAGCTTCAGACCTTGTCTTCACAAAGTGAGTCTGGATGCCCACCAGCTTGAAACCGGGACCGCTTTCCGCGTCAGCGATGCAGAAGAAAATCATTGGACCTTTCCTAAAATCATGATCGCAATAATGAGCCCATAGATGGCGATACCTTCTGCCAGACCAACATAAATCAATGCCCGGCCAGCCAGTTCTGGTTTCTCACTCATAGCGCCTACAGCAGCAGCCCCAACATAAGCCACTGCTATACCAGCTGCCAGAGCACTCAATCCAGTTGCCAGTGCTGCGGAGAGATATGCCCAGCGGACCACACCCGGGTCTGTCAGTGTCTGTGCCCAGAGTGTCTGTAAAAAACATATCCCCAGAAAAACCGCTACCTTCACCAGTGTACCTTTCTCCATTCTCCTCATACCTTCTCCTTTCTTTCATGGTAAAGTCAGAGGACGATATTCCCGACCTGCAGACACAAAAAAACGGGAAAAGAATTCATAATAGTTTAACCTTAAACTCTGAATCGTCACCACCAGCCCCTCCAGAAGAACAATCAGGATATTACCAAGGATAAGAATAATCCCGGAGACAAGATGCTGGTTTTTGCCGGAAAGACCTGCCAGCTGGAAAATGGCGAGAAAAAGACCGGCATGGGCGAGAGCAAAAGCAGCTACCCGGATGAAAGAGACAGTATTGGCAAGATAACCCATCACTATCTCCAGAAGGTTAATAACACTTTCCATAAAAGTTTCCAGAAAACCATGCTGCTGCTGATGCCTCATCTGAAAAAAAGGACCGAGGAAAAGAAGAAAAAAGCCTCCTGCAAGGAGATAGATGTAACCTGGCCAGAGAGATACCTTAGAACTAACCCACCTCATCAGCGCAGCAATACCTATCCAGTAAACAACACCACTCAGCAGCCCTGATTTATCAAAGACAGCATGCAGATAATCACGGTCCCTGACAAAGTTAATGACATTGAGAATAACTCCCAGACTGACAAGAAGTACTCCGAATGCCAGGCTTGCCTGGAAAAGAGTGGTAATATTCTGTAACGGCCTGGTCCAGACTGCCGGCAAAGATTCCACTCCGAAAAAACTGCCGTACAAAAAGCCAAAGACAATCCCGCTTGCCCCACAGTAGAGAAGTAAGGTTCCTGGCTGCTGCATACTCCTGTTTCTGCTCCGCTGCAGGAAAAAACCTGCCAGAGCCAGAAGAAGTCCATGCCCGATATCCCCGAACATTGCCCCGAACATCAGGAGAAAGGCAATAGCCACAAAAACAGTCGGGTCCACTGTGCCATATCTGGGTAACCCGTATGCCTTCACCAGAAGGTCAAATGGCTTCAACAACCGGTGGTGCGTTAAAAGAACAGGAATTTCTTCTTTTGGTAAACCTGTTTTCTCTGCTGGCTTCTTTTCCAGATAAAAAACAGAGACCAGGTCCTGGACATGTTTTCTCACCTCTTCTGTTTTATCAGCTGGTACCCAACCAGCCAGTAAACACGTCCTTTCCGTCACCAACATATCACGGCTGGCTTTCAATAAACTCTTTCTCAGGGCTAGGGAAAAAGATATCTGCCCTAACTCTGCAGATGACTCTTCAGCAAGTTTTCTTATTTTCTGGTTGACCTCATCAAGTTGCTGCTGTAAAACTGCCAGCTGGTCTTTCAGCTTTTCTTCCACCGCCCCGGAAGAAACCTGTTCTTCTGCATATTCCACCTTTTCCCAGGCTATATCCTGGCAGATATTATCTAAAAGAGCCCTGTTTCTTTTCAATCCTACCAGAAGAAAAATTATCCGGTTGTTTTCCTCCCTGACAGGAAGAAGAAGATGCGCCACCTGAGAAAGACTGCGTTCCAGCACAGGTACAGTATTTTTCCTCACTGCTCCCAGACGCACATCCAGAAAAGAATAACTACGTTGCGGGCTGATGGGCAACGGAAGGTGTTTCATTATCTGGTTAAGCATGCTCTGTCTGGTTTTTATCTGCTCCAGCAGTTCCGTCTGCTTCTCCTGAAACGATTTTAACTTCTGCTCCAGAAAAGTCAGTTTTTCTTCCACCTGTCCTGCGGTGAGAGGTACCCTGTTACTGGCTGGCACCTTACCCTGACCAAGATATTTCTCTACTTCCCGGAATCTATTCTCCAGAACCTGCCAGGTAGCCATTTCTTTCTCTACATCTACAGGAGAAAGATACTGGAGGTCTTTTTCCAGAGTCTGCCAGTTCACAGGATGGAAAATCCCCAGCTGCAGAAGGCTGCTGGTGACTGATTCAGCTTTTTCTCTGAAGATTACCAGGATAACAAGTTCCATCGGTGAAGGTGTTAACATCTTTCTTCCTTAAAGTTACTCAGTGAAAAACTATAGTTTTAGTAAAACCGACCAGACCAGCAGAAAGAGCACGAGCCAGAGAGACAATGGTCTTGCTTTCCCGTTGTTTCAGGATAAGGTAACCAAGCACTGTTCCAATGGTGAAAGGAAATCCAGCCAGAATCTTCCTCACCTGGTGCAACAAAACTTCGTAAAGAAAACTTTCTATAAGATGAAAATCCTGCCGCTCAAATTTTTTCAGTTCCTCATAAGGACCACGAGATACTGCCTTGACAATCTGTTCTGCTCCGTTGACAGTGTAACTGCGACGGATATCTTCGGCAGTTATATGTCTTCCCCCAGGAATGACCCATTCCAGAAACTCCTCCAGTCCTAAAGAGTAATAAACTCGCTGTCTCAGTAACCAGTTAATATTCTCCAGGTCTATGATCAGTCCTATCAATGTACCGGCGACCAGACGGTCCCGGGAGGAGAGATTATCCACAGCAGCCAGCAACCGCCGGTAATAATCAATGTCCAGGGTTGATTCCAGAACAAAAAGAGAGCCTGTTTCCTGGAAGCGGTTCCTGGCATTTCTCAAAGCTCTGTCAAAGTCTGTCTCTTCCAGAAGAACAATAATTTCTTCCAGAGAACGAGCAGCCACTATCTGGGAAAAATCTATCCGGGAACAGATAGGTTGACCCAGCAGGTAATCAGCCGGGTCCACTGCTGGCTTACCAAACCACAGTCTCAGGGCTGTTTTCAATTCATCCACTTCATACCGTTGTAGCAGCAGCAACAACAAATTTCTTTCCGGGCCCTCCGCAATTGACTGTATCAGCTTCCGGAAAATAGCAAGGTCAAAAAGTTTTATCCGCCGTTCAAATTCCAGTAGATACTCCTTGTTACCGGTGATTCCGGAAACAGTCTCCTTGTAAACTGTGGTTCCCAGAATATTCAGCAGGGATTGAAAATCTGTCGCCTGTGTTAACCTTCTTCTCCAGAAATCTTCCTCCAGCAGCCGTGATAAAAGTGCTCTTACCCTGGCATTGACAAAAGAATATCTTGCGAGTTCCCGCATGTTATTTCTCCAGAGAAATCCATCTTGCAAAAATCTTTTTTGCCAGAACTGGGATTTCTTCTTTCCTCTTTTCTTCTCTCTGCTTAATTTCTTCCCTTACTTGCTGAAGAATTTCTTCTTTTTCCAGAACCCACTTTTGCCTTTCCCTTTCTCTGGATTCTTCCATCTGCTTGATAGTCTGCTTCCTGGTCTCCTCCTGCAGAAGGATTACCTTTTCTCTCGCCTGGTTAATTATTTCTTCTGCCTTCTTTCTGGCTTCTTCCAGTTTCTTTCTTGCCTGCTGTTCAGCTACCAGGATTTTGGTCACACTTTCTTTCAACATTTTCAGCCTCTGTTCTTCCCACAATTTTAACGGAAAACCAGTCAAAAAACAACTACCCTGCCCTTTCCCTTTTCAGAAATTCTGCCAGAAACGTCGCCAGCCAGCTATTCCCAGGCAGGGATGGCTCCAGATGTAAATCACATGTGGCAGGATAACAAGGGGAAAGAAAAGGGAAATAGATTTCCTCCTTCTTCCTGCCTGTGCCTGGAGCAACAAGGAGAGAAACCCGGAACTGAAATCAACTATTGCTGGTTCCTTCTTTCCCGGATAGCAACCCAGCAACCGCAAAAAGAAGCCTGTCCAGAATCCTGCCGCTGCTACTTTGAAAATATTCCTTCTGAAACTGCCGTGACAGACAACTAAAATTTCTGCCAGACCAACAAGCACCAGCCAGGTAACCAAATGGTCTTTCTGCTCTGCGGTTAATGGTTTCATATCCTGAGTTCTTTTTTACGCTGGTTGAATAAATGGTGGTTTTTCACCAGCCTGTACCATTCTTGCCACCAGCCGGCCTTTCAGGTATCTGCGCACCTTGACTGTCCGGGGCTCCCGGACAAGATTGTTTTGCTCGTGAGGGTCTTCACTCAAATCGTAGAGAAATTCTTCCTGGTAAAAATCACTCCCGGCATCAAGCAAACCATTTTTCCCGGCAGCCCTGACAGAGTACTTCCAGCGGCTGGTCCTTATTGCCCGTCCCACCTGTGATTCACTAATCTGGATGAAGACTTCCTGCGGCCAGGGGACCTCTGGAGAAAAAAGTTGCTGGCATGGTTTTCCCTTCATCTTCTCAGGAATGGAGACACCAGCTGCCTGCAGAATGGTGGGTGGCAGGTCAATCAAGCTTACCAGAGCAGTAACTGTTTTTCCTGTGTTAAATCCAGGCCCGGAAATAATCAGGGGAATACGGATAGAACTTTCATGACAGGACCGCTTGTACTCCGCATTTCTTGTCCGGAAATGACATCCGTGGTCAGAAGTATAGATGAAAAT
>Ga0272448_1004850_pt1 | contig 15126 bp, 11 predicted proteins | sample YNPCB0191_FD_202220 | JGI IMG/M metagenome (GOLD analysis project Ga0272448, IMG submission 202220) | Hot spring sediment microbial communities from Yellowstone National Park, WY, United States - YNP-CB-019-1 | ecosystem: Environmental > Aquatic > Thermal springs > Hot (42-90C) > Sediment...
CTTGGAGACTTCACCGGAAAGCGTTGCGGATCCGGCCACGGCGCCGTTCACAAGGACCTTCACAAGTGTCGCGGTCGGATCGAGGTTGTTGACCGTGACGGATGTCATGGCGGGCTCGATCGGCGCGGCCACCACAGGCACCGGCACCGTATTCGGCGACCCGAACGGCTCGGGCGGCGGCTCACCGAAGGAAAGGCTGACGTTGTCGTAGAAGGCGTTGACGCCGCCGTTCGTCAGGCCGGACCCGATGACGATCGTATTGAACAAAGCGGATGGAAGGTTCCGCGGTTTCGTGACGGTATGTGTGCCGCCCGAGGTCGTGACGCTGTAGTCGATCGTCGTGCTCTTGACCTTGATCTGCATCTTCACCCACTCACCGGGCGCACGGGTCGCGTCGGTCACGTCGTACCATGATATGACCGGGCTCCCGGTCAGGGTCGTGTCGTAATCACGACAGTTATACGTCGTGAGGGTGATCCCCTGGGTTGTATCGTCGTAGAGGCCGAGCGCCAGGAGCACCTGAAGCGTGCCCAGCCCATAGGCGCCGCCGCTGTACGATCGCAGTTCGATGTAGTTCCGGGCGCCGGTTCCGGCGTCGTGGCGCATCCACCACGTTGCCGTGAGCGGCTTCGCATCGGTCCCGTCGAAGCTGCCGCCGAAATTCTGATAGATCCGCGACGGCGAACCGGTTGTCGCCGCAGGCTCAAGAACCGACTTCGGACAGCTTGCGCCCACCAGCGTGCTCAGCGTGATGTTGAAGTCCGGTTGCGTGCTCGTGCGAGGCCAGACGGCGTTCAGCGCGGCCTGGTCGGCATAGGCGTCGAAGTTGTCCTGGACGGGAATGACCGAATCCCGGACGGTTACCGGGAGGGAGGGAAGGCTCTCTACGGTATCCTGAACCACGGTTGCCGTGAGCACGTCGCCGATCGCCAGGGTCAGGCCGGTGAACGTATGGGTTCCGCTGCCCGGGTTGAACGGCGGGGTTGCCGTTTGATAGAGTATCGAGTTCTTGTAGAGCTTGACGGCCGTCGCCAACGGATCGATGCCGTTGACGGTCACCGTGGTTGCGTCCGAGAAGACGGGCGACGCAATCGTCGGCCGTTCGGGCACGCCCGGCGCGTCGATAACGACGTCGTCCACCCAGACGTACCACTTCTTCGTCGTATCATCACTTGCGGGTTTGACGATGCACAGGCTGTCCAGCGTGCCGCGGTTATTCGCAGCGGAGAGGATGCCGTTGCCGGCGAAGTTCACGACACTCTTACGAACCGCAGCGCCGCCGTCCACACTCACGTCAACCGCCTCGACTGTGCCGTCAGCGGGAACAGTCGTGTCCACGAACGTCCACTTGATCGTGTGGAAGGTGGTTCCGCCCCCGGAACTCGTGAGCACGGCGCCGCCCCTCGGCGTTGCGTTCGGGTCGGGCTCGCGGGAATCGACGCCGACGAACTCCACCGTGCCGCTGGTGCCACCGTCTTCACCGAGGGAGGCGGTCGTCCCGGTCTCGCGGATCGCGAGCGAGAACTCGAGCTGGCCGGCGGGGTTCTCGGTCTCGCCGGCGCTGATATTGCCGTCCGTGCCGTAGATCAGGAGACTCAACTGGATGCTGCCTCCGTTGCCGATGTATACCGTCGGGTTGGGAACCTTGGTCGTCACGACATTGGGGTATGTCCCGACGCGGGCCCAGGAAAGATCGTTCGTCGGATCGACCCAACTGAAGAAGATCGCTTCGCTGTTCAGCCCGCTGTTCACGTTGCCGCTTGTCAGGAAGGCATCGCTGTTCAAGTTGTCGTTCAAGGCGCCTCCGCCGCATTTCGCGTTCGCCGAGCCGCCGACGATGAAACCGGTGGTCTGATACCCGTAGCCGGGGCGATTGAACAACGGCGGCACCGGGTTATTGATGCATAGCGAGTCCGGGGTTCCGTAGGCGCTCCCCTCGAAGTCGAGCGTCCGCGTCGAACCAAACGCCATGGGCGAGGTGATGAGGACCAGCACCAGGCCCAACAGGCAATACACTCTTCCGTTCATGATCTTGGCTCCTTTCGCAACAACCTCAACACAACAACGATTCAGACAGATCCTTATTCGAGGTTCGCCTCGAACAGCTTCCTTGACAGGTCGGCGGAACGCGCCACCGGCGGGTGTGCCTTGCGTCGACGTTCTCTGCAGGTCGCCCGGGATGCCGTCCCGGCTTCACCGCCCTTTCCGTGCGCTTCGAACCGCCACAAGAGCGGCGGCTATCCTGGGTTCACAGTTCCTTTCCAGCCGCGCACCGACGCGGCGTGACCATCCAGGAAGCCGGTATTCGTCTTGCCCGCCTTAAACCGTGGCGATTGCGGGTTCTTGTCGTTGGTCACAGCCGAGATCGCTCCGGAAGCGCGATACGTCGTCGAATGGAACGCGTACGTCGGAATGTAGAAACCATCAGGCGTCGCGATGGAGCCTTGGCCGATGTTCTCGGTCTTGTAGGATAGCGGCCAGGACCCGCCGGGCTTGACTGCCGCCATCGGGTTCGGGCGCACTTCCGCGTACCACACGTCCGCGATCATCCACTCTTCGCTCAGGTGGCGGATTCGCTCGATATTCTTCGGCTTGCTGGTTCCGGCGGGCCAGCCCTGCCTTTCTTCAAACACGGTCTGGCCGGTTCCACTGGACGCCGGGGTCGCCCACAGGCTGTCCGTGTAACCGTGCCACCGTACGCCGAAATAGAATGGCGGCTTCGTGCCCCCGAACGGCGGCTGCCCCGGTACGTTCTTGCCCGTGCCCGCGTCCTGTATCCAACTGTTGATGACGTAGTTGAACGGCCGGTACGTGGTGGTGGGACCCATGACCTGGCGGGGATCCAGCGTCTTGAGCCCTTGCGCCGTCGGGCACTGACACACCCGGTCTGTGAGTTCGCCCTTGCCCTTGCCTTCAGAGAAGTACCGCTTCACCCGGTACGGCAGGTGCATGTCCTTATCCAAGTCCGACAAAGTGGATGTTTCGAGGAAGACCGAGGGGTGCAGAGGCCCCGGCAGGAGCTGCTTGTAGTCAAGCCCGTACATCACCGTCGCCGTGCACAACTGCTTGAGGTTCGACAAGCACGCCATTGATCGTGCACCCTCGCGTGCGGCCGCCAGCGAAGGCAGCAGGATAGCCACGAGTAGTGCGATGATGGCGACTACCACCAACAACTCGATCAGTGTAAAAGCGCCACGCCTGCGGCAACACGAACCGGCTGACCGACGGCCCAACGTACGAAGAGCGTCGGCAAGCGATCTGCAACACGACATGATTTTGCCCTCGCGCCGAGCGGATGCTTTATGACCTGCGCGACCGCCTCGCCCAGCCAGAACTGCGTCGGCTGGATTGATATCATTATAACATGCCGCTGGATGCGATCAAGGGTGGCACAGAGAATCCGGCGGTGTGCCCTGCGGTTCCCCGTTGCATCTGAGAACCGCGGATAACGCGTTGTGCCGCCGCCAGTTACGTGAGAACGCGCTTCTCGCCGGGCGTTTCTCCCGTGAACGCCCTCGCCCAGAGCCGAGGCGAGGCCACAAGCGAGCAGGAATGCTTCCCAACCCCAACGATCCTCGGATCCTCGCCGTGGGCGGCCTGTACCATGCCTTCACGAGGGAGAATTCGCCGGCTCAATGGGCAGCGCCGCTCGTTCAGCGACCCGCATCGCCTGTCACGAACCACGGGTACGTGTATCGCGCGAAGCGCTGGCACCGGTGCCGGCGCTTGTTCCTGTTTCTTCGCCTCTTTGCCTCACGGCGCCGTGCGAGTGTGTCGTCAGGTTGTTTCCGCGTGGCGAGGAGGCTTGCGTGAGGCTCCCAGAATGTCGTGGCGAAGACTGAGGAGCATCTTGAACGCCGACTTGGGCGTGTGGTCCGCGCGGATGAGGCCCCCGTTCGGCATGATGGCCAACGGGGCTTCGTCCGCCAGGTCGCGCCAAGTCACCGTCTCGACGAACGGCTTGCTCAACGCCGTCTGGTAGAACTCCTTCAGCCAGGCGGCCTGTACCTCTTCGTTCCATTCCTGGCGCCAGGTGCCGCCGTCCGCGACCATCGAGCCGCCGCCTCCCGGCAGCCGCAGGACGCCGGGAACCTGGGCGGCCGTCACGTGGACCGGCTTGCCGAGGTTACCGACGCGGTCGATCATGCTGGAGATCTGGAACATGTCGCGGACGAACATCCCGTCCAGGCCCGGGCCGAACTGGAACTGAAGGCCGAAGGCGTCGAACCCGATGCCGCTTTGGACGGCCATGTCGGCATAGAGCATCGGCGGGATGGTCCGCTGGTTGCGCGAGTAGTACTCGCCCCAAGGTGAGATCAGCTCGACGATGGAGGCGGCGCGCGGTGCGAGCTGCTTGACGAGCGTAGCGGCGACGCGGGTCAGCTCCATGAGTTGCTCGAAGGTGAAGTGCAGTGGGTTTGTCGCGTGGACGCCGCCGACCACCACCCAGCGCTGCACGTGGCGGCCGTAGCGCTCGACGACCCGGCGGACATGCTCGAAGACCATGCCGCGGATGGCGTCGTAGTCGTGCTCGTAGATGAAAAGCCAGTCGGGCACGTGGCCCTCCTGGAAGGAGACGAGCGGACCCGCAGTAATCGGCACCCGGTGCCGGGTCAGCCAGTCGACCCAGGCATCGAGGGAGGTCCAGTTGATCTCCTGCTCCTTGGGCTCGATGTCCTTCCAGAGCATGGGGAGATTGACGAAGTCGAACGCCTCGCGGATGCGGTGGTGGTAGGGCTCGGAGGTATTCCTCGGATCGAGGACGCAGCCGAACGGGCGCCGATTGAATGCGTGGGTCTGTCGGCGACGGCTCAGGAAGATGTCGGCGTGGAAGAGGCTGATGCGCTCGCCGACGACGATCGCGCTCTGAAGGGCCTGGTCGGCCCAGCGGGCCACCTCGGCCGGGCTGTCCGCCTGAAGGGCCCGGACGAAGTACTCGCGGGAGAGCTTCAACTGCGCGTTGAGCTCCTCCATGCCGGGGAAGTCGAACAAGCCCCATTCCTCACGCTTCTGGTCGATTCGCATCAGCCGGCCGCGGGCCAGTTCGAGATGGAGGTTGTACGGTTTGTCGCGTTCCGGCAGCCTGGCGCTCTCCAGGAGGATCCGCCCGCATCCCTTCACGGGCCAGAGCAGGGCCAGCCCGGCCGGGCCTGGCGCCCGCTTGGTACAGACGATCTCCCCGGCGCGGAACTCGATCTCCGCGCGAAGCGGTACACCATCGCTGCCGACCAGGTACGACCCGTTCAGATCGACCCGTTGGGCGACGCCTCCGTTGTCAAACACCGAAAAACGCAACATGAGCGGTTCCGGATAATGAATGAATGATATCTATGAGTCCGGACGTCTCCGCCGATAAACGTCTGCGACCGAAAGCCCGCTCACGTACACGGCCTCGGTCATTACGCGGCCGAGGCTCCTGCTATTATGTACCGACCATGAGCGCGGTGTCGAGTACCCCCGTCCGGCTTTTTTCGGGCGCCGCCGGACGGCCTCGCAAGCCCTCGACCGGCTTCACCTTGCGATCCGGGCGAACGGACCGGGATCCGCGCAACAGATACATCGGCATGCCTCGTCAGTAAATGAAGCCGCGGATGTCGTAGATGACGACGCGCGGGCCGTTCGCGCGTCTGAAGATGCCGGTGTGGAGCCTTGCGAGTTGCTCCTCGGCAAAAGGGGGCAGGCGGTTTGTCCGGCCCCGGTCGCGCACATAGGGCGAAAGGTACACGATGTCGAGCGGCCCGAGCGGAAGGGCGTTCACCAGTGCACACGATTCATCGAGGTGGCGTGCGGCGAGTGCGGGGTCGTCTTCGCAGACGCCCGCGAGAAAGATCAGCCCGACCGCGATGCCGGCCTGTCGGCAGAGTTGCACCGTCTCGACGACGTCGGCGCGGCGGCAAGGCTTGTTCACACGTTCGAGGACTTCGTCGCAGCCGCTCTCGGCGCCGACGTACACGCGTTTCAGGCCGGCGTCGGCCAGCAAGCGGTAATCGGCGAGCGTTTTCCGCGTTCCGCTGAGGCCGTCGAGAAAGCCGTAGAATCCGATGAGGCCGTACGGGTGCTCACGCCGCCAGCGGACCTCGTCGCGGGCGGGCAGGTCGGGCGGAGCCATGTCGAACTTCCGGCGCACCTGCTCCATCCGTTCGAGCAGCCGGGCCGTCGGGATGAGCACGGCGTTCGCGTCGCCGAGAAAGACGCTCTGCCGCAGGCGAAGCGATTCGCCGAAGAACTGGCGGACGGCTTCCATGTGCTCATCGAACTCGGCGGCGGTGTTCACGTGGAATTCGCAACCGCGATAGAAAGAGCAGAAGGCGCAGTCGTTGAAGGGGCAGCCGCGCGTGACTTGCAGGACGAGGGCGCGGTACTGGTCCGGCGGCAGGATGGGCACAGCGCCGTAGATGGCGAGGAAGCGCTCTCGCTGGGCGGCAAGGGCCGACGGAGCGTTTTCCGTCGCACGCCGCAGAAGGGCGGCCGGAGAGGCCGCGAGCCGGCCGTCGCGCAGGATCTCATCCACGATGCGGAAGCAATGCGCAAGCAGGGCGTCGCGATCGGCGTCCGTCAGTTCCTCGATGCACTTATTGTGGAGGAGGGAGTCCTTGACGAGCCTGATTACGCGGTTGTCATAGCCGCGCCGGTAGTTGGCCTCATGGCCCGAGGCGTCGCGCATGTACGCCCCGATCATGCGTCCCGCCAGGTCGAACGAGAGAATGGTGTCATAATCGGGCGGGTTGAGGCCGATGGCGAAGGACGATTCCTTGACGTTCAGCGAGTACTGCATCAGACGACTCGGTTCCGTGCCGATTCTATCGCGTTACGGAGGGACGTGCGACTTTGGCAGAAGCGGCGATACCCCTGCTCCGGAGGCGGCGCCGGGAAGGCCGGCGGCCCGGAAAGGAGCGGTTTGGCGCCCGATAAGGCGCCGACGGGGCGGTATCTTCGGCGCCCCGGGCTAACGAGGACGCGCCGCGTGTGTCTTGAGTAACAGGGCCGAAAGGCGGCCGGGCCGGCATGGCGCCGCGTGGATCAGGCGGGCGATCGTGACGCACAGATGGGGGTATGCCATGTTGTCGTTTGCTTCATCGGGCAGGTTGGGCAGGGCCGGCAGGCTTCTGATGGCGGTGGCGTGCGTGACGGCGGCGACGGGGTGCGAAGTGACGTTCCTGCCCGCCGTCGACGGCTCGTACGGCCCGTACTACGAGGATTACGGCTACTACGACTACGTTTACTACGACGATTTCTACTACGACGACTACTGCTACGACTGCTACGACGACTGGTATTACGGCGACTACTACTACGTTGACGACTACTACGACTGGGGTGGGTACGGCGATGTCGTGTGGTATTGAGCCGGCAACCTGTTCGCCTTCGTTTGGCTTGGCGGCAACGCGAAGATACCTGACGAAACCCCGATGGGCCGCTGGGCAAGCCTCTGCTGCGCCGTCTGAACGCGAATAGGAAAGCGTGAAGACGCTCTGCCTGCACGTCGCGTCGCCGCACCCGCGCGCGACAAGGTGGGGTCACTCCTCATTCGAATGCCAGGGCGGTGGCCGGATCGAGTCGGGCGGCGCGGTAGCCGGGGTAGATCGCGCTGCCGACTCCGCCGATGATGCCGACCCCGAGCGCCAGGATGATCCATCGCCATTCGATCTGCACGGTCTGCAGCGGCATGAAGTGTTCGATACCGTACTTCGCGGCGACGGCAAGGGCGAGGCCCAGTACCGTTCCGCCCGTGCACAGGATCAACGACTCCTCGATCGCGAGCCGGACGATGTAGCGTCGGGTGGCGCCGAGCGAACGCAGGATGCCGATCTCGCGCGTGCGCTCCAGGACGAGCGTGTACATCGTCAGCAGCGTGAACAGGAAACAGACCACGAGCGCCACGCCGGAGGCGATGTTGATGAAGGCGTAGATCTGCGAAAAGCTCTCGAGGAGAAGTCGGCCATACGCCGCCTTCTCGACCACCTGCGTATCGGGAACCTCATGTTCGATCGCGGCGGCGACCTGCTCCGCCTTGCCGGGGTCGGTCAGATGCACGAGAAACATGGTGGACTTCCGCAACCCAGACGACTGGATGTGCCGGAGCGTCTGGATCGGGGCGAAGACCCTTGCCGCAACGCCCGTCTCAACGACCCCGACGATCGTGAACGTTCGGCCGGCCAGGGGAACCTTGTCGCCCACGTCGAGCCCGGCGACCCGTTGCAGGCGCTGATCGATGACAAGTTCCAGGGCGGCGTTCATCGCTTCGGCCTGAGCCGGGTCGGCTTCCATGGCTTCGGTGTCATAGCCGCCGTTGCGGCCGCCCTCTCTGGCGATCGCCCGCTCGACGGCCTGCTCGAATCGGCCGTCTGCGTCGAACAGGCGGCCCTTGACGAGCCGGCGGTCGCCGAAGATGGTCAACGCATCGCGCCGTTCCACGCCGAAGATCCGCTGTTTCTGGCCGCCGACCGATGCCGTAAGCCAGAAGACCGGGATCACGCGGTCAACGGCCTTTCTGCCGTCGATCGTGATGTCACGGATGAGGCGGGCGTAGTTTTCGCTGAAGAATCCTCCGCCGACGTAGATGGCATTCTCGCCGCGAGGCATGACGAGCAACTCGGCCGGCACGGATTCCATTCGCTGCGCGACTTCATTGAGCGTGCCATGCGAAAGGCCGAGCATCACGACGAGCATGGCGATGCCAATCGCGACGGCGAGCATGCAGAGCAGGCTGCGAAGCTTGCGGTGCACGATGTTGGCCAGGGGGAGGTAACTCATGGCGTGTCGAGTTTGGGGCATCGGGCCTCGGGTTTCGGACCTCGTGCCTCGAAGTCCGGAACGGGAGTATCGAGGATCGCCAGGATTTCGTCCAGTCGGCGGATTACGTAGTCGGCCTGATGGGCGAAGGCGGGGGGCGGTTGCGCACCGATCATCAGGGCGGTCGCCGTTCCCGCCGCGGCGCCGGCCTGAATGTCAAAGAGATAATCGCCGACCATCAGCGTCTGTTCCGGCGTTACGTCCAGAGCAGCGCAGATAGCCCGGACGGGCTCGGCGGACGGCTTGAGGGCACCGTCCTCGCGCGTGCGGATGAAGTCGAAGGCGAGGCGATGCTTTTTCAGGACAATCTGGACCGACCGGCGGCTGTTGCGGGTAAGCAGAGCGAGGACGACCCCGCGCCGGTGCAGGGCACTCAAGACCTCCTTCGCCCCGTCGTGTAATTCGCTGTTCCGGGCGGCTTCTTCCTCGTGGCGCTCGAGGACGGCCTGCACCTCGGCGCGGCGGTCCGCGTTCAGCTTCTCCATCTGTTCGAGGATGGGCTGCGAGGCGTCAAGCGACGCCTCCGCTCGGATGGCGGCGAAATCGAGATAGGGGCGCGTAATCGTGCCGTCGAGGTCGAAGATCACCGCTCGAATCCGACGAGCTTTCGCCGGTTTGCACGCCGCGCTGCTCATTCGCCCGTTGATAACGCGGCCCAGGCAACAGATCAAGCGTTGCCGGTGCCTGCGGAACACGGGGAGCACGCCGGCCGGGGCGGGCGACGGTCGTCGCCAATGCGCATCTTCGGCGGCGGAAACAGGGTGCATGCGAATACCGCCGTGCGGCAGGATACTCGGCGCCCGGCGTCAGTGCCGTTTGGTGGTCGGTTGCGCGCCGGGCCGCCACGCAGGTTCTGAAGCCGGGCGGCTGGCCGCGCCGGGGCTTCGCCACCACCGTTTGAGCGTCTCGAGATCGACGCCCCGGGCGCGGGCCTGCATGCGATCAAGCACCGACCGGATCGAGAATGTTTCCGTCGGCGCGGGGATCGGAATGTCCTGGCCCAGCAAACGAAGGACGAGCATGGCGTCGCGGTTCTCGCCCGCCGTGCCCAGCAGTCGCAGACGACCTTCGTTGGCGAGCACCTTGGCGCCTATCCGGGCGAACTCAATTCGTTCCGGCAGCAACTGCTCCGGCAGGCTCAGGCCGAGGAGATCCTTGAAGGTTCCCAGGAGCAACTGGCGGTCGATGGTGCCGGCTCCGCCCGCGGGTGGTACGACGTCGATGTCGGCATCCAGGGCGGCGATCTGGTCGTCCACAATGCGGACGGCGTTCAGCCGGATCGTGAGGTCGCCGCGGATCTCGCCCCGGCCCAGGAGCCGGGTGATCTGCTCGAGCCGGACCGCGTCGATCCGACCGCCTGCGCTGAATTCGCGGAGACGGCGGCCCTCCAGAAACGCCTGGTAAACGATGAGATTCGCGCGGCCGGCGATCCCCGGGTAGCCGGCCCAGGCGGCGAGCGCGCCCAGATCGAGTTCCTCGACGCGGCCGTTGAAGCGAATCGATTCGAGCCCGCTCTTCGGCAAGGCGGCGATGTGAGCATCTTCGATGCGGAGGGTGAGCCGGCCCGCGAGCGGGCCGAACGGGGCGTGCTGCGTCAGCTCGCGCAGTTCCAGCCCGTCGGCCTGACCGCTGAGTTGCACGTACTCCGCACCCTCGCGCTGGTGGTACGTGATGCGGCCGTCGAAGTAGCCGGTACGAATCGGTGAGCCGAGCAGACGATCGAGCTTCAGCGTGGCGATCGGCAGCCGCGGCACCGTAAGCTGGACCTCGGGCAGGAAGTCATCCTGGCCCGGCTGAACGCGGGCGTAGATGTGGATCGGCTCGGTCACCTCGCAGCCATTCAGGCGCCGCGAGACGAACGTGGCGTCGCCGTGCTGATTGTCATGGAAGGCGATTTCGCCCGTGACCCCCTCGGCGACAAGGCGCCCGCTGCCCTTGGGCCATACAAGCTCCATGCCGTGCAGGAGCACTCGTCGCAGGCTCACCCGGCTTAGATTCTCCGTCAAGGCGGACCGCAGTATGTACCGGTAGTCCTCGGGCAACCAGGATTCGCTGCCGATGGTGAGTGTGCCACCTGCGAGATCGAGAAAGATATCCGGGCGGCCTGAGGGGCCGGCCTCCCGCCAGATCGCGGCAGGGCAGAAGAACACGCGGTCGCGGCGGTCGGGCAGCCAGATCGACACATCGCGGAAGACGCGGCTATGGAACGTATACGGTTCGACGCGACCGATCTCGACGGGCAACTGAAAGAAGCGTGCGAGGCGGGCCGCGGTCCTGCGGCGGTAGCAGTCGCTGCGAAAGTAGGCGGCGTACCCCAGCGTTCCCCACAGCATGGCGCTGCCGAGAAGTGCAACGAGCAGCGCCGGGATGAAGCGGTTGCGTGCGCCCATGTACTCCTCAATACTGGGGTGGTCGTCGCAGCGAGTCAAGCCGGAAGCGGATACGACACCACCCCGTCGCCATGCCGCCGCTTTGCCGAGGCCGTGATCGGGTGATATGCTGCACAATGTCGTGGTTTGTGCGATCAAAGGGGCCGACCCGTCCGCGACACCTCGTTTTCGCCGTCGCGGTGATCCGGGCGAAGGCAGGGAAGGGCTCAGTCGATGCATCCGTCGGAGGGCTGCGGTTTAGTCGTGCCGGCGCCATGCGTTCGTCGCCGGGCCGCGTTTACGTTGATCGAGTTGCTCGTGGTGGTGGCGATCATCGCGATGTTGCTGACGATCCTGCTGCCCAGCCTTGCCCGCGCCCGCAACCAGGCACAGGCTGCGGTATGCGCATCGCGGATTCGTGAGTCCACCCGCGGCGCCGCCATGGCGCTCATGGCCGTGCAGCAGGACCGGTTGAGCACGAACTTCGGTTGGGCGACGATGTCCCTGAAGAACATCGGTGTTCAGGTGGATGTGTTCACTTGCCCCGCCGATCCGAATCCGCTGCCGACGCCGGCCCTTTTCATGCGGTATTACAACGGCACCACGTTTCTCGGCGAGACGTCCGCTGACGGGCCGTACAACTTCATCGGCCGCGCGCCCAAGGATACCTACCGCGCGAACCTCGTTGACTCGGTCGAGGACAACTGGTTCGGACGCGACAACGGCGGCGGCTACTATGATGCCGGCGGGACCTTCCACGGCGACATCGACGTAGAGCTGGAATGGAGGGCCGTTCGCGGCCAGAGAGCGGCAAGAGTCGGCGTGCGGCAGACGGAATCCGCCTATGGGCTGATGCTGTACGATTACAGAGGCCGGTTCATCGGCAACGCAAAGGCCGGACCGGCGTTCTCCGCGCCCATCATGTGGGGCAGCTACGGGATCAACGTCTCCGCGGGACTCAAAGGGGTTCAGGGAACACCGGTGCTGATCGCCGAATGCAAGAAGTGGGGTATCTTCCCCGAGCAGTTGGCAAGCTCGAGGACGAGCAGCCCCTATCCGGCGGATAACCTGCGCCAGGTGCTTCGCTTCCGCCATGGGGGCGACTGGAACAATCGTTCCGATCTGACGCTGGGCGACCCGTCCGATCCGACATATCGGCCGAAACAGTCGATGAACATGGGGTTCCTCGATACGCACGTCGAACGCCTCGGCCCACTGCCGACCACGCGATGTAACTACCGCTTCAGTACCTGGACGTGGAGCGGATGGTTCGGCCGGCGGAAAGGCGCTGCCACGTTTTGAGCCCCTGGTTTTCCACCGACTCGCCCCCACCTGGGCTGCCGCGCGGAATCGGGGGTATCGGAACGGCCTCGCGAGGCCGTCGCAGCCCGCTTCACATCATGCCTTGATCGCGGTGGTGCCACTGTGCGGATCGACCCCCGGCTTTCCGCATGACGGGCAATGCCGGCACGACCGCGGTACGCTGCAGCGCTCCGCCCGACGAGCGATCTGCCGGCGATTGGCGGGCACAGTCGGGGCCTTCCCCGAACCTGCTCGAAATCCGGTTCGGATATGATAGAATTCCGCGCGTGGTCCGTAGGAACACGGGCAGGCGTCGCGCGGGCCTGCCGCCGGGGTGCCCGGCGCTGTCTGCGGGTGGACTTACGAATATGCCGATCGGTCGGTTTGCCGACGGACCGGGCAACGGACCAGGTGGCGGACGGAGTAACGACCAGCGCAAGGGTGGATCAGCGGCTTATGGGTTCGGTTCTTTGCGAGCATTGCACGGGACACTGCTGCCGATATCTGGCCCTGCCGATCGACAGGCCGACCGGCAAGCGGGACTTCGACGACATGCGATGGTACCTGGCGCACGAGAACGTGCTGATCTTCGTGGAAGACGGGGACTGGTACATCCAGTTCACGACTCCCTGCCGGCACCTCGGCGCCGACAACCGCTGCGCGATCTACGACGAGCGGCCGGCGATCTGCCGCGAGTATTCCACGTCCGGTTGTGAATACCAGAGCGGCGAGTACGATTATGACCACCTGTTTACGGAGCCGGAGCAACTGGCGGTCTTCGCGAAGGAGTTTCTCCGGCGAAAACGCGCCCGCGCGCGCCGGCGGCGCGAGCGTCAGCGGCCGGCGGCGCGGTCAACCGCACCGCGCCGGACTGTGGTGCCGTTGCGGATACCCACGGGCGTAGCGATATAGGCTTCTCATGAAGTTCAGCGGCATCAAAGGCACACGGGACTTTTACCCCGAGGACATGGCCCTGCGCAACTGGCTCACCGAGACGTGGCGGCGCGTGTCCGTCCGGAACGGTTTTCAGGAGTACGACGGGCCGATCTTCGAGCACCTGGAGCTGTACACGGCCAAGAGCGGCGAGGAGATCGCCGGGCAGCTTTTTCATCTGACCGACCGGGGTGGGCGGCAACTCGCCATCCGGCCGGAGATGACCCCGACGCTCGCCCGGATGGTCGGCGCCCGGGCGCAATCGCTGCCGCGGCCGGTCAAGTGGTTCAGCGTGCCGCGCCTCTGCCGGGCGGAGCGGCCGCAGAAGGGGCGGCTGCGGGAGTTCTTTCAGTGGAACGTCGACATCGTGGGCGTGGAGGACATCCTCGCCGACGCCGAGTCGATCCTCGTTGCGGTGGACTTCCTTCGCGAAGTCGGGCTGACACCGCGGGAATGCGTCGTCCGCATCAACAGCCGTCGCCTCGTGGCGGCCATGCTGGCCGACCTGAAGGTGCCGGGCCCGCAGCTCGAGAAGGCGTATGCCCTTCTGGACAAGTCCGACAAGATCCCGCGCGACGCTCTGGCTGGGCAGTGGTCGGAGACCTTCGGATCCAGCGTTCCGTTTTCGGCGGTCGAGCCGCTGATCGAGGTGCGGGGGCTGGGGCACCTCGGCGAGCTGATCCGGTCGGGCGGCGGTCACTGGGCGGCCGCGGCGCAGGAGCTGCCGGTTCTGGAGGAGCTTTTCGAGAAGCTATCTTATTTTGGAATAACAGAATACTGTGATTTTGATATGTCTGTGGTGCGCGGCCTCGCCTACTACACAGGCATCGTCTATGAGATCTTCGACCGTGGCCGCACGCACCGCGCCGCCGGCGGGGGAGGGCGGTACGACAACCTCCTGGCCGCTCTCGGCGGGCCCGCCATGCCCGGCGTCGGCTTCGGCATGGGCGACGTGGTCATCGCCGACATGCTCCGCGAGGCCGGCCGGTTGCCCGCCTTCAGGCCGCACCTCGACGTCTATGTGATCGCCGCGGATGCCGATCTCGAGCCGCGGAGTCTCGACCTCGCGGCACGCCTCCGGCGGGGGGGCTGGTCGGCCGAGTTCTCCTATCGAACGCAGAGCGTCGGAAAGGCGCTGCGTGCGGCCTCCGAGCGCGGGGCGGCCCGCGCGGTCATCATCGGACAGGAGACCCGCGAACAGGGCCTTGTGACGGTCAAGGACCTCGCCAGCGGCAGGCAGGTTCGGCGGGCATGGGACGAGTTCCTGGCGGACCCAATGGCGCCGGTCGGCGAAGGCGGATGAGTAAGCCGAGTGCCCATTACGAAGCGGCCCTGGCGGACTACCTGCGGTCCCGGGGCATTCCGTATGTGGCCGTCGATGAGGCGAGGCGGTCGGTTTTCGCCGGCGCCAAGATCAAGTCCTTCGACTTCATCGTGTATCCGCCCGGCGGCCAGAGCTGGCTGGTCGATGTGAAAGGGCGCAAGTTTCCCTATCTCGGCAGGGGGGCGGCACGGTACTGGGAGAACTGGGTTACGCAGGCGGATCTCGACGGGCTCGCCCGGTGGGAGGCCGTCTTCACGGAGGGATTCGTGGCGATGCTGGTGTTCGCGTACGTGCTTTGCGGCGACCCGGCACGCTGGCCGACCTTATGCGTCCATCCTTTCGGGGCGTCCCACTATGCCTTTTACGGAATCCCCTTGTCGGCGTATCGCGAACATTGCCGTGCCC
>Ga0272448_1004852_pt1 | contig 15123 bp, 10 predicted proteins | sample YNPCB0191_FD_202220 | JGI IMG/M metagenome (GOLD analysis project Ga0272448, IMG submission 202220) | Hot spring sediment microbial communities from Yellowstone National Park, WY, United States - YNP-CB-019-1 | ecosystem: Environmental > Aquatic > Thermal springs > Hot (42-90C) > Sediment...
ACGGGTTTTCCAACATTTTTGTTTTTTCCTCCAATAAATGTCAACGAAATAAAAGCAATTTTTGACAATAAAGAAGGGTCATTTAATGAAATTTTTTCTATTTCATCTATAGCTAATGTAGGTGGATTTTCCATGAGAACTAAAGAATCTTTCCAATCTATCACTCTATGCTTTGCTTTTAGAATTCTTTCTTTTCCTCCAATATAAAAATCAAAGGTCAATACATCTTGCTTTGAAGCCGTATCTTTCAGGTTAAGAAATTCAGGTAGATTTTTTAATAAAAAGTTTTTATAATCTTCTAAATTTCCTTCCGGAATCTTTTTTAAGACAATTCTAAATGTATTTTTAAATGCTTCTTCTACAGGTTTAATGTCGAATATTTCTTCATGTTTTTCAAAATCTAAATACGCAGGTGGTAATGTAGATAGTAAATCTAGCAATGATAAAGGATGTTTTTTACTCTTGAATTCATCTATTATCTCTTTAATTAGCTTTTTCTTCAAATCTATATATTTATCTTTTGGTATTTCAAGATTACCAATAGCATTTCTCTTTCCTTTTATATTAAATGAAAATAGACAGTTGCTACAGCTTTCAATGTTTGCTGAATAAAATATATCTGTTGAATTAACAGTATAAAACGATTCAAAACATCTTTGGCTATCTGCAGTAAGACAGCATCTGATAACAAAATTTTGGAATGCACCATTTGAACCAAAACTATACTGACTGTAACGAAGAAGCTTAGAATAAGCGGCATATTTAGAATTATCTACTATAAATGATTTATAGATATAAAAACTATTGGTGATATTCGAACTATGTTCTATGAATTTTGAATTTCCTAAAATGATATTACCAGCATAAACAAATCTTTCATTTAATGCTTCTATAATACTATCAAGATCTTTTATTTCATTTATATTTAGTGGTTCAAATCTTTTAGTAAATTCTATTTCATCCAAGCTTATAAATCGAGCAGTTTTACAATAATTTTCAAATGCAAGACTAACAGGCTTTCCTGAAATTATAGAGCTTTTGATATTAGGATTTCCAGTATATTCAAGTAAATAATCTTCATACTCCTTTAGTTCTCCTATCTCTTCTCCGAATAAAACTTTGCAGGTTACCTTCCATGCCTTATTTAATTCATTATAGACTGGAGAGTTTGTGTCCATATGCTCACTTCTTACCGCATCCAATATTAAATATATCATACTTCAACTCTTTCTTCTTCAATATTTCATCTGCCATCTGCTCAACTAGCATGTCTTTTATCTTTCTGTATTGATCGGGAGGCAGCTGTGCATTACCGATCGCATATCTCTTTCCTTTCGTATTCCAACAGAACATTGCGTCCTGAAGACCTTCGCAGTTGTGGACAAAGTATGTGTCACTGCAGTTTGTTGAGCTGTCTACTTCAAAAGAACGTGTTAGGCCAGCTGAATAGTAACAATGAATACCAAATTGGGAATCTTCAGTTCTATTACTTCCAAAAATATATTTTACATTTGATCCGACTATATTACTCATTCCAATATATTCGCCTCTAAGGACCCCTCCACATTTATATACATTAAAGACATTATCTACTACTGGACAGCTAATGATATTTCCAAATTTTCCAGTGTAATGATGTAATGAAACGTATCCTATTTTTTCTACATTTTCTTTTATTTTATCTAAACTTGAAATTTCTTCTTCAGATAAATGCAAATTGCTAAGCTGTAAGGCTTCTATATGATTTATCATTCTTTTCTTAGGCAACAAAGAGATCAATTTCTGGTATTCGGGTAATGAGTAAGCATAAACTTTTTGGCCAAAGGGTGAAATGAATTCATATGGTAATCTAGCATGTTTTACTAACCATTTCTCATAATCATTAATTCCACTTATTTCTCTTTTAAATAGAATTTTGAACGTTGAAGAAAATGCTTTTTCGATAGGAGTAATATCACCTACTTCCTCCTGTTTCTCTTTTACGCATGATTTTGCTTCTTCAGATGGCTCCTTATTCGATAAAAATTGAAACAAAGAAGGGAACTTTTTTTCTTTCTTTAGTTCATCTCTTATTTCTTCAATAAGCTTTGCCTTAAGTGCAAAATATTTCTCTTTTGATAGCTGAAGATTTCCAATCATATACATCTTATTCCTTTGGTTAAATGAAAACATCAAATCTGAACAACTAAAGCAATAAGAACTGAAATAGAGATCGCTGCAATCATAAAGATTCGGTCCGGCTTCAAAGGACCTCTTAACATTACCACCAGCGGATGATCTTATAACGAATTCTGTCTCATCATGCACTCCACGACTACCAAAAATATACTTAGCTTTTCTTATTCCCATAGATCCTAAAACATAACTTGATTTATATACGTAAAATGAATCTGCCACATAATGCGAATCGATAACCACATCAGAAGATTCGATGAAAGTGGATCTTCCTAAAATTCTATTTCCGGTATACTCCCATTTTTCAGATATTGCTTCGATGATCGAATCAATATCTTTTATTTCATTAATATTTAATGGTTCGATTGCTATTTCTCTTACTTCATCAAGAGAAATAAATTTTGCGTCCTTACAATAATCAGGTATACCGACGACGACGTCTTTGCTAGATATGTGCGATTTCTTTTTTTCGATATCAGGATAAAGTTCCTTTAACCATTCCTCATACTCCTTTAATTCACCTATCTCTTCTCCAAAGAGAATTCTGCATGTTGCTTTCCATGCCTTGTTTAATTCATTATAGACTGGAGAGTTCGTATTCATATCCTACCACATCCAATGTTAAATATATCATACCTTAGCTGTTTTGTCTTTATTATTTCATCTGCCATCTGTTCTACAAGCATGTCCTTAATTTTTCTGTATTGATCGGGAGGCAGCTGAAGATTTCCTATTGCATACCTTTTTCCTTTTACATTCCAGCAGAACATTGCATCCTGAAGTCCTTCGCAGTTGTGTGCAAAATAGGTATCGCTGCAGTTTTCACATGAGTCAAGCTCAAAACAACGCGTGAGTTTCGTTGAGTTGTTGCATTTCATGCAGAACTGTGAATAAGCTATCTCATTTGACCCAAAAACATATTTTATCTCGGAGTTGCTAGGACAGAATGCCACGCCTTCGTTATGTTTGCCTACAGACCAGTACATGTTGATACAGTCTTCAGCGTAAAGTACTTTTGCTACATTTAAATTCCTTCCACCTTCCCCTTCTTCTGTTAGATACGCAATCTCTCCCAAGTTGTCTTTAATCTTATTGAGGCTGTTTAAGTCAGACTCTTCCAGATGTAAACTGCCAAGTTTGACTGCCTCGCTATGAGAAACAGTCCTGCGTTTTGGAAAATGGCGCCACATTTTGAAGTACTCAGGAGAAAACATAAATGTCTTCGAACCAAATGCCGAGTCGATCTCATCAAACGAATATCTCGCTACATTCCTCAGCAACCAATCTTTATATCTCATCATATCGCCTGTTTCTTTTCTGAATAGCACCTTGAATGCAGAACTGAACGCCTTTTCTATTGGAACCATGTCTATTTCCTGGGTAGATATTGTCTTATCTATTTCACGAATTGCTTTAGGAGTTGGTGAAATGTTAGGGATAAGTTCAAATATCGATGGGAATCTCTTATTCTTCTTCAGCTCTTCTTTGATCTCATCCAATAGCTTCTTTTTAAGTGCGAAGTACTTGTCGGTGGGAAGTTCCAAGTTTCCTATACATCTGTTTTTTCCACGTTGGTTAAAACAAAACAGCATCTCACTGCATCCAATTAGGTTGGTCGAATTGTAGACTTCGTTTGATTTGACAATCCAATAACTATTAAATGCTCTATTGGCATTAGAGAATCTGAGGCACCTTATTACGAATTCTGATGTGAGATATCTGACGCAGCCGAAACAGTATCTCGAATCATGAGCATATGTCACGGCAAACTGATGGGAACATCTATTTACAGCTATGGATTCGCGTACATAGTGTGAATCTCTGACTGCATCAGATGATTCCACAAAAGTTGAGTTTCCGAGAACTTTGTTTCCAGTATACTCCCATTTATCAGAAATAGCCTCTATTATGGAATCGATATCTTTGATCTCATTGATTGTAAGAGGGTCTATCGCCTTTTCTTTGATTTCATCCATAGAAACGAATCTAGCATCATCGCAATATTCGTTCAGAGTGAATGTGGTCTCCTTTCCAGAGATGTATGATTTTCTTCTTCTGAATTCTGGAAGGACTTCTTTCAGCCATTCCTCATACTCCTTTAATTCTCCTATTTCTTCTCCAAAGAGAACTTTGCAAGTGGATTTCCAAGCCTTGTTTAATTCATTATAGACTGAAGAGTTTGTATCCATATAATCACTTCTTACCGCATCCAATATTGTAAATATCATATCTCAACTGCTTTGTCTTTATTATTTCATCTGCAATCTGCTCTACAAGCATGTCCTTGATCTTTCTATACTGCTCGGGAGGCAGCTGTGCATTACCGATCGCATATCTCTTTCCTTTCGTATTCCAGCAGAACATTGCATCCTGCAGTCCTTCGCAGTTGTGGGCGAAATATGTATCACTGCAGTTTGTTGAGCTGTCTACTTCAAAACAACGAGTCAAATAAAATGAGTTATGGCAATTGATAGAAAATTGAGATTCTAAAACCCTCCAACAACCAAATGCATATTTACTATTTAATGGCATGTTGTTATATGCGGAATTTTCAGTATTTGTCGCGTCATTTACGTTATATACATTTATCGAATTGACAGCAAAATAGCATTTATCATAATTTAGAGATTTGCCTTCAACGAATAAGCCGACAAAATATGATATTTTATGGAGATTATCTTTTATTTTTGCAAAGTTTTGGACTTCTTCTTCTGCAAGAGAAAAATCAGCTAACTTTTCTGCTTCACTAAGGCTTACAATTCTCTTTTCTGGAAAAGGGGAATAAGGATAACCAATCTGATAGACTAAATTCCCATAATGAGACATAATTTCTTTAATCAATGGGACGTATGTGCATAAATAACCCTCGTAATCCTTAATATTACCTGGCTCTTTTTTGAGCAGTATTTGGAATGTCGATGAAAATGCACGCTGGACTGGCGAAATATCGAACATTCTCTTTTCAGGTGTGATATCTAATTTTGGATACTCTGGCTGGATATCCTTAGAAAAGTCGAATAAATGAGGTAATTTCTTATTTTTCATCAGTTCTTCTTTCATCTCTGCTAGAAGTTTTGATTTTACTGCATAATATTTATCCTGTGACAACTGCAAGTTTCCAATGCAATTTCGTTTGTTCTTCAGATTAAAAGAAAACATTATATTATTACAGTTGTTGCAATTAAAAGCATAAAAGACATCGCTGGAATTTACTATGAAAAGACCCTCCAACCCTCTCTTTAAATTCATAGCTGAAGACCTAATTATGAATTCATTTACTAGACCTACACTTCCAAAACAATATTTGCTTTCTTTTCTCACACGCTGAGAATACGCAACAAAGGATGAATCTGATATATCATATGACTCATATACGTAATTGGAATTAACGATGTTAGCACTTGACTCTACAAAATTAGATTTCCCAAGAATCACATTTCCTGAATACTCCCATTTCTCAGATATCGCTTCTGCAATCGAATCAATGTCTTTAATTTCGTTAATAGTTAAAGGCTCTACTGACTTTTCTTTAACTTCATCAAAGGAAACGAATCTTGCATTCTGTGGGTAAACATCTCTATCCAATGACGGCATAATAATTTCTTTTCCACTTATATGGGAATTTCTCTTTCCCAACCTTGTTGGAAAGTAACTTATTAGCCATTCTCCATACTCCTTTAATTCTCCTATTTCTTCTCCAAAGAGAACTTTGCAAGTGGATTTCCAAGCCTTGTTTAATTCATTATAGACTGGAGAGTTTGTATCCATATAATCACTTCTTATCACATCCAATGTTAAATATATCATACTTAAGCTCTTTCTTACTCAAAATCTCATCTGCCATCTGTTCTACAAGCATGTCCTTTATCTTTCTGTACTGATCAGGAGACAACTGAAGGTTTCCTATCGCATATCTCTTTCCTTTCGCATTCCAGCAAAACATTGCCTCGCTTAGGCCTTCGCAGTTATGCGCGAAATATGTATCGCTGCAGTTTGTTGAGCTGTCTACTTCAAAACAACGAGTGAGATTTAGAGAGTAGTAGCAATGAATGCAGAATTGAGAATTTGTTAATCTATGTGATCCGAAGACATATTTTACATATGACCCAACACCACAGTTAATTCCTGCATATTCAGCATATCCTACTACACTCGTCTTATATATGTTAGATGAATCTTTATATACCACACCTGTTTTTATAATATTACTGAACTTTCCGACCTTGTAACTGACACAAAAATAACCTATCTTATTAATATTTTCTTTTATGCTATCCAAACTTTGGATTTCATCCTCTTTTAAATGTAAATCTGCTAGGATGTCCGCTTCTTCTTCTCTAGTTATTCTTTCTTCCGGCGTTGCATTTATTACTTCTGAAAAATCGATAAGTTGATGGAAGTAAACTTTATTTTCGAGTCGCGAAATGACTTCTTTAGGTAATTTAAAATGCTTTGCAAGCCAATTTTCATAACGATCTATTGTTTCTTTCGGTTCTTTTCTGAATAACACATTAAATGTTGATGAAAATGCTTTTTCTATTGGTTTAATATCTCCAGCTTCTTCTTCAATTTGAAATTTTATATCAAGAGATGGCTTATCATTCGGCACTAACTCAAAAAGAGATGGAAAACTCTTATTTTTCTTTAATTCGTCTTTTATTTCTTCCATCAGCTTAGTCTTTAAAAAGAGATATTTGTCTTTTGGTAATTGGAGATTGCCAATCATATATCTTTTGTTTTTTTGGTTGAAAGAAAAGAGTAGATCTGAACAGTTGATACAGTATGCAGAGAAAAAGAGATCACTACTGCTATTACTGTAACAGACTTCAAAACATCGCTTTATATCGGTGGCACCATATACTTTTATTAGAAATTCACAGATCGCACAACCGATACTGCCAAAAACATATTTTGAACTGTCTCTAACCCCTCGACTACCAAAAATATATTGAGAATTTTCTATGTGTGACGAGTCTAAGACGTAGTGAGAATCAAAAACAATATCAGAAGATTTGATGAAAGTAGACTTTCCTAAAATTCTATCACCCACATACTCCCATTTTTCAGATATTGCTTCAACGATCGAATCTATGTCTTTAATCTCGTTAATAGTAAGAGGTTCTATCGACTTTTCTTTAACTTCATCTAAAGAAACAAATCTTGCATCTTTGCAATATTCATCGAATGCAACTGTAACATCCTTTCCTGAAATATGAGATTGCCTTTTTCCTATAACTGGCATATATTCCTTTAGCCATTCCTCATATTCTTTCAGCTCTCCGATTTCTTCTCCAAATAAAACTTTACAAGTTGCTTTCCATGCCTTGTTTAATTCGTTATAGACCTCTGTCATGTTCGCCCTCTAACACTATGAATTGAGTTATGAAAAACTCTTAAATCTTTACTTTTAATTTATGCTTTAACTTTCTAATTCTTAGAGAATTATCTGTTTAAAGTTGTATTTAATCGATATTTAATCAAAATAATGATTGAAATATTAGATTTTTATATCGAATAATTTGAAATTTAGGAAGTTCACACTAACTTTATACTTTACTTATTATCATTTTTGGATGAGTATATACAAGTTTTCTTCTTTAATGACAACGTTGGTGGAACTTTAAACTACTAACTATTACTCGAGGTTGAATTAAATATACTCCACTCTTAAAATTTATTTTAAAAAAGTGAATATTTTATCGATTTTTTCTACTTTTTAAAAAAAATATAATAACAAGTAATAAATATGTCAAAAACGATATAGTATCGGTGATGATATGGATGGAAAATTTGAGAAAAATGTAAATTATAGAGCGATGTATGAGAAAAAAAAGAATGAAAACAAAAACAATCCGAAGATTCTTGAAGAAGAGATAATCAAAAATAGAAAAAATGAAGTAGAACATTATGGAAAAAACGATGATGAAGGAGAATACTGGGGATTGCTATCTTGTGCTCCAAAAGCAGTGGATAGAGTTGGTAATGTAACTGCATTCATAATTGAAGATCATTATGCAGTACGTGAATATGGAATAAGATATAGTATAGATTTTGGTATCATAAAAAGGAAGAAGGTTTATCGATATGGAATGTATATTGTGAGAGGAGGAACACCTGAGGAGCCAGATGATTTTAAGAGATGGTATAATGAAGTTAAAATACTTGAAGTAAAAGAAAATGAAGTAATAATTGGATTAAAATCTAGCGTATTAGATATTTATAAAGTAGACTTGAAAAATAAATTAATAGAACAAATAGAGAGATATGACCTTGAAGAAGAAAGAAAAATGGAGGAGATTAAAAAGTTGGAAGAGGAAGTTAAAAAAGAAGAAAGTTTTGAAAAACAAGCTGAAATTATTAAAAAACAGATAGCAACCAAGACAGGCAAAAATGTTGAAATGAAATTATTCGAAAAAGAGAAGATTGCGATATATGTTGTTAGATACTATGACAGAGATTATGATGCAGCAATTAAAACATTAGATTTTTATGCATACAAAGACGGCTGGAATAAATCAAAGCTAATAGATTCCCATTTTCTATCATACGACGATAGCATTAGGTACAAATATAGATTCTATACAATTGAACCTTCTATGAAGTATGGAACTCCAAAAGAAGAAGGTGATAAAATTTCTATCCCAGTACATGTAGAAGTACGATTTGGTAAGTGGGAAGTGAATGGAGGATGGAGTAAGACTCTCAAAAGTGAAGATTTTGAATTGAAAATAGAATAGAGGTGATGATATGGATGAAAAATTTGAGAAAAAATTTGAACATAAGAGAAATTATACATCAAATCATGGCCAGCCAAAAGAAGAATCAATCAGAAAAGAAAAAAACTTAACAAAGATAGTAGTTATTGCTTACAGATCAAATGAAATGTATGATCATATCGTACAGAGTATTGGAGCTGAAATAAAAAAGAAAGGAAGAAACGTTAAAATAATTGCATTTCCAAGAGAAACAAGCGAAGAGGCGATCTCTATCTGGATCAAAGAAAATACTGAATTATTCAAAAATAATAAAATAATCGTTGATGAGACAATTAAAAGAAATATAAAGGAAACTCCTTTCTTAGTAATAGATGAAGAAGCGCGTAAAACTGTAGAACAGATATGCAAAGAAGAACTTGGTAACATTCAAGGTGATTATTTCGCTGGTTCTTATGGCGATGGATATAAGACCTTATTGAAAACTTACTTTGAAAAGAACCTATTGCATGTTCCTAAAAAGATATACATCATACCTGATCGATGCAAAGACCATATGCATGGAGAAGGAATAAACTCTGATTTTGACGCTGCACAAAAAATAAAGGAATGGACTAATGAATTAGGAATTGAAGCTGTTGTAACAACTAACCCACCTAAAGAATCTAATACATGGGTGTTAGTGGACAGACATACAAACTATAATCCTGTAATTGATACAGAACAACCTGTTTTGATATTGCCTGTTGAAAATCTTTATACTAGTATTTCAAAATTGATTGAGAAAGATAATAATGATAAAGTAGTAAAAAGAATAAGTGAAAATATAAGCAAACAATTTGAAAAGACAAAAGAAGAGGGAAGTGTTGAAAAGGTTGATATAAACCTTAGACCTATTGAAAAAAAGATACAAGACCAAAGCTTTCCTCGTGAAGCAAGAGAATATATAGATGCGATTGCTCCTTCACTCGGCTATGACTGCACATATGAAGTAATCTGCCTTGAAGGAAGAAGAGACATCGGTGCAATACGCAGACTGGTTGAAAATGGCTCCTCTTATGGATACGATATCATTTATTTGGTATGGAGAAAGAAAGATGGGAAAATTGCTGCTAAAGAACTTATTAATTCAGAAAATACTAGAGAATATCTTGATATTAAAAAAGTGAGTGAGAATAATGAGTCGATAGATGTTAAAATTAGTTCTTCCTCTGGCGAAAAGATAATCACTATAAGTAAAAAGGATATAGAAGAATGGGAGAAAACAATACAGGATGATATAGACCCATTAAGATTCAAAAATTATCAAAAGGGCTTCGCCGCTGAATCCAAGTGGCTGATTTCACAGTTTCCAGAAACCAAGGAGTATCTTAGAGTAGCAGTAGAACAAATAAATCGACTTATTCAAACAGTAAATAGTGAGAACCCCAATGGAATCAAAACTCTGATGACAGTACATAAAGAAAAAATTGAACAGCTATCTAAAAAATATCCTGAATCAATATCTGAAATAGTAAATCGCGCTTCGATTATAGCTGAGGTATATGATGAAAAGCTAACAGAAGAGACTCTTGAAATATTAAATACAATTAAAAAAGAAGAACATGTAAGAGAAGCCGTACATATTCTAAGTGAAATGGCAATGTTGCACAATTCAGCATTGATTTATAAGAGAGTTTTATCTGTTTTAAAGAAAAACATAAAAAATGAAGATAGACTGTCGAAAATATTACAAGACGATCGCTTAGAATTTCAACTTGATGCTGTAATAGAAGAAGCGCTGAATGAATATGAAAAATAATAAAGGTGATGCAGATGAGTGAAGAAAAGATGAAAGAAATGAAAGTTTTGAAGGCGTCGTCCGTTATACTCCACCATACTGGAGTTTATGGAATTGAAGCAAGGCCTTCCAGCATTACAATAAAGCTTCGTGATAAAATTTTTGCTGAAGATTTGATTAAAAATTTGAAGGAGAACTGCAGTGATAAAATAGAATATTCACACGATAAAATAGTAATAAATAAAAGAGATATACCTGATATTTATGATTCTCTCTATGAAAAGATAGTTGCTGAAGCAAAGTTGGTTTCTAGCTCAACTTATAATTCAAAAATCATGAGCGATATAGGTGAAGTAAATGATATTTTGAATAACATAAAAGGAACTGAAAGAGCAAAGATAACACCTTCTCTTATAAAAGATCTTTCTGAATTAATCAAAAAGAATAAAGAAGACTCAAATCTTAGAATAGGACTTGGAAACATTGCAAAATACTGTTATGATGTAAATGTTTTTTATGAAACTGTCAAGGTATTAAAGGAAGTAAAATATAATGTAGGCAGGGTTGCATTTTATCTTGGAATAAATCCAGGTATTGCTCCCTGGGATTTTATAGAAATAGTAAAGTTGGTAGAAAAGAATAAGGATGACGAAAACAAATTGTGGGAGTTATGTAATGACCTAGATGAAGGATATCCTGCTCCAGATATTGCTAGATTGAAACAAAAATATGGAATGTAGATGAGGTGATGATATGGATGAAAAAAAGAAAATTGAAAAACAGATTCAAAATGAAAATAAAAATAGAGAGAATAGATTTGCAAAACCTCTGAAGGAAGAAGGAATGATGAACAAGAAAGAGAATAAAAGTTTTGCAGATGTGGTAAAAGAAGCAATGAATAAATGTGTTCAACAACATCAACACAACTATCCACTATATCGTGAAACATCTATTCATCAACATATTATTGATGAAAAGAGAAAAATAGCTGCTTGGGTACTCTTTGAACAGATAGACACAGACAGATGTACAAATATTGAGAACGACCATGGATGGCTTGGAGATGAGTATAAATATTCTGTTTGGTATATGAAAGAAGGAAAAGAAGCAGAACAATTATATAGTGATCATGCTTGGATAAGAAAAAGCATTTCAGCATTGACTGGTTCCAGAGGAAGAGATTGCCAGATAAATCTTGTGAGGATAGAAGATGATGGAATCATTGCAGAAATATCTCCAAAAAATGGAAAAGGATTAGCAGTAGATAAAATAGAAGTCAAAATAACATTCGATGGAGAAGTAAAAGAAACTGAAAACTTTGAAGAAATGACAAAAGCAAAGGTCTTAAGCATAGCGCCAAGGCTTGGATACGATTACATACACGAGTTTAAGATTGTAGATGAGAAAAAAAATATTGCAGTTATTAGGTGGGTGTGTGAAAATGGATCAACATTTGGTTATGATGTACTCTATCTTGTAAAAAAGAAGAAAAAAGGGGTAGAAATAGAAGAAATAGCTAACACTCACTCTACTCAGAATTATCTTCATATAAAAGAAGCAAAAATAATAGGAAATGAAATAATAATAGACACAAGTGAAGGTACTTTCAAAAGAAAGATATAAATAAGGTGATGATATGGATGAAAAAAGGAAAATTGAAAATTTTTATGCAAAACAAATCAATCAAACAAAAGCCAAGTTTAGAGAATTGACAGAAGGAATTCTAACGAAAAAGAATATGAAAATATTAATAGTGGAGGACAATAAAGAGATGATGAAAAGAATTGTTGATCAAGTTAAAAGCATGACTAGAGATAGAAATACAGATAAAAATATAATACTAGCAGAAACACTTGAACAGGCACAGCAAGCGATACAAAAAAATACAGATATAGAATTGATTATAACAGATGTCTCATATCCAGAGAAAGAACATATGCAACAAACTCCTGAATCTGGTTATTCTTTGATTAAATATGTTAAAAAAACAAAACCTGGAATAACAATAATAGCACAGTCTTCAGATATTAATTATTTAGAAAGGGCCAAGGAAATTGGAGCTGATTTTATAATTAAAAAAATCGATTTAGCTACAATATTATTAGAAGAAAAGGAAGAGAATAAAGCTGAAAAAAGAATATTAAACCAGAAACATATTTTGATTGTCACAAGCTTTCCTGAAGTTGGAGCCGCAGTTAAAAGAGCGATTCAAACATTTATTGAAAACTCAGAAATAGAAATTTGCAAATGGAAAGAAGTTGACCAGAAATTTTCACCAGGCAAGTATACCCATATAATTGTATTCACAAGCTATCTCTCTGATGAAGATGAAAACGTGAAAACACCAAAAGATCAAGAAGAAGCCAAGATGTTAGGAGCACAGGGATACAAACTAAATAGCGAATTACACCCTATTTACTTGCCGCACAAATATTGTTGGAACGATGGTGATGTAAAATGGATTTTAATACCAGATGATGAACAAAAGAACCAAGAGGTAGGCGTTTATCAGAAATATCAAAATGAAAAGAAGACAGTCGCATATCTACCGAGAATATTCGAATTAAAGGATTTAATCAAGTTGATAAAAGAATAAGATGTTATATTTTCTATTTTTGCTCTTTTTCTTCTTTCTTCATTTCCTCATTTTCCTCCTTTTTATCTTTTCCTTCTCCTTCTTTCATTTCCATATACCATGGAGGAGATGATAGCCTTCCAATAGAATGCCAAAATAGAGTTTTTTTAGGAACTATTTGACTGATCGGCCATCCATATGCAAAGAAGATACTATCTGGAAAACTTCTTTCCAATGCTTTTGCTTCGTATATTCTTAATGCAATGTAATCGATGGCAATATCTTTTGGGCCTCTTTGTTTTATTTTATCTGGACTAGCATGTTTGATGGCTGCATCTACAATTGGTTTCATCTCTTCTTTATCAACTATTTCATATGCTATATCTACGCCTTCCCATATATCTTCCTCTGTTGGTTTTTGCATCTTAGATTTATACTTTTCAACCTCCGGCCTATCGATTATTCCCATAGCACCATATAATACAGATAATGGAACTAATTCAAATTTGTTTTCATCACATAACTTTGAGATATCCTCCATATAATCGAGAATTTTCATTTCCGACCAAGTACTCATTCTTCCTGTTAAAGGTGAAGCTGCATGATAATCTCCAAAAAGAATTGTAACTTGAACATCAATACCTGCTTTATTTAATTTTTCTACAGTCTCTTTTATTTTATGCATCGCTAGATTATCTGCCATATCTGCCCTTTTTGATTCCGTTCCTTTATAACCTCCCCAAAAACCAATTAAATGAATAGGTTTATTTTCTTTTATCTGTTTCTCTATTGTTTTTTTAATCTCCTTTTCTACTTCTGGTGAAGGAAATGCTGAACGTACATCGTACCTTGTTAATATACCATACGCAGCATTGACTAACCAACCTGTCTTTATCTCTTTTTCATGAAAATGATAAGCTGCTATATTAAGATTGGATTCCTCCACACCTATTTCACGCAATGCTTTTTTTATTCTTTCTTTCTCTTCTTGTGTAAGCGATTGAATTATTTGCTTTATTTCCTCATTAGTAGGCAGACTAGATTTTGTTTCGGTTATAATTTCATTGGTTACTGGCTTTTTGTTTTGTAAAATTCTTCCCTTAAGAACATCTGTGTATTGAGTAAGTGCATTTTTAACTTTTTTACTTGTTCCCGGTGCAACACCTCCCTGAATTGCAATTCTCTTAATTGATTCTTCTGTTTTTTTATTTAGCTTTGTTAATATTGGTGCAACAGTACTAATAAATGGATCTTTGCTTTTTAACATTTGAATAATAAGTGATTTTGATTGTGCTATAAGATTTATTTGAGCAGCGGCAAAGCTATCTCCAAATTGAAGCCTAAAAATCAATTCAGGTGTTCTTTCGATTATATTCATTTTTTCACTTCTTTTCAAGCAATCAATAATTAAAATATCAAATAATGCATATAAATTCAAATAACATATATAAATATTACGTTTAATAGGTAACAGTTCAAATTTTTCCCATGTCGTTTAATTTTGATTCTAAGACGTTCGTGAGCATTTCCATATAATTTTGATCTCTTAACTTAGCTGTTTGATATAGAGACACCTGCATTGCATAACTCTGTTTGTTTTCTTCGCTTCGTGTCTGTTGGCTGATTTTTCTTTTAATTACAATATGTCTTAATGCTCTTTCAGCAGCATTGCTGGTCGGCTGTACTTCTTTATGCTCAAGAAATACAAACCAGTCAAGATTATAATGCATGATGTAATTTATTAATCTGCTTGCATTTCTTTCTGGATTCCTTACTGAAGCTAGTATATCGAATAGCCTCTTTTCGTATTCTTCTTTCAGTCTCTTTGACGCTCCAAATTTCATTCTATCTTCTTTTGCATCATGATAGAGTTTTCGCAA
>Ga0272448_1004854_pt1 | contig 15115 bp, 12 predicted proteins | sample YNPCB0191_FD_202220 | JGI IMG/M metagenome (GOLD analysis project Ga0272448, IMG submission 202220) | Hot spring sediment microbial communities from Yellowstone National Park, WY, United States - YNP-CB-019-1 | ecosystem: Environmental > Aquatic > Thermal springs > Hot (42-90C) > Sediment...
CAATATAACCCCATTTGTCCCCCACCTTAACCGAAGCCAACCCTTCAGCAAAACCCCAGGCATTATCGAACTGGAGCTCGGTCAGAAACTCTCCTCTCTTGTCAATATAACCCCATTTGTCCCCCACCTTAACCGAAGCCAACTCTTGGAAGAAATCCCTCGCAGAATCGAACCTGGGCTTGATAATGAATTCCCCACTTTTTTCGATGTAACCCCATTTTTCCTTCACTTCCACAGCAGCTAAGCCTTCTGAAAAGCCTTGGGCGTTGTTAAATTGGGGCTCAATCATCTCTTTTCCTGAATGGTCTAAGAATCCCCATTTATTTTTTAAAAGAACAGGAGCAAAACCTCCGGAGAAGTGCCAGGCCCAACGAAACTTTGGTTTTATGATTACTTCCCCCTTCCTGTTTATGTAACCCCATTTTCCCCAAAATTCCACAGCAGCTAAACCCTCAGAAAAATGCCCGGCCAAATTGAACATTTCCTCAATCACGAAATTCCCCATTTTATCAATGTAACTGAATATTTTCTCTACATCCACTAAGGTTATGTCCCCCCTAGCATCTCTGGCAAAAGTGAAAGCCCTCCCTTTAATTCCCACTTCTACCACAGCAAGACCTTCGGAGAATGGAAAGGCCAAACGAAATCGCGGCTCAATCACGAAATTCCCAGTTTTATCTATGTAACCCCATTTTTCCTTCACTTCCACAGCAGCTAAGCCTTCTGAAAAGCCTTGGGCGTTGTTAAATTGGGGCTCAATAACAAATTTACCGGTTTTGTCTATGAAACCAAACATTGACCTCTTTTGAACTAAAGCAAGGGCCCCAAAGTTGTCCTCTGGATACATTTGAAGTTTGTTCCGGTCCATTAATAATCACCCTCCTTCCCCTCTTTCAAAACTTTGAGTTGTTCAATTCAAAGGGTTCGAATATATATCGCATTTTGCCAAAGAATTTTGTCCATCGTTTCAGTTAAAAACATTTTCCTTCTTGTTTGTCCAATCCCTGGTGTGGATTCTGGCCTTTCTATTTTTGAATTTTTTCCAAAAAATTGGGAAGGAAAATTCCCCAAGAATTTTTTCAAATTTCCCCTTTTTTAGCGCCTCTCCTCCATTTTCATACCTAAAGAAAAAAGGAAGGACCATTAAAGAAATGAAAAAAGACCCTTTCCCGACCTTTAAAATTTCCACATTTAAAAAACAAATGCGAAAACCTTTTTCCCTCATACCCCTCAAGGCATTAATTCCCTTCAAACCAACGAAGACCGCTTTCCGCCTTGCTTTGGCCATTATTCGTTTCCATACCCCTCAAGGCATTAATTCCCCTCAAACTACTCCATGGGAAACCCGTTGACGTGTACTTGAATGTTTCCATACCCCTCAAGGCATTAATTCCCTTCAAACAATGAATTAGTCGAAGCGCTTGAAAAATGGCGCTTCCGGTTTGTTTCCATACCCCTCAAGGCATTAATTCCCTTCAAACAGCACTATTCAAGCCCTTTTCCTTTATTAGTATATCACTTCCGTCAAATACCCTGAAACCTCCACCCCTTATCCTCCCTGTTTTCCGGTGTAATGTCCCCAATTTTTCGCAAATCCCATACTTTTCGATTTCCAAATTTCAGCAAATGGTGGTTTTAAAATGAAGAATCCAGGAAATATGAGCCCTGCAGTTTCTTTAAAACTTCGCAAATGATGGCCGAATTTTTTCCCCAAAGACGATTTGCGAAAATTGTTCATTTTGCCCAAAAATTGTTGCACATTCAGAGCCTCTTCCCGGGGACACATTTTTGCAATTTTCGCAAATCTTCCACCTGTTTTCCCTGCTTAATACCATTTGCGAAAAAATTTTTCCCTTCTGCTGGAAGCAGTTTTTTGCTCTTTTTCAATTGGGAAGCCATTTCTTACCGGAAAAGGAAATTTTCGCAAATCTCAAAAGCATGATCCTTAAAGGTTTACCAGTAAAAAGGCCCTTAACTATTGGTCCTTGAAAGACAGGGATAAGGAAAAAATTTAGTCTGAAGGAAGGAGGAAAGCCATCAAGCCATTAATTACCTTCCAACGAAATTTATTGCACTCCTCGCAAAAAAGGCGGGGAAGCCCGTTTAAATACCCCCCCAAGGGATTTATTCACTTCAAAAAACATTGCTTCAGCCCTTTCAACTTTTATTATCCTGCTCAAGCACCTCTCGAAAAGGTCCTCCCTCACCTTTTTCCATAACTAAGTCGGTTTTCGCCTTGCCTCAAGTCGGTACTTTCCAAATCCAAAACTGGTGGCCTTTCCTATGTGAATTTGTTCTCCCAATTTGAGCAAAGGCAAAAAGGGAGTCAACTCTCCATGGTAAATTATTTTTCCTGCCAGACCTTTCAAAGTTTCCCTATGATAGGAAACAGGCTCGAGTTCACTTTTTAAAATATTTACAGCCTCTGTCTGTTTAAGTAAATCAAAGAAATCAGGATCATTTTCTAATTCAGCCTGGCAGTAATACCGAGATAAAAGAATTGCTCTTTCTAAGATTCTTGTCAGCAAAAGTAAAAAAGGCGGGGGAAAGTCGACTATTTTTTTTCGATTTTCATGGGAAGTCTCCTTTTTTTGGTCGGCGAAATGTAAACGTAAAGGAGTGAGGAAGTAAAGAATGACCAAATCACAGGGAAAAGAGAAACTCAGAAAGGTATCAAAGGCATACTTATTGTTTGCGTTAGTTAATTTATTGCGTTCAGGGGTATAAATTTCCATAAAAGACCCGTCCTCATATAAGGCATCCAAGGCGATGACTTCCAGATTACCCCTTTCGCTTCCCAGGCCATCTTCTGCCATTTTTTTAACTGCAAGCAAAAAAATAGGCAGGAACTTATTTGCTTCCCCAAACAAGGTCAGTTCGAAGGAGAGAGGATCGTCTTTTTTATAAACAGTGTTAATGTGGGTGGGGATAGAAATTATAAAGGGTGGGGGAGGATTCTCATATTTTCTCATAAATCCCCGATGCTCTGGTTTCAAGAGAGTCTTAAACAGGAAAGGATATACGCAGGTTTCTAAGTGATTGCAATTTTTGCAATCCTCTTCCCAGAGTCCTTCCGGGCATGATGTTTTCCTGATTGCCCAGCCCAGAGCGCCTCTTATAGTAGATCCAGGATAGGCAGGAAGGCTAAAGCTTTTTTTGGTAATCAAGCGGAATCGGTATTTGAAAAAGTAGAGGTCGCTAATTACCGAATACAAATTCCCCATAATTTATTCATCGAAAGGATTGTGATCGAATATAATTATTTCTCCGGTAACTGGGGATTTATAGATCAACTTTTTGGCCTTACCGTGTAGCTCATGGGCTATTTTTAGATAGAGCCAGATAGGGGCAGAGCCTGTAAGGATCACAGTGTTGCCCTCTCCAGCTTGCTCCCTGGCTTTTTGGAGATACCTCTCCATATCCGAAATTTTCGCTTTCTCCTCGAAAAGTGAGGAGAGATCGATTACTACGTCTCCCATCTTTTCTATTCCTCCACGTGCTCCTCAACTATTGAGGAACTTTCAAAATCGAAATAAATCTTGTACCCATTTAAGATCGGTTTTAACTGTTTATACTCATCTTTAATGTTTTCCAAGACTTTCATAGCGTTCGCCTTCCACTCTTTTTGCTCCTCTTCCTTGCCTCCCTTAACCACAATTCGGACCTGGTAACGATAGCCCGATTTTTCATTAAGAATTGGAAGATAAAAAACAGCAGAAAGTCCCCTGTGCTGTTGAAAGTGGCTGGGCTGTCGCTGGATAAAAGCAAAATTATCCAGAGCTTCAAGCCAGTCTCTTAAAATTACACTTATTGAGGGAGTAAAGGCGCCGGATTCTAAAGATTCTAAAAAGGAACAGGTGGCTTCTTTCAACTGCTCAGCGTTTTTTTTGTATTTACTCAAATCTCCTGACTTTTCGGCAATCTTGGGGAATAAAGCTTCAGGGTCGTTTTGATTTATCAGATCAAATAGTTTTTTCAGGGAATTCAGTTCTGTATTTGTTATTTTCTCCATTTCTGGTTCCAGGATCTTGGATAGAGCCGAGATTTTCTCTTTTAGAAGGTCGGAATCCCTGTGGTATTGGGATTTTCTCACCATAAGGTAAGCGTCGCCAATAGCTCTTTCTTCTTGCTCTTCCCCTTCATCAATAATTCTCAGGATGGCTGTTATCAGGGGAACATTTACCCTTGTGTTTGTAATTTTGACAAGAGGAAGGGAAATTTTCCCCACCAAAGGATATGTTCCTGCTTCCCCTTCGTTGACGGGCATCGTCTGCCGATGGTAAAGGCAAATATCCTCGATCGCCTGAACCATCTCATCATCAAAAACATCAGGGTCTTTTTGCCATTTCTCGTCTTTCAGGGACTTAAAAAGCTCGTCTTTTTCGCGATGAATCATTTCTGCCGATAAGAAGTGGTGAAGATCCCTCGTTAACTGGTAAAAATTTTTCGTTAGGAAACTTTTAGAATTGGCATCCAGATAGTATTTGCCATCTTTAGCTTGGTGAACGTAACCCCAGGAGTGTCCAATATCGTGAAGCCAGATGCCGGATAAAAGAGCGATTAGATTGTTATCGCGCTCCTCCAGGTTCTTCCCTAGAAAACTCTCTTTCCCGGGTTCCCCGTGCAAAACAGGAAACAGCATCTGGGCCGCAATCTCCAGTAACCTTTGAGAGTGACCCCTGGAGTGTTCCACTGTTTCCGGTATCTGGTCTCCTATTGAGATGTACTGCCAGCGATCGATGCACTGGCGCAGTGCCAGTCTCTTTTTCTCATTTTGAATATGGTCCGTGAGGAGATAACCTCGGCCGAACTGAGTGATATCGCCTGCCTTTTTCTGGCGATAGTACCGCACAAAGGCTTTTCCTACTGGATTCAAGCGGAGCTTTGCCATTTGGGGTTGAGGGTAGACTTGCTCTCCGGCAATTTCAAAAAGATTGCGAAATTCCCCAATGGCCTCTTCAAGCCACCCTATTGGAACCTCTTCCATGTGAGGAATGGAGAGAAGATAACCGCGAAGGTCTCGCCAGGTGAGCAGGTCAAAACTGATGGGAAGCTTTGGCATCCAGATGATTTTTGGAGAGAGCTCATAGAGGTAGAAAATCTCCGCTTGAGCAGTACACAGGCCTAAAAGGACTAAATATGGCAGCGGGCTTTTATATCCCCCGGTAATATTAATGAGAATCAGATTCTTCTCCCTCTGCATGATTTCAATTAACTCCGATGCCAATTTGGAAATTCCTTCCCGAGGGGAAGGTTGCAATTGAGTTTTAGTATCCTGGTCCTCACCCATGCTCAGACCCTCAACCCTCAAAATCTCCACAAAGGAAACGCGGGTCTGGAAAAATGAATTAGAAAGGAGGACCTGGCGCACCATACAGGCACAAAAAACCCCTGCATCGCTGTCAGAGGCAATTAAGAGGATTTTATCCCGGGATTGTTTCGAGCCATTTTCCTTTTCCACCATGTACAGCATGCCCAGGCTGGCCAATTCAGCGCTGAGCATATCCTGAGCCGGATGCTTTATCTCGCCTTTCGCTCGCAATTCTAAAAAATATTCCGGATTCACCTCTTTCAAATAAGTGACTACAAATGTTTTGAGGTTATTGTTTTCCAGCAAAGTTTGAAAATCCACCCCAGAACTTGGAAGAAATTTTTGTTTGACCCCCTCTTCTTTACAACAATCCTGTAGTTTTTGGAAATTTATTTGGTCTTTCATTAAGGAAGCTGGAATTTTTGAAAGGAGAGACGTTCCTACAGGCACAATTATTAAACGGTCATAATTCATCCTTAATTCCCCCTCCTACTTGGAACCCTGATAAGTAAGGTCATAAGAAGTTACCTTTTTAGTTTTAGTGCTCACGTATTGAACTTTCAGATCCCTATCCAGAGTGGCAAATACCCCTGCGATAGCCACGGGCTTCTGTCCCCCAGTTATGTCTATAATAATTTGGGAGGAATGATATTGAGAAAGAGCTTTTTTAAGAAAACTTTCACGTAATGAGTCGTATAGCGCAGCAATATCCTCAAAATCAACCCCTTTTTCGGGACTTACGGTTTCAATTTCCAGTTTGGGAAAAAGCCTTTGAAAAAGCCACTTAAAAAGGGGAACCTGCCTGAATGAGCCATCTTTTGTTCCAGGTTTAGAATCCGCAGAGGGAATGACATAAAGTTGCTTTAAAGTTGGATAATGGTGGGAAACTGCGATCATAGGCATTTCCCATTTTGTACCTGTAAGAGCTTTTTTAACCTCCTCCGGAGGGAGCCTGGATGCTTCCTCCGGACTTGAGGGAAAGCCTTGGGGAAAAGTTTCCATCAAAGAAAGGAAGATGGATATGGCCCGAACTTGCGATGGTTCCTCAGCAATCACACGCAAAGGAGCTACTTCTTTGCGCGCCTGAAGCCAGATATAAAGCAGAAGCAGCACAAAAAAGACCAGCTTCAGGGCACCCCACCAGCCAGGCAAAACGAGATCCAGGACCTTCTCAAGGAAACTGCTCGCCCAGTTAAAGAAAAGAAGAAAAAGGAGGACAATAACCACAACCCAGCCAGGGCGTTTATCCCCCAGAACCATATTCAGAGCACTGCGCCAGATTTCCGTATTTAGCCTGGTTCTTTTCTGGCTCATGTTGATCCGCTTAAGTTCTGGAAATATCCATAACCCACGGCGGTCTTCGCGCCAGCGCCCAGAGTAGTTAGCGCTTGTTCCAGTATCTCGAAACCTCTCTTAAGCAAGGGGCTTTTACCGGGATCCCGCGGGGCTAAAGCAAACTCGAAGGAGGAACCTCCGGCCACGGCAAGGAAAAAAATGGGGTTGGGGGAAAGGTAATCTGCAGGAGGAGTGTGGCGATCTCCAGATTTTCGCTTCTGCATTTTCCCCGTATAGTAATCACTATAGTGCGGATTCATAATGTCCACTTCAAGTTTCGGTTTTTGAGAAGGGAGGGCATCAAAGACCAAGAGCTGGCCTGCCCGATCTGGGGTGCCGAACAATTCTTCTATCTCCTTTTTAAGCTCTTCCTGCTCTTGATTTTTCTTTTCATTAGCTTTTAAGCTTAAGCAGGCTTTAGCCAGCCCCTTAACCGATGAGGCTGGAAGATAGGGCACGCCCAAAATTGGGTGCCACATGAACCCGGTCTCCAGAACATGTGCCATCCCCAGTCCGGTGATAAAACGCCAGTCCGAGCGAAAGGTCAAATAATCCCCTTTTAACTCCTGCAAAAGGACTCTTCTGCGCTTAAGGTATCCTTGGAGGTTATTCTCTAAATCCTTATTGTCCTGGTAAAAAGAGATCACTTTTTTGAGAAAATCCAGCTCGGGAGGGAGTTCGTTTTTCTTTTTGGGCTTTTCTGGCTTCCACTTTTCTGGGCCGGACCAGATGTCCACAAAGCGGTCGAAGAGCAACCCGACATGTGCTGTCGATAAATCGGGAGAGGAATAGAAAATTCTAAGGTCATAATAAAGGGGGAAGCACCTCCTCATGGTCGAGACCCTCCCTGGCTTGGCTTTGGCTGAATCAGAAAGGCCGTGGCAAATTTGGAAAACCATTCCAACAAGGATAACGCCTCTTCCTGAGCGGCGGTGTAATCCTGCCTGCTACCATGCATTAGAGCCTCAATAAGTTTTGTTGAATTGTATACCCGGCGAGGGTGCTGTTCATCAATTTGCCCGTTAAGCCATTCTTCAAGATGGGAATACATTATTTTGCATTCTTCTCTTTCCTTGGAAAGGAGAAAAGCCAAGCTTTGACCAAGCCCGCACTGGATAACCATAGAAGGCAGCCTCTTGGCCAGGGTAGCGTATTCTCCGGCTATTTCTTCATTGACCGCCTGAACTTTCGCAAGGGCAAAAGCGGCTCTTTTTTGCTCCAGGGTTTTTGTCATTTTTACACCTCCCGGCACCTTAGGTAGAGCCAGCCCTCACCCAGGGTCTCTTCTCCCCCAATCTGGAGATAAGGCGGAATTTTTTGGGAAAAAACTGTCTTCAGGTCAGTAGCTGTATAAGAAGTGCTGGTGCGAGGATCAGAGAAGAGCGCCAAGCAATAGAAGACCGAATCAGGAGGAAGGGTCTCCTCGTACCAGAGATTTTTGCTTGTCTTGTTTTCATCGAGGACATTGCGGGCGGTGACCTGAGTCCCATAGCGGGTAAGGTATTGGGCGCTCTCGTCGTCGATCAGAACCAAATGCTTCCTAAATTTCTCTCGGATGTACCTGTGAGGGGAGGAGGAATCCTCGGGCAAAAACTTCTCGGTCTCCTCTTGCCATTGCTTCATTTCATTGCTTTTTGTGGCGTCCAGGTGAAAAAGCAGGTCTTCCAGAACCAGGGGGTCTGATAAACCTGAATTTTCCAAAACAAATGCTTTGTCTGCCGTTAATTCCGGAAAAGTATCGAAAGGCGGCAGGCTTGGGGAAGCGCCCAGCATTTTAAGATCCCTCAGGTAACGGTTTAAAAAGGCCGGGCAGGTAATCCAGACAAAGACTCCAGACAGAGAGCGAACGGGAAAGGCCAGCAGTCGCGCCTCCGTAAGAGCTAAGGCGCCTGCATGATCCGCGTTTTCCGGACCAAATATGATTTCTATCAAAGCTGAGTCCATTCCTTTTACCTCAGCTTTCTCCCTCATTGCCCCCTTGAGCCCAGATGCTTGAATAATGGGAAACCCCGTGTGTTTTTCCCTTTGAACTGGTAGATCAATCCCCGGCCGAGGCCTGTCGCTTCCGGGGTGCAAAGCTGTTTCTGCCAGCATTCCTAAGATCAATTTCTCCTTGAACATCTCTACCACCCTCCTACTCGATAATGTCCAAATCCTATTTCTGTTTTTTCTCCCAGTTTCCCTTCCCAGGAAAGAGAGGATCCGTTTTTCCCCTCAAGGTAATAAACACTCCCCGCAGGGACAAAGCTGCGGCTGGGTTTGGGAGCCTTAAGTGCCATATCCCAACCACCGGTTTTAAACGGCTTGCCCAGGCAGGCGGTCCATAATTTCGCAGTGTTCTTGTCTATTTTTCCCTCCCAGTACTTTTTTGAGCCATTGTTTTGCGGAACAAAACCTGGTAACAACCAGGATGGTCCGCAGCCATCGCTTTTGGGAAAGTAAGCGGGCTGGAGGAAGACCATTTTCCATCTGTCTTTAGGAACATCTCCAGGAGTTTCGCTGTAAGCCCTGATTTCAATCCCGCAAAGGCGCCCTTCTCCTCCCACGGTCAGGATTTTTCCTTTTGGCTCCAGCTCTTCGGTGACATTTTCCACCCGAGAGGCTATTTTCCACCCCTCTTTTAGGCGGAGAAGCTCGATGGAATAAAGGTGTCCTTCCTTAACTTTGTGAGATTTGGAATCCCGTCCCAGGCCTACTTTAGGCTCTTCCTCGTAGATGTACGAGTTCGGCAGAAGATCCCCTGATTTTTCTAAATTTTCCAGCGAAACCGAGCTAAATTTACCATTTAAATAATCCCCTAATAATCTTTCGCTGATCCAGCCGCCGACCGGAACCACCGCCTCCACATTAACGTTCGCAGGGAGGGTGGGGAAACAGATGGAACCCAAATCGCAAGAGATTGGTTTCTCCGGATCCGGTGTAAGCAAGAAGATCTGATCACCTCCCTTTTCTTTGACTATGTCCACAGGGGTAGGAAAATATCGTTTTTCATCTTTTACCAGATAAGGGCCCCAGAGCTTCATTTTTCCTATTCTTTTAGCATTGCCCACAACCTCAAGAAGCCCTTTTGGACACTGGGGGCACTTAGTTTCATTATCTTTCATGCAGTCCCCGAGCGAGGAAATCTTTGGACAATGAGAAAGGAGTATAGCACTCCTGACCACTCCCTGCATGGTTTCGGGAGTAGGAGGAAAAATGGATTTCAGGTACCCTATCTCCCCTGGACTGAAAGAGAGACTGTTGCGGAAAAAAAGAACATCCAGGGGCTCAAACAACCATTCCCGAATCATAAATTACACCTCCTTCTGTGCCAGGAACCTGATTAAAAGTAGCCCATCCGTGGAGACTTCTCCATTTGTGCTTAAGATGATGGGCAGGAGTGCTTCAATCCTCTTTTCAGCTTCTACTCTCCTCGAGACAGGGTCATCCTGCAGGCCCTGCAATGCTCGGCTTTTGAGGTATTCTGCCACGAGAACCTTAATTATCTGTTCTGTCTGTTCCCGAGTAAACCCCTTCAGCACCTCCTTTAACTCCTCAATGCGGTAAAAGAAGCCGCTCGTGTATTTATTCTCCGCGAAGTCATTTTTTAGTTGGTTCAGAATATCCACTATGGCTTCGCCCCTTCCTGTAACCCACTTGCTTCTGAACATTAAAACAGGACCACCGTGTTTCCAGAGACTGATGGCGAGCGCATCCTTCCCGGGTTGCTTTTTGGCTACTTCATCGAGCAAATAGTGGACATCCGCTATCACATTGCGCAGGGGTGTGTTTTTGTGTGCATAAACCAGGCCAGCACTGATTGTAGGAGGGTGCCCATTCACCTTCACATCTGGAGCCATCGTCTGGAATGCCTCAATAAAAGCTTGCCTAAGCTCCTTAGCACATTCCAGAGCATTGTCAAGGGGAAGAAGGGCCATCAAGTCGTCGCCACCGCCATAAATGAGCTTGCCGTCATGATTTGCCTCTACAATTTTTAGGATATTTTGGGCGAAGTTTTCCATAGCATTAGAGATTTCCCCCTCCTTACCCGGGTTACGGGAGATGAACTGGCCCATACTGTCCCCATCCATTACGAGGAGAGCGTAGAAGGGATGAGCTTGACATTTCGCCGAGTCCTGAAGGTTTTTCAATTTTTCCTTGAGCCCCGTCCTTTCTGACTCGTTTAAATCCGGGAAATCCTCCTTGCTCTCGATGTCCTCCTGAAAGAAAACGCTACCAGTCAGACCAGTAAATTTTTTCCAGTCTACGTTTTCTTTAACCACTTTCATAATTCCTGGGATTTGAGTTTGCATCTCATCGAAGGGAATTTTATTTTTAAGCGAGGTGTTGATTAGGTTTGTAAATTCTCCAAGGGATCGAGCAACGTTATCATTCTGGTTAGCTTGCGTTAGGACCTCCTTTATCCAGGGAACTGCACTCATGTAACTTGTGGAGGGAAAGTTGGAAAGTAGCTCCCAGCCAAGGGCCTCTTTAGCAAAAAGCGGGAGGGTTCTTTTGATAGTGCAGATTGCACATAAGCGCTCCTTCCCATCAGGGCGGAAATGCCTGCCGCTGAACTCCTGGGAAACCGTGGTCCAAAACTTTACTATGCCTTGTCTACTGGTGTCATTGCCATGAAGGGCCTCACGCTCCCCGCACTGGGTGCATTTTTCCCCGGGCTCATCCGGAGGGAAATGGGCTCTGAGATTCTTACGAATGTCGAGGAAACGCCCCTCCCTTCCTTGAACCCAGATAATTTCCCATTGGTTTTCCCCCTGGCGCTTCCAGATTTCTTCAGCAGATTTAAAATCTTCAGAAGTACAATGACCATCCAATGTCGCGCTGAAAAGTTTCCAGCCTTCGTTGCCGATTTTTTCCCAGGCCTTAAGTAAAGCATCCTTCGCTTTTTGAGCCACCTCTTCTGGCTTATTACTGTTACTGTTAACAACGAACATAAAACGGTTAGGCAGGCTTCCCACCCTAGCCGCAGGGTCTTCTGGTTTCAGGCTCAGTCCGTTTCTGATCGCCTGCATGAGGGGGTTTGTGCTCACTTCTGGGAATATTATTTTCCCGCCTTGATTTTCGATCTCTTTCATGGCTACCACCGCCAGGTAAGAAAGCAAATAGGAGGTTATCCAGAGGTCCCTGGTCCTTCTTGCCTGCGCCAGAAAAGGCTGCACGGGGGAGAAAGTAAAGTGAATGTAAATTTCTTCGTCAGGCATCATAGCAAGATACTCCCTGGAATGTTATCCTTAAGGTGTTCCAAAAATTTTCTGAGGACCTCGAAATCTAAGTCAAACTTCACTTTTCCTTCTTTAGAATCAGACTTTGCTATGATTTTCGCTTCCCCGGGAAGAAACTCTGAGGGGAAAAGCGTGCACACCCCGACACATTTTCCGGAGGTCAGTTGGTGGACATGGATAAAAAGAGGGCTGGCCCTGCGGGTAATTTCTTCCTCCTTTTTTTCTTCCTCCTTTTCTACCTCGGCAATTACCTCAACTTTTGCCTTTGTGTTTTTGAAGAAATAATTGTGGGGAAGACCGAACATTGCTCTTTGCGGTACAGATGTTAAGCCATTTCCACGCAGAAATTCTTTTATTATTCGTGAGTCCTTGCTTGATAAAGATTTGCGATATTCCAACATGAGGTTGGCAATCTTACAAAGGCAATTCTCCCAGGAATCGAAGGGTGTGGTAATTAAAACGCTGGTCTGGGGGCTGAAAGCTGTATGATCCGGAAAGCTACTTGTTGATGAAACCCTTCTGAAGCTTTTTAGAAAGATTTGGCGCAAGTATTCTTCGAAAGCTTTTTCACCAGCAAACGTGGCAGGAAGGCTCAATCCATCATAGGTTAAATTATTTACCAGTTGAATTGATCCAAAGCCCCTGCGAGACCTTGCGCCTAAACCGCCGAAAATAGTCAGGCACCACAATGCTTTGAGAACCGACCTACGGTCGTCCCGAGGAAGGGAGTCTTTAAATGTAAAGATAAGCTCAAACTCGCCATTGGGGCCTATATAGGGGCGAGCGCTCTCTCGAAGAACCGGACCGTAGGCTAAGTAAGAAAGCTCCCTATCTTTACTCATGCACCACTGTTCTGGCCGGATGTTATTTTTCTGGCCAATCCTCAAAAAGAACTGAGCCTGAGAGGGCTCAGGCTTAACGCTGCCGAAGATTGTCGGCTCCTTGCTCCGATAGTCTGGTTCCATTGCCCGGTACCAGAATCTCAGAACTCCTTTTATGGAAGGGGTCCTCAATTCTGGCTGGGATTCAGGTTCCGCACCTCCCAGAAAAAGTGGAGTGACGATTTTCAGTTTTACCTTGACCTCGTCCATACAATCCCCCTTTCAGAACTTCACGGTTTTTTCCCTCTATTCCATTTCTTTTGGGGCAATATCCACCCTTCCAAAATTTCAGAAAAACCATAATCCCAACTCTTGTTTTTTTAAAAAAATGAATCCTTTCTTTCGGCCGATAAAATATCCTTAAAAAAGAAAGGAATAGTGATTTTTTGCTTAAACGCAAGCAACTAACCGGAAGAGAGAAATTAAATGGAGGGTCTATTTCCCACAAAAAACCTGCAGATGGATAAAAAGATACCGAACTAAATTTTTCCACCTATTGCTCCCAAGCCAGTTTTCCAAATTCAATTTACAAGTTTTTTTCATGATATAAATTCGAGAGGAATTGTCAATATTCAAGAAAGGTCAAAGATTTTTGTTTGAAGGTTTTTATTCGGCTAAACTTCTCAAGGCATTAATTCCCTTCAAACGATGTTTTGGAGCAAAAAATCTCTTTGCCTCCCTCTTCCTACCCCCTTTTTAAATTGTTTCAATACCCCTCAAAGCATTAATTCCCTTCAAACGAGGGAAAAGATGAGTAGAAGTGAAATTTTTGTGTTTGGGTTTCCATACCCCTCAAGGCATTAATTCCCTTCAAACATCTTTTAGCCACTGTTTCTACCTTAAGGCAAAGTATGTTTCCATACCCCTCAAGGCATTAATTCCCTTCAAACAGCACTATTCAAGCCCTTTTCTTGTATTAGTATATCACTTCCGTCAAATACCCTGAAACCTCCATCCCTTATCCTCCCTGTTTTCCGGTGTAATGTCCTCAATTTTTTCGCAAATCCCATACTTTTCGATTTCCAATTTTCAGCAAATGGTGGTTTTAAAATGAAGAATCCAGGAAATATGAGCCCTGCGGTTTCTTTAAAACTTCGCAAATGATGGCCGGATTTTTTCCCCAGAGATGATTTGCGAAAATTGTTCATTTTGCCCAAAAATTGTTGCGCATTCAGAGCCTCTTCCCGGGGACACATTTTTGCAATTTTCGCAAATCTTCCTCCTGTTTTCCCTGCTTGATGCCATTTGCGAAAAAATTTTTCCCTTCTGCTGGAAGCAGTTTTTTGCTCTTTTTCAATTGGGAAGCCATTTCTTACCGGAAAAAGAAATTTTCGCAAATCTCAAAAGCATGATTAAATGTCACTTGTAAGTTAAATCTTCTCTCAAACATTAAAAAAAGCAAATATCCAAACAACAAGAAACTGTTGAGCCGAAAACCTAAACTCATAAAACCTCAATAAAAAAGTCAATCTGGCCAAATTCTTTTAAGTGGTTCGAGGCTTTCAAATTAAACATGATTAGAGAAAAAAATTTAGAAATAAAAGAAATTCTCAAAAGAGGGTTCTTTCACCTCTTCTCATTATCTTTTCCTCTTGACGATCAATCTGCGCCAATTTTTTCAGCAATTTGCGCCTTTCTTGCTTTGTTTGGCCCTCAGGGATCATAAATCACCTCAAATTCCAACTCATCACCAAAAAACCATTTAATTCTTTCATCATTTAGCCTTTCATTTCTGACTGTATCACCTCCACCTATACTTTATAGATTACCATCTAATAGAACAAAGGAGACTGCATTCGCCAAAAATTATAGCCCTTCAGCCTCCTTATCCAGTTGATCTTGATTATTGTCCCAGGCTTTAGCGGAACTATTTTCCTTAAGTATGTTCCTTGACGCTCTCAAAGTCGGCGTTTGCAGATTGACGGTAGAATCTTGATTTTACGGAAGGCGAGAAACAACGCATCAAAACATGACCCTAAAAAATAAATTACGATTTCCACATCGCTTGGGCTTACGATGAAGTCTTTCCATTATTTCAACCTGACGGTAAAGGAGAAGCCCGTTTAGGCTCACTTCAAGGTAGAGAAAGAACAATTTTTAAAAGGCGTATTTTTCTATTATCCCTTCAGGGCCCGAGAGTTCCGAGTAAAAGACTTCCCTGTAATATCGGCACCTCGATAGGCCCCAAGAGGAATTCTTGAATCCTGCGATATTTTCTGAAATGCCAACTTTAAAACTGTCTTAACCTTACTATCAAAAAATTCTGCGGGCATCGAAACGTAAGTTCTAAACCACTCAGGGTGTTCGCCCTAGATGAAATTTTTGGCAATGCTGCAGCTTTAATCATCTTTATTTGGAAATAATTC
>Ga0272448_1004855_pt1 | contig 15115 bp, 7 predicted proteins | sample YNPCB0191_FD_202220 | JGI IMG/M metagenome (GOLD analysis project Ga0272448, IMG submission 202220) | Hot spring sediment microbial communities from Yellowstone National Park, WY, United States - YNP-CB-019-1 | ecosystem: Environmental > Aquatic > Thermal springs > Hot (42-90C) > Sediment...
CCCGGGCGCAGTAAACTGCATGTCCTGCCCTATTTCGTAGTTTGCGCCAAATAGCGCCTGCTCAATCCCAACGCCTTTGGCATCTGTGCAACAACCTGCAAACGAAGTTGTTTTGGCTACGCCTCCTTCAGTGACGCAAACGCAAAATCTTGGATAAATTGGCGGGACGACTTCCACGTCGGCCAGAGTTTGGTGCAGGGTAAACCGCGCTTTTGGGAGCCGGCTGGGCCGAAGCCTCGCCATCCAACGCGGAATTTACTGCGCCCCAGGAGCCAGGAGGGGCGCGCGCCGGTACCTAAGCTTCTGTAGCTGCGTTCTGCGAACGCCGTGCGTTTCTCTGAGCATGATGCAACGCGACTTCCCTCACAGTGTGACCGCGACAACCGCCGGTCATGGGCCAACGTTACAGAATCCAGAATTTCGATTACAAGCCCCTCCGCACCTCGGCGTTTCTGCGGTGTAATTTGACCACACTAAAACCGACGCGCAGAGCGACATATTCAAATTTTCTTCTGAGCATCGAGCAGATGAGCCAACTGCCCGTTTGGACAATCCATTTGCATGGTGAGCCACGATCTGTCGTCCCTTTCGGGACTTTGGAATGATTTGTGGCGTGCCTGGTTGCCCGCCGTTGGCACGGTGGGCTATCATCTATCGCCCTGACTGGCTTGAGGAGGTTTTTCGTCCGGTTGTTCAATCACCGGTGACAAGGTGCGCTTTCGGCCTGTCGTCAGGACCCTCCGGTGTACCGTCCGGTTCTCGGATTTAGCCATTATTTGTGACCTTGAGGGGCGGGGTTCTCGGTCGAGTTTTATGATCAGTTTGGTTAATCGCAGGTGGCAAAGTGCGCTTTTGGTCTGTAGTCCACACCGCTCCTGTTAACACCTCTCGGTTCCGGATTTGCTATTATCTGTGGCCATGCCGGGTTAGGCGCTCAGTGCCATGTCCCAATCTTTCCAGACCGGTTCATAGCCAAGACGCCGGATCACCTCGGCAATCTCGGCTGGGGAGCGTTCGTCAGCTATCATAAATTGCTCAGTTGCACCCGGCTCGGCAGGTCGTGCAGGTGCCCATTCGCTTGCGCCTGAGGCGAGCTCGACGATCCGGCCTCGGACCGTCTGGTGCAATTTGTCACGGCCCGCCCCTGTATAACCGCCCGGCTCGGTATGGCTGCCGGCGCTCATGAGTGTGATGCCAAGCGGGATTAACCCGTCACGTGTTTTTGGCGATTCACGCGTTGAAAGCACAAGCCCAACATCGGGAAACATTAACCGCAACGCGCATACAAGTTGTACAAGGTCGCGTTCGGTCATCTGCGTAAGCGGTTGGAACTCGCCTGCACACGGCCTGAGCCGCGGAATCGAGATCGTCAGGAATGCTTTCCAGCAATGCCGTTGCAAATAATCCGCGTGCGCAGCCATGCAAATGGCTTCAAATCGCCAGTCAGCCAACCCGTGTAGTGCGCCTATGCCGAGCCGCCTGAACCCGGCTGCATACGCGCGTTCGGGCGTATGCAATCGCCAATCGAAATTGCGTTTTGGCCCGGCTGTATGCATCTGCGCGTAAACGGTGCGGTCATAGGTTTCCTGGTAAATCACAAGCCCGTCTGCACCAGCTTCAACCAACACGCGATACTCGGGTGTATCCAACGGCCCCACCTCGAGCGAAATGCTCGGCCAATCCTTGTGCAACGCTGCAACACACTGCCGTAGGTACTCGACCGAGACAAACTTTGGATGTTCGCCCGCTACAAGCAAGATGTTCCGAAAACCTTTTGCCCTGAGCGCATCAGCTTCGCGCAACACTTCATCAACCGACAGCGTCAGGCGCGCGATCGGGTTGTCACGCGAGAAACCGCAGTATTTGCAATTGTTGATGCACTCGTTTGAAAGGTACAACGGCGCAAAGAGCCGGATTACACGGCCAAACCGTTGCAGAGTAAGTGCATGTGCGCGTTGCGCCATTTGCTCGAGCAACTCCGGCTCGGCTGCAGCAGGGGAAATCAAATGCGCAAAATCGCCCAGGCCAAGTCGCGTCTTGGCCAGGCTCGCGCGCACTGCGGTTGAGTCTGCAGTCAAGGCGCGCTGCAACAATTGTTGTATTGGCAACGAGTTCAGTTCAGTTGCAAAACCCACGCGGTAAACTTACCAAACCCGGCGCAGTTGTCGAGCCGACCGCAAATGTGGAACTGTTTCAGCGCAAGAAGCGAACGAACCCGCCCGATGCGCAGGCCAAACAGACAAAAAGATATTGCGTTCAGCCATGCCGATGCCGTAAACAGCTCACGTGCGCAGACGACATCTTTTTTCGCAATCATTTGTGAGCCAACTGCTCGGGTTAGCCGTTGTAACCGTTGGTCTTTCGAGTGCCAACACCGGTTTGTTGCAAGAAGGCTGGGTTGCACTGTTCAATGGCAAAGACCTTACCGGTTGGGTCCAACGCGGTGGCAATGCAAAGTTCACCGTTGAAGACGGTGTAATTGTTGGTACTGCAATGCCTGACACACCGAACAGTTTCCTATGCACCAAAACCGAGTACAGCGACTTCGAACTCGAGCTCGAGTTCAAGGTTGACCCCGCGCTCAACTCGGGCGTCCAGATCCGGAGCGAGTGTTTTGACACCGAGAAAACCGTCGAGACTGGCGGCAAACAGATCAAAATACCGGCCGGGCGCGTACACGGTTACCAGGTCGAGATTGACATGGAGACTACGCGCAACCGGTTCTGGACAGCCGGTATTTACGACGAAGCACGACGCGGCTGGTTGTATCCAGGCATGCTTGGTGGTGAATCAAATGCATTTACGCTTCAGGGCCTGAAACTTAGTAAGACAAATGACTGGAATCATCTCCGGATTCAAGCTGTTGGCCCGGAGATCAAAACCTGGCTCAACGGCGAACTGCGCGCCCAGATCACCGACTCGATGACACCACGCGGGTTCATTGCATTGCAGGTGCACAGCATCGGGCGTGACAAGGCCAAAGACAACCTTAAGGTGCAGTTCCGCAACATCAAAATCCGTCCGGTACACCCGACTTCGGCACAGCAAATTCGTACACCATGAAAACACAGTCACGACGCAGGTTTATTAAAACGTCCCTGGCCTGTACAACCGGGCTGATTGTGTTGCCGAATGTCATGCCACGACGCATCTTTGCCGCCCCCAGCCCGAACAGCCGGATTCAAGTGGCCCAGATCGGTTGCGGCCGAATGGGGCGCGAAGACATGACAGGTGTAATGGCACATCGCCTGGGTCGAGTTGTCGCCGTGTGCGACGTGGACAAGAAACGCGCTGCACTTGCCAGGGACAAGGTAATCGAGTTTTACAAGAGCAAAGGCGAATCTGAGGTGTCAGTGCAGGTTTATCACGATTACCGCGCTGTGCTTGCCCGGCCCGACATTGACGCAGTGATTGTGAGCGTGCCTGATCACTGGCATGCACTGGTTGCAATTGCGGCTGCCCTGGCCGGCAAACATCTATTCGTCCAGAAACCGATCACATACGACATTGCCGAGGCAATTGCACTGCGGAAAGTTGTGCGTGCGAAAAAGGTCATCTTACAAACCGGTTCACAACAACGGTCTGAAAAACCGTGGCCGTCGTTTCGCGCTGCAAGCGAGGCGGTTCGCAACGGGCGCATCGGCACGGTTAAAACCATCCGAATCGGTATCGGCCTTGACAGGCCGAAAGGCAAACCGCCTGCGCCACAACCCGTGCCGGACAATCTTGACTTCGAACGCTGGCTTGGACCCGCCCCTGACCAGCCGTATATGGAAGACCGTGTGCATCCGCAGGACGGATTCGGTCGGCCGGGCTGGATTACCACAGAAGATTTCGGCCTGGGCATGATCACAAACTGGGGCACGCACCACATTGACATTGCGCAATGGGCAATTGGCCAGGAAAACGGCGGCCCGAAAACAATCGAGGCTACGGCAGAATTCATGACAAACGATGTCTGGACAGTGCATACGACGTATCACATCGAGCTGGTTTACCCGAACGACGTGCGCGTTGTCATGGACGATAAATTTGAAAACGGCATCCATTTCGAGGGCACTGAAGGATGGGTATTTTGCACGCGCTCGGCTGCGCGTGTCACAAGCAGTGACCCGAATGCACCTGACCAGGCTGCGGAGCGCAGAGGTCCATTGCGCGCAAGCGACCCGAAGATTCTCGAGCCGCTTGGTTCAGGAGCCGTCCGTTGGCCACCAAGCACGGATCATTACCACAACTGGCTCGAAAGCGTTGCAGCCGGACGCGACCCCGTTGCGCCGGTCGAACACGCCGTGCGCACACTCGAGACCTGCTGCGCTGCCTGGATCGCAATGAAACTCAAACGCAAGCTCACTTGGGATGTCGCGAAGGAGGCGTTTGTTGACGATGCTGAAGCAAACGCAATGACGCACCGCAAACCGCGCAAGCCAGAGTTCGATTTTAAGCCCCTGTTGCAGAACATCAGTCAGTAGCGACTCAGCAGGTTGCGCCTTGGCCCTGGAAACTTTCATGTGCTGTGCGGCAAGCGCAAATCCAACCGCAGGTCCTGCTCCACGATATCTGTTGTTGCACAATACGGTGCCCAAAAAAGCGGCGTGTTGGAGGGACGTGGCAACGACCCGATGCCGAAGCGAGAGCATTTTTCAGACATGCACCTGGCGTGCAATGCGGCTGCGGGGCTGGTGACGGCAAAGCGTTGCGTTACCGCCTTCGGCGGCCCCGTTGCAGTGGTGTAGATTCGGTGCGGGCTAGCTTAATCAGTTCATTCGGTTTTGCGTTGCACATGAAGCTGCAGCGTCTGTGCGTTGCGGTTTGGCTCAAGTAGTTGACCAAAGTGCGTCACGGAGACCTGAGCTACGTGTTGTGCGGCGCTGGATTGCAGCCACAAGCACAGGTTCAGGCGCCCAGATTTCGACGCTTTTGCGTGCGCGTGTTATTGCAGTGTAAAGTAACTCGCGTGTGAGCAACGGTACGTCGCGGTCGGGCAGGATTACAAGCACGCGCTCGAACTCTGACCCCTGACTTTTGTGCACGGTGATTGCGTAGGCGGTCTCGTGTTCGGGCAACCGCGCGGGTAACACGGCTCGTGCTCCACCATCCGCGCTCGCAAAAAACGCGCGCACACCGGCTTCGCCGGCTGGCACAATGAGCCTGTGCATGACACCTTCAGGCGCGGCAGCGCCGGGCGCAGCCAAGACACCTGGCTGCGGCCCGGTCGCATTGCGAGCGTCCTGTGGCCTGCCAACTGCACCACTCGGTTTGCTTTTTGCACCTGCAACAGTATCAGAAGAGTCAACATTGCCCCGGCTCAGCAGAATTGCGCCTGTGTCGCCATTGAACAATTGTAGGTTGTAATCGTTACGTGTGATCATGATGGGCCGATGCACATAGAACGGCCCGGTCAGTGTGACAAGCCCAGCTTCTTGGAAAGTCTGTTCAGCCAACCGGTTGATGTGGATCACGCCGTAGGGGCCGTCCCGTAATGCGCACAAGACTCTGAATTTGGCCAGGGCATTCAATGCGTCTGCGGGGGGTTGTGCGCCGAAGTAATCGGCAAACCCGGTCAAAAGTGTTTGCCGCAGCACAGTTTTTAGTTCACCCGGCCCGGGCAATTGTGTCCAAGTGACGCCGCTGTCGTTCAACCGTTTCCGTTCGCGCAGAATTTTGAGTGCGTCGGGTGCGTTACCGGCGTTTATGGCACAACTGAGCCTGTAGATTTGGCTGTTTGGGCCGAACCTGTAATTCTTTTGCAACTGGACAATGCACCCCGCCAACGGCGGCTGAGTTGTGGCCGGCTCGATACAAGCCCCAGATGCACCAGGCTCTTTACGCACGCTGTTAATGGCGCGTTCCGCCACCCCTGCACAAATGTCGCCGAGCACCGCGCCCGGCTCGACCGATGCGAGTTGGTCTTTGTCGCCCAACAAAATCAGTTTTGCATTTGGGGCCAATGCATCAACCAATCGCGCCATCAACGCAAGGTCAACCATGCCAGCCTCGTCAATTGCAACCAGATCAAATGGCAGCGGGTTTGCACGGTTGAATCTGAACGAAGTTGCGTCGCGGTTTGCCCCCAACAACCTGTGGATTGTTGTGGCACGTTCCGGCAACTGCGCCTTGATCGCATCCGAACATGCCAGTTGCAGTTTCGCCTTGCGGATTTCCTCCTGCACACGTGCAGCGGCTTTACCAGTAGGCGCAGCCACCGCAATTTGGATGGGTTGCTGACCTGCAAGCTCGAGCAGCAACGCCAAAATCCGCACCAGGGTCCACGTTTTACCCGTGCCGGGGCCGCCTGAAATGACGCAGAACTGTCGTTGTACTGCGACACGCGCAGCGGCACGTTGCCAGTCGGGGCCACTGTCGTCGCCTGTGGCACTTGGGATTGGGAAAAACCGGTCAAGCACAGCAGCAAGCGCCGTTTCAGACGGTCCTGAAGCGACTGCGCTTGCGCGTCGTTTAATTTCAGTTGCGAGAGTGTGTTCGTATTCCCAGTACCTGTGCAAATAGAGCCGCCCAGCCCGGTCAAGTATCAGCGGCTTAAACTCGCCTGGCGAACCGACCACATTTGTTGCCCTGAGTTCGTTTGTCCAGGAATCAATGGTCGGGCACAAGACAGCCTCGACATTCTCCGGTTTCGGGGTGGGGAACAATTTGCCTGCCACAACTGTCAGGTCAAGGCATGTGTGTCCTTCGGCACGTGCGCGGCTGAGCAGCGCAGCAGCCAGAACCAACTCAGACCGATTGGTCCCGGCTAATCTGGCCATGAACAAAGCGAACTGCCGGTCAAGATCAGTGAAAAGCTCCGAGTGAATCACGGTCATCAGTGCGGGGTCGAGTGTCATGTGTTGAAAGTCAGATTGGACACCTTGCGCAACATCGGGCGCAGGCGCACTGGCGCGCGACTTTCGGTTTTTTGCTTTTGCCTTTGTCATTTTGCCCTGCCGGATTCAGCCCGAACGGCCAGTAGATTGTCCAGGTCGCGGATCAGTTCCTGACGCGGTCTGTCGCAGTAAATGCCCAGCTCAGGTCGTGCAGGGTCAACGCCGCGCACAAAGATGTAAAACACGCCGCCGAAGTTGCGCTCGTAGTCGTAGTCCGGCATGCGCAGCCGCAGGTATTTGTCGAGTGCAACCGTGTAAAGCTGGTACTGCAAGAAATAATTGCGCCGCAATATTTCGGCCTGCAAGGTAGCCTGGGTGTAATCGTTGGTCGAGTTGCCGAGCCAGTTCGATTTCCAATCAACGATGTAAAACCGCCCATGCCATTCGAACACAAGGTCAATGTAGCCTTTCAAGATGCCCGTTACGGGATTGAACCCGAACCTGTCGGGTTCATCAGGCGCCAATACACCGTGTTTGGCGAGCAATGACCGCAGTGGTTCGGGCGCAAGCCGGCCCAGCGGGAAACAAAACTCAAGCTCGGTTAATCGTCTGTCGGTGCCGATCTTTTCCAGCCGGATTACGTCTGTGGACTCGTTGACGGGCGGCATAAGCGGTGCGGCTAACACATTGCCGAGCATCTGAAATACAACGTCGCAGAACTGTTGCGGCGAGATTCCGTGTGCAGCCAGTTGATCTGCAATCAGTTTTTTTGTACCCGGCTCATGCCAGCGTGTGAAATCGAGCATTTCAAAGATTCTGTGCAGGCATTCGCCTGCGCGTACACCGCGTGGGAAAGCGAATATGCCGGTGGCCGGCTCGGGCTCGAGTGGTTCGGGTAGCCAGAGCGGGTCATAGTCAGGTTGGTCGGCGTCTTTGCCGGCCGTAATCGAGCTGAAGCTGGCGATTTGCCAGTCGCGTTGAATACGGCCCGTGAACGTTCGGGGGGCAAGCTTGCCCGGTTCGGTATGTTGAATCTGCAGCGGCTGGCAGCCAGGCTCGGGCAGGTCCGAAAGTGCAATTGTGTCGTCTGCGTCGGCGACCAGCTTATTGAGGTCATTTAACAGTTGCAGTTCATCGAGCTGATCGGGGGCATGTTGCACCGCATCGGCCGGGTTCGAGCTGGCGCATTTGTGCATATGCAACAGCCATGCAGGTGCAGATGTTGCCGCACCGTCGAACGCGCCCCAGACGAAGTAACACCGATACTTTGCGCGCGTGAGTGCGACGTAAAGCAGACGTACGTCTTCAGCCAGCGCTTCGAGCTGTCCGCGTGCAACGTGCAGCTCGAACTGTGTGCTGCCGAGGTCAAGCGTTAGTTCGCCTGAGTCAGGGTCGTGGAACCAGACCAGTCGGTTGCGGCCACGCTCATTCCTCAACCCCATCCACGAGAACGGGCAGAACACAATCGGGTACTCAAGCCCCTTGCTACGATGGATTGTAACGAGCTTAACCGCTTTCTCGTCGCGTTCGAGTCTGAGCTGGTGTTCTTCCCGGGCGAGACCGGGCCGGGTTTTTTGTTCCACAATCCACTTGAGCAGGCTGCTCGGGCCGAGCTGATGTTCAACGGTTGCCGTGTGCAGCACCTCGCCCAGATGTAGCAGATTTGTCATACGCCGTTCGCCGTCGGCAAACTGCAAGAGCCGTTCGCGAACGCGTTCGCGCGCAAGCAACGTGCGGTACATCTGGATGAATCCGCGCCCGAGCCAAATGTCGAGATACTCATGAAACCGCGCGAGCAGGTTCTGCCACGCCGTTTCATCTGCAACCAACGCAGTGATCTGTTCAGCGGTAAACCCGAGCATGTCAGTTGCAAGTGCTGCCTTGACGGCCGGCTCGTTGTTCGGAGACGCAATTGCAGCAAGCACACATTGTATTTCGTCTGTTTCGTGGCTTCGGAACAGGCTTTCGGTGGTGTAGAGCACGCTCGGGATGTTTAACGCGCTGAGTGTACGTTGCATGAGTTGTGCCTGTCTGTTCTCCGGCACAAGCACTGCAATATCCGCTGGTTCGATCGGCCGTGTGCCGAGCCGCATTTTACCGGTCACCAGACGCACAATCTCGCCTGCAACCGCCCCCGCAATGCGCGTTTCAAGGTCTGCTTTTCGGATGCGTTTCTCGGTTCTGCGCCAGAGCCAGATCACAAGCGGTGCAGCCGGTTTGCCCTCGGGCATCTGGAGTAATTTGTCAGCCGACCCGGTTGCTTTGACGGGATAAAACCTGATTCGGTCGAACACAAATGCGTTCGGGTTAACACTGAAGAAAGTGTTGATGGCTTTGACAAGCCCGGGCGTAGCGCGCCAGTTAAACTCGAGCGTGTAACGTCTGTGCACTGTTTCGGCAGCCTTCAGGTAAGTAAAAATATCGGCGCCGCGGAACCCGTAGATTGCCTGTTTCGGATCACCTACTAGCAACAGGAAACTGTCATTGTCACCGAATACCTTGCGAAAGATGGTGTATTGCACCGGGTCGGTGTCCTGGAACTCGTCAACCAGTGCAGCCTTGTACTTCGACCGCAGCAGTTTTACCAGGTGCTGGCCCCCGGGTCGTTCGAGCGCATCGAGCACATGATTGATCAAATCGTCAAACGTCCATGCGCTGAGCTGTTCGGTGCGAGTCCGGAGTTCTGTCCGGATGAATTCGAGCGCACACAGGTGCAGGCCGGTCACAAACCTTTCTTGTGCGGCAATAAACTCGCTGCATTGGCTGAAGAACGTGTGTTTCGGGACGGGCAGGTTGAGGCGCTTGTTCCGTTTTTCTTCAAGCTTTTCGCAGGTAAACATCTCCAGCGCACCAAGCGCTTCGGTAGAGACCGCATCATTTTCGAGTGCGGCTGCAACGGCGGCAAACAGTGCTTCTGCAGCCGCATCGTCGTTATATGGTCTGTTTGCCCATTTCACGCCTGAGCCAAAGAACGCCTTGATTGCATGTTTTTGATCGCACCAGGTTCGCTTCAGTGCTGCAAATGCGGTTTCGAGTTCTTTGACAAGCTCGCCGAGCCGATCCACACGCTCCGGTGCAAGCACGTGCAGGTTTCGATGTCGCAACGTTGCAATGGCGAATGGCGAGAAACTTTCAGGTGCAAGCCCAGCTTTAAGTGCGCATGCAATCGGCAGTGCACCCGCACTCAACACGTGTTTGCGCCACATGTCGTTCAACACATCAAGCAGCACAGGCTGCATATCAGCAACCAGCTCGCGCTCGAACATGTTGCCGCTCTCGAACGCATGATCGAGCAGTGTACGTTGGCAGAAACTGTGGATGGTATGGATAGGCGCCTGATCGAAATCGAGTATGGCCTGGTCAAGCGCGCGAATTTTCTGTTCGTTGCCGCGCCCGAACCGCTTGACAAGGGCCTGAATAAACGGGGCGGGCGCAGTGTCGCGCTCGAAAGCGTCGCGTGTCTCGACGAGCATTTGCCGGATGCGCCCGCGCAATTCTTCAGTTGCCGCAACCGTGAAGGTAACGGCCAGTATCTCGCGCACTGAAAAGCCGCGTTCAACAACCAACCGCACAAACAATCCTGCGATTGTATAGGTCTTGCCCGTACCGGCGCTGGCTTCGATCAGGCTCTGGCCTGGATGCAACTCGGTTTTTTCGAGTGAAAACAGCTCGGGATGGGTCATAGCTTGGTGGTAACAATGTGCGCCAGAATCGGCCCGAAAACAGCACGCGCATTACGTTCGAATTCAGTGTCGAGTGCCGCAGGTTGGTCGCCAAAACACAATTTAAAATACGGATCGGTTTTTTCGGGGTTTATACCGCTTGTGGACTGCTCCCGATTCCACATGTCCAGGGCCGACTCGATTGGACTTCGCACTGTACGCCGGCCATGTTGATTGGCCTGTTCAGCCTGCACAAATGCACGCGCGCTTTCCGGGAAAAACCGCAGCGGCATACGCAACCCGCCCCAGTATAAGTCGAGCAGCGCGATGAGCACCGACTCCGCCGACTCGACATGCTGATAATGCTGCATTGCATCTGTGCCGACCAACAAACTTTCCGCTGTGCACCCCTCGGGCCTGACGATGTTCAACGCCAAGTGTTGCACCCAGTGCCGCAGCATGTCTCTTGCGCGTACATGCGCACACCTGTAGCTGACCAATGTACCGCCTTGGGTCAGCCTGCTCAGACGTCCGGTGAGCCGGAACTCGCCGATGCGCAGGTCAATCTGCACCGGCGGCTTGAATCCGCCAATCACATGCGGCGCAAGCGCTTTAACGAGCTGTTTTGCCTGATGCGACGCATCATGCCAACCGACACGCCCAGCATCGCCCGGCGGTAATGCGCCTGCGGCTTTCAACAAAAGATACTGAGCATCTTCGGGCCGGCCTTCGACCGCAGCTTCAACCAGTTGTTGCTTGACGATGTACCCATCGAGTCCCTCCAGTGCAAATGACTCTTCGTCTGCAGGCGGTTCTTCCTCAACCGGCAGACGCGCGCCGAGCCGGCGTGTGACGATGAACCGGGCCGGGTTGCAAAAAAAATCGGCCAGATCGTCCAAGGTCAGCACACGCCATTCCGGCTCCGGTTCAGGCAATGCAGTTTTGATAAACTGTCTCGGCACAGCGCGGCTGGCTTGGGCCTGTTGGCCAGCCAGACAGTTCGCCGCTGAATAACTGAACAGACGTTTATCGGCCCCGTCGAAATACGCGATGCTGAACGCCTGGAGCCGGTGAATGCGGACTATGTGGTCCTTGACAATATCCCTGCCCGGCAACTCGAATCCGCGCGCAATGTAATCCAGCAGCTCAGACACAAGCACAGACGGTTGCAGTGTGCTGTTGTCGCGTTGCGACTGGCCGACGTAGCTGATGTACAACCTGTCGCGCGCTGAGATCAGTGTTTCCAGGAACAGATATCGGTCGTCTTCGCGCACGGAACGGTCACCCGGCAACGGTTTTTGCGCCATCAGATCGAAGCCGAGATAACGGTCTGTACGGGGGAACAACACATCGTTCATGCCCAACAGACAGATCACGCGAAACGGTATGCTCCGCATCGGTTTAAGCGCACAAAATGTCACGCCACCTGCCATGAACCCTGCACCGGACCTGTCCTCCTGAAGCTCGCGTTTTAGCGCCTCAAGCACAACGGCAAGCTCGACCCGATCGTCAAACGCAGCCAGGGTTGCGCAGTGCGCAATTTGACGGATCGCAGTGCGCACTGTCAGTAGTTCGGCATGCGAATCTTCATTGTCGAGAAAGAACCCGTCCAGCAGCGCAAGTAAGGTCTGCTTCCACTCAGGCATGGGTTTTGGTTTGCCGAGTGCCTGGGCAGCACCAAACAGGCGCTGGCTAAACTCGGCAAATTTGCCGAGTGTATCGGCTGCGTCGCCTTCAATGCCATCAAAAGGCAGAATTCCGGCAAAAATGCGCTCGCCGCCACCTGCCATTGCGTACCCGAGCAACAGCCGGTCGAGCCCATGCCGCCACGTGTGCTCGTGAAGCGCGGGGAAACCGAGCGCCTGCCGATGCGCAGCGTCAATACCCCAACGGACGTTGGCAGATTTGACCCAGCGCCGGATTGTCTCCAGCTCGGTCTCGGTTAACCCGAATTTTTCGTGCACGAACCGCGTTTCGAGCAGCCCGAGCACTTCCGATGCGCGGAACCGTGCGGTTGACAACTCGAGCAATCGAATGAATGCGTTTGCAACCGTGCTTTGTTGTGCCGGTGTGCGATCGGCAACACAATACGGTATTCGCAACACCTCAGTTTCAGGCACGTCAAATACCGCGTGTACAAACGGTGCGTATGCGTCAATGTCGGGCGTCATAACCAGCACGTCGCGGGGGGATAGCGTCGGATCAGCTTCAAACCAGTCGAGCATGTGATCGTAAAGCACCTCAACTTCGCGCAATGGGCTGTGACACGAATGAACTTGGACGGAGTCGTCCTCCGGCTTGATGCGGAGTTTTTTGCCTTTTTTGGAACAGGCCGGAGCTGGGGCCGAACCGGCAACTGATTGTGGTCGGTCGCGCAGGTTAAGTATGTCGGACTGAATTGCATGCAGGAGTGTATCCTGGCCAGGGTCAACGAACCGGTCGTACTCGCGCCAGTCACCTGCATCAAGCACAAGATTCAGAAAGTTACGACCGAGTTTGCCCATTGAAGCCAACAGCCTGTTACCGGTCTCGATATGCAGATCAGCAGCCGTACTGGCATCGCGCTTTGCCGCTTTCAAAAGCCGGTCGGCTTCATGTCTGCCGACGATGCTCCCCCAGTAATGCCTGCACGGCTCGAGCAAAAACAGATGTAACTCGGCGTGTTTGGCAAGCCCGACGAGCAGCTCAAGGTAGAACGGTGGCAGGGCGGATATGCCAAACACAGCGACGCATTCGGGCAGTTTACCCGGTTCAAAATCAGGTCGTTCAACCGCGTTGAAAAACACCCTCTGCAGTGCCGGTGGATGAATTTGCGGTTGACCACGGGCGATCTCGCGCCATAACACAGCCTGCCAGTGCGATTCTCTGCCGCTGTGCCACGCCTCAATGAGCTGCGGCCTGAACACATGATATTGATCGAACAGATTGGCTATTGTAGCTGCCAATTGAAACAGCTTGCGCTGGTTACGGTTGTGTCCGAGGAAATTGCGCACTTCATCGAACCCTTTGTTTCGTGCGAGCTGCGGCAACAGCCGCATCAGTTTCCATGTCATCACCTCGCGGTCGAACACGGTTTCCTCAGGCAGATCAGGCACAACAGTCTTGAACAGTTGACACGCAAATGCCCTCGGGAATGGGAAGATGAAGTTGGCCGATATACCGAGCCGCTCGGCCAAGGCGAGCTTGAGCCAGCGCGCCATCCCCTGACTCTGCACTACAATAACACCAGGTGTGAGTGCCGAACGAAGCGGTTTGCGCCATAGCTCAGCCAGTTTATCGGCCAGCAGCTCAAGCCGGTTGCTCATGTACAGGTACAAATTTTCCATGGCCGTCTGCGCTCTTTTTTGCACCAGCACAACCAAAACGCCAGTAGATAATACCAATTTAAGCCTGAGATTGCACCGCTACGCCTGTTTTTGTCGCACCGATGCCGGACACAAGCACGCCATATTAAACAAGCGGTGCTGCAGCATGCGCAATACGAGCGCGTGGCGAAATTCAAATGCAACGGCGCAACGGACGCAAAGTTTGTCTTTGGCATACCAAGAAAGACGTGCTGCGAACACCTTGCCGACAGAAAAGACGATTTGTACATGGCCATGCGCTGTCATGCCCATCCCGCCACCCCAGCCGTAAACCAAAATGCAAAGGCGCAAAGTAGCCGCGCCCGTAAGGGCGCGGACACTAGGATTCCCGGCCCAGGAGGCCAGGTCAACACGACCCACCGGCGCGCAGTGGACTGCGCGCCCTACCTTAACTCTCTGCGCCTCAGCGTCTCAGCCGTTAAACGTAGCCGCGCCCGTAAGGGCGCGGACGGGAGGACTACGGCCGAGAAGCCGGGTCAGCACGACCCACACCGGCGCGCAGTGGACTGCGCGCCCTACCTTACTCTCTACGCCTCAGCGTCTCAGCCATTAAACGTAGCCGCGCCCGTAAGGGCGCGGACGGTAGGATTCCGGCCGAGAAGCCAGGTCTGCACGACCCACACCGGCGCGCAGTGGGCTGCGCGCCCTACCTTACTCTCTACGCCTCAGCGTCTCAGCCGTTAAACGTAGCCGCGCCCGTAAGGGCGCGGACGGTAGGGATTCCCAGCCCGGGAGGCCAGGTCAGCACGACCCACACCGGCGCGCAGCGGACTGCGCGCCCTACCTTAACTCTACGCCTCAGCGTCTCAGCCGTTAAACGTAGCCGCGCCCGTAAGGGCGCGGAAAATCAAGATTCAAACCGATAGGCTGGGCCAGTGCGAGCGGCTCCGGCGCGCAGTGGACTGCGCGCCCTACCCTAACTCTACGCCTCAGCCCTTCCGCGGTGAAGAATCAGCCAACCGGTGAACAGAACTGCTTTGAGGTCTTTCTTGGGGTGCGACAGTACCGGTGCTCTGCAAGCTTGGAGGTGGTAGCGTTGACCGGAGCGTATTTCTGCGGGCGTGGACGCCCGCGCGACATTTCGTCGAAATCTGATCTCAGGTAGGGCGGGCAGTCCTCTGCCCGCCGCATATTTTCAGACGGCCCGTAGCCGCGCCCGTAAGGGCGCGGAAAACCAAGATCCAAACCTAGAAGCCGTGCCTGCATTACCAATCCCGGCGCGCAGTGGACTGCGCGCCCTACCTTACTCTCTACGCCTCAGCGTCTC
>Ga0272448_1004856_pt1 | contig 15115 bp, 15 predicted proteins | sample YNPCB0191_FD_202220 | JGI IMG/M metagenome (GOLD analysis project Ga0272448, IMG submission 202220) | Hot spring sediment microbial communities from Yellowstone National Park, WY, United States - YNP-CB-019-1 | ecosystem: Environmental > Aquatic > Thermal springs > Hot (42-90C) > Sediment...
CAGTTGTTGAATCAGGAGAACATCCATAAGGAACTGTATTTAATAAACCAGTTGAACCAATTTTTGTTAAATAATCAATATTTTCTTTTTTTGCAACCTGTAAAGGAGTTTTATTACCGAGTTCAGGAACTGGAAAATCAGCAGCACCATCCATAATAAGTATTAAATATTTCATAAAATCTTCTCCTTTAAAACTTTCTTGAATTCTTCATAATTATTTTCAATTATGTAAAAATTTTCTTCTCTGGAAATTAAAATTTTCATATTTTCCGGTATCTCTGGTTCTATTCCAATTACTTTTTTTATAACTTCTGGAAATTTTGATGGATGTGCTGTTTCAATTGATATAGTAGTTTCTTCAATACCTGATTTTTCATATGCACCTATTCCAACAGCACCATGTGGCTCAAGAACAATTTTGTATTCCTCATAATATTTTTTAATTATTTCCTCAACTTCAATATTTGAAATTGAAAAAGATATAAAATCATTTCTTAACCTTTCCATATCAGGTCTTATTTTCAAAACACCATATTTAATAATTTTACCACTTGAATCCCTTTCATCATAAAGCCAGCCACCATATAAATCAATTAATCTTGCAAAATTACTTGGATGTCCAACATTCATTGCATTTGATGAACATTTTCTTGAAGGTATAATCGGGTTATAAATGCCTGTTTTTAAAAAATTTGGAAATTCATCATTTTCATTAACAGCAACTATAAATTTATTAACTGGTAATCCCATATTTTTTGCAATAACACCTCCCATTAAATTTCCAAAATTTCCTGATGGAACTGAAAAATTTATATATTCGCAATCAACATTTGAAAAGGCATAAAAATAATAAACTGATTGTGGTAAAAGTCGCGCGATATTTATTGAGTTTGCACTTGTAAGATTGAATTGAGAAAGTTCCGGGTCATTAAAAGCAATTTTTACAAAATTCTGGCAATCATCAAACTTACCTTTTATTGCAAATGGTATTATGTTTTCTCCAAGAGTTGTCATCTGTTTTCTCTGCCTTTCTGTTATTTCTTTTTCAGGAAATAAAATAAAAACTTTAATATTTTCCTTTTTATAAAAAGCATTTGCTATTGCTCCACCTGTATCTCCACTTGTTGCAACAAGAATATTCAATTTTATATTTCCTTCTTTTGCAAAATATTCCATAACTTCAGCCATAAATAAAGCAGCAAAATCTTTAAAAGATAAAGTTGGACCCCTATCAAGATAAAGTATGTATAAATTTTCTTTTATTTTTTCAACAGGGACAGGGAAATTATATATTTTGCTTACAATATTCTGAAGTTCTTTAAGAGGGATTTCATCTTCAAGAAATTTTGAAAGGACTCTAAATGCAATTTCAGTATAACTTTTCCCTTTTAAATTTTCAATTTCTTTTTTATTTAAAACAGGTATTTTTACTGGCATGTAAAGACCATAATCAGGTGCCTGTCCTTTTAATACTGCCTTTTTAAAATCAACCAGTTCTGAACTTCTATTTGTGCTTCTGTATAAAATTTTCATTTTTAAAATCAACTTTAAGTTTTTTATCAACAAATATTATTTTAAACCTTTTTTCAAATTCTGGATATTTTTTCAAATATTCTTCTTTTAAAATTTTTATTATATCATTTTTTATCTTTTCGTCATTTTTTATAAATCCGAAAGACCATCCTCTAAATCCAGCACCGGAAAATCTTGCTCCATAAACACCTTTAATTGAATTTAAAATCTCATAAATCTTAATCATTTCCTCACTTCCACATTCATAATTTTTAATTGAACTTTCTCCTGACTGCTTTATCAATTTCCCAAAATTTTCGATATCTCCCTTTTCCCATAATTCCATTCCTTTTTCAACCCTTTCCATCTCCCCATAAAAATGTTCTGCTCTTTTTCTTAAATTTAAAGGTAATTTATCCTTATATTTTAAAAAAATTTCCTTTTCAACATCCCTTAAAACAAAATCATCCTTAACCTCTTTTCCTGAATATTTTAAAATTTCTTTAACTGCCTCTTTACATTCTTCAACTTTCTTATTATAACCTGTATCCTTAAGAACCTTCTCAATTCCTGAATAAACCATACATATTGAATAATCAATGCTTTTTTCTGCCTTTATATTTTTATATTCATTATTTGAGCAATCAAGAAATAGAATTGAATTTTTATCATCATTACTAAATAAGATTGTTGACTGGTCAAGAATTCCACTTTTAACTCCAAGATAATTATTTTCAACTTCTTTAAATAAAAAAATATTTTCTATTTCAGAAATTTTAATTCCATTTACATATTCAAGAGAGATTAAATAAGAAATCCCTGTTGAAGCAGAAGAACCTATGCCACCAGAAGGCAACTGTCCATAAATTTCTCCTTCAATTCCATATTTAATTTTGAATTTTTCTTTTAAAATATAAACACATCCCTTTAATAAATCATCCCATTTTCCATTTTTTTCAGTTATTTCATCTATATAAAATTCTGATACCTCATTAAAATTCAAACTTTTTATTTTTATCTTTCCTTTTGTTTTTTTAAATTTTAAAATAGTTCCCCTATCAATTATAATACCAAGAACTTTTCCTTTCTGATGGTCAATATGTGCTCCAAGTGGACAAATTCTGTATGGAACAAATATTTTATACATTAAAACAGGTAGAAAAAATATTAAAATTTATTTTTTTCCTTCAAATCCCTTTAAAAATTCTTCTATCTTTATTTTTTCTATTTCCTCAGACATTTCAGTTTTACCTTCTAATTTTTTTAAAAATTTATTAATAATTTTCTTATCATCTTCTGTCATTTCTAAAAACTTTATTCCATAACAGAAAGTATCACCTTTTTTAATTTCACTTCTTATTTCAAAAGGGATTTCCAACTCTTTCTTTAGAATCTTAAAAGATAATCTCAATTTAAGATTTTTTCTTAAAGGTTCTTTTGTCCAAATCTGTGCTCCGTTTTCATTTAGGTCTATCATTAAACCATCTATAACCCTTTTTTCTATAATAGAACTTTCTATAATATTAACTGGAATTTCACCTACTTCTACTCTTTCAGTTTTCCTTTTATTTATTTTTATATCTGTGATTTTTTGAATGACTACTCTATCAATAGAAGGTGTCCATAATAAAGCATTAAATGTATATAAATCATCTTCAATTTGGAAAAAAACTTCTCCTTTTTTCCCTCTTATGACACTATGTATAGGTTCTTCTAAAATGGCTAAAAATTTATCATTATCTATTCTTTCTCTAACAACTAAATAATATTCTTCATTATCAAATTTTACTTTTATTTTTAAACCTATCAATTTTTTTAAGATATCATTTTCCATGATTGATAAATAGGCAAAAACTTACTTTTCTAAACTTTTAATTTTTTGGTTTAATTCTTCTTCTGCAGAAATTTCTTCTTTTATTATTTTAGGTATTATAAAAATTAAAAGTTCCTTATTTGTGTCAATATTACTTTTTCTTTTGAACAATTTTCCAAATATTGGAATGTCTCCAAAAAAAGGAATTTTATTTTCTATTTCTGATTTATCTCTTTTTAATAAACCACCAATAACAACTACATACCCATCTTTTACATTTATCTGTGTATCAAGTTCTCTTGTCTTTATCCTTTTATATTTAACACCTGTAGTTCCTACTACATCTTCTCCTAATTCACTTACTTCTGGATGTATAATTAAGTTTATTTTATCATTTTCAATAATTTTGGGTATTACATATAAACTAATTCCAACAGGTTCATAATTTCTTAATGATTCTGTAATAACTGCGGTAGTTCCTGGTGATACATTTGTTTCAATTATAGGATACTTTTCTCCAACAAGAATATATGCTTTTTGTTCTTCAGTTACAACAATTCTTGGATTTGATAAAATATTTGCTTTTTTTTCTTGTTGAAGTGCCTGAATCTTTGCAAAAAATTGGTTTTCTACTATATCATTATAAGAAATAATAACTCCACTAAAATCATATGATGGTTGAGAAAAATCTGTTTGAAACTTCCATCCTCCTTTATTTCCATAATCTTTATTTATATATTCCCAATTAATACCCAAATCCTCAACAAAATCCTCTCCAATTTCAATAAAAAATACTTCTATTGATACCTGCCTTTTTTTCAAATCTAATGAATTTATAATATTTTCTATCTTTTTGATATTTTCTGGTATATCTTCAATTATTAAATATATTGGTCTATCCTGTAGTTTTGATTCTTCTCTTACCCTTTTTCCCATTTCTGTTTGTCCTGCTTTTACACCACTCACTTCCCAACCACCAACAATTTTTTCAACAAATACAGATACTTTCCCATTTGGAGAAAGAAATTTAGATATAACTTTTTCTATATCTTCTGCATTCACATATTTACATTTAAATATCCTCATTTCTGTCTCTATTTTTTCTTCTTTCTTTTCCAGTTTCTTTTTTACAAATAATATATTTTTTTCAACACTCATTGTTAAATTATTTGCTTCCAATATATATTTTAGAGCATCCATAATGTCAACATCTTTCAACTTTATTGTTATTGAACCACTTACCTCATTATCAACTACAATATTTAAATTTCCATACTCACCTATAATTCTTAAAACATCTTTTACATCAGCATTTTTAAAATCAAGGGAAACATTTGTAGAAAAAGAAAATTTGTAAAGAAATAGTAAAATAAAAATTAAAAGTTTATTCTTTTTCAACATTTTCTGCCTCCGTAGTTAATTTATATAATTTCCCATTTTTTTCAAATATTACATAATCAGGATATATTTTTTTTAAAACAAACCCATTAATTTCATCTCCTTCTTTAAATATTTTTTCTCCAACAAGTATATATGATTTATCTTTACTATATATAATACCATTTACCTTAAAATCTGGTGGCTCATCAATAATTATACTTTCAAATTTTTTTTCTTTCATTATTTTTTCTTCTTTAAACTCAAATGGATTTCTCTTTCCAGATTTTTCCCATTTTTTATATAAAATCTCAAAACTTAATTTTTCTTCACCAAAACAGATAAAAGTTAATAAGAAAATTAAAAATAATTTTTTATATCCCATAGGTTTTTAAAGTTAATCCAATTTTCAAATTTTCTTCTTCTGGTTCTAAAACCATTTTTTCTATGACGATTATCTTTTCTTGATTTCTTATGTCATTTAAAAGATTAATTAGATTTTCATAATTCCCTTTCAATATAACATTTAATACCACTTCATTATAGAAATCTTTTTTAGAGATAGTAGGTTCATTTATTTCAATTATTTCGAACTTTTTACTTAAAAAATAATCAATAAAAAAATTTCTTATTTTTGAATCATCTCCTTCAAATGCAAACTTCTTCAATTTTTGTTTTTCTACATATGCTTCTTTGATTTTTAAATTCATTTCTTTCAATTGACTCTTATATGAAATAATTGTGAAAGTTTTAATTAAAATATTCAAAAAAGTAAAGAAAGCCAAGATTACACAAAATATATTTAAAATTTTTTCTTTATTCATTTTATATTTCCGCTAATTTCAAAATCAGTAAAATTTTCCTTTTTATATAAACTTTCAATTTTTATATCTTTAAAAATCCCAGTTTTTTCTAATTCCTTTGAAAAAGAAATAATAGATTTTTGGTTTTGTGAAGTTCCTGTTATTTTGAAATTTTTATTATTTATTTCAATTTTATTAACTTTTGTATCTTTTGGTATATAAATTCCAATTAAAAATAAAAATTCAGGATATAAATTTCCCTTTTCGTAATAATCTACAAATTTTGTTTGTGATTTTTCTGGTGGAAATTTTTCAACTTTATTTTTGTAATAGGAAGTAATTAAATTCATACCATAAATTATAAAAATGCAAAGTAAAAAAATATTAACATATTTTCTCCAGTATATCTCAACTTTCTTTATAATTCTTGGATTTAAAAAATCTATATCTACTTTTTCATTTAAAATAGAACCAAAAGAGTCAAAAAAATTAATTGGAATTGTTTTATTTTTATATTTAAATTCTGGTATAAAAATTTCTATGTTATTCTCCTTAAAATATTCCTTTATCCCTTTTATTTCTGCTCCTTCACCAATCAGATAAAACTTTTCATATGAAACATCTATAAAAAACTCAGAAATAAAACCTTTTGTTATATTTAATTCTTTAATAAAAATTTCAAAAAATGGTCTTATATAAAAAAATCTTTTATCAATAAAAAAATTTTCATTTTTAACACTCTCAACTATCTTTTCTTTTTCTGTCATTAATTCTCTTGATGTATACTCGCAGAATTGGTCAAATGATATATTTTTTACACCTCTTACAAAAAATAATTTATTTTCTTTTACATATAAAAATGTCGTCAAAAAAGAAGAAAAGTTTATAATAATGTATTCCCTATCTTTACAAAAGTTTTTAAATGTTAAATATAAAGGAACAAAAAATGGAGTTATAAATTCTACTTTCATTCTTAAACTTTTAAATAAATCTTTTAATGCATCTAAATTATTTTCTATCATTCCAGAAACAATTGTAATATTTGAATTTCCTTTTTTAAAAGTTATTAAATAATCACCAGAAACTTCCTTTTGTTCAGATATAAAATATTTTTTTATTTCAAATATAATCATATTTTCAAATTGTGGGATTTCCAAGTATTTATTGGTAAAGAAAACCAAATCCTTACCATCAATTACAATTTTTATATTTTTCCCTTTTATATTGTTTTGTTTTAAGATCTTTGGAAGGGCCTCTCTTATATAAATCAATTTTTCAGTAAAATTCAATTTTTTATCAAAATTATAATTCAGAAATTTTATTTCATTTTTTGATAAATAAACAATTTTAAATCCATCCTCTTCAATTTTAAAAACAAAATCAAATTTCTTCACCTATTGCTCCTTTTAATTTTAAAACAAATTTCTGTATAAAATTTGGACCATTTGGGTAAACACATATATATTCTTCAATTGTATCAGAAATTGTGGAATCATAAAGAGAAATTCTAATTTTATGAGAAAGTCCATAAGGAACAGAATTTAAATAGAAATAGCCATTTGAATAAATTAAATCAGTATAATTTGATGAAAATGGATATTTTATCTGAACTTTTAAATAATTATCTGTCATTGTATTTCCTTCTGAATCATAAACATATACCCTTATTGAATTATTTGTTAGATTTCCTATTGGCTGATATATATATTTTGTTAAGTCATCACTTGTTCCATTTATTCCATCAGGTCCTTTACTTCTTATATATCCATTTGAATTATCATAAATATAATCATCTCCCCATCCATCTTTAAAATCTCCAACATCTTTTAAATAAGGACCATTCCAGCCACTTACTCCAGGATTTGTTATTAAATCATTTAAACTTGTTGGTAACAAGCCAGTATCAGAAAAATAATTATGAGAAGAAACTTTACCCTTTTCCTTTATCTCTAAATTCCCTACAATTGCATAAACAATATTTTCCATTTCTTCCATAGTTACTTTATATCTTACATCATTTTTAATCCTATTTACAACTGGCATAATTATTGAAATAATTATTCCAACAACTGAAATAACAAAAACCGTTTCCAATAATGTAAATCCATCTTTCATCTTAATTGTAATCTTAAACTATTAAATTCTGGGTTGCTACCTGCTCCATTTATTCCTACAATACGCAGATATACATTTGTTTTAGCAGAAGAAGTTATATTTACCCAATCAGAAATTTTATATCCATCTGTACCTATAGAAATATAAGGACCACTTACTCCATCTAAATAATACCAGTTTGTTTCATCTGTTGAATATTGAACCCTTAATTGTGCATTTGCTGCTCCAGCAGTAACAACATATCCAACTAATCTTGCATATGTAAAATTTGATAAATCATAATAAATTCTGTAATTTGGAGACCCAAATATTTCAGTTAAGGCAGCAGGCATATTTCTCCATTGAAGAGAGTATGTTCTAGATGAACCAGCAGCAAAAAATACTAAGTCAACAATATTTCCAACAATATTTCCAACTGGTGGTAAGGCAGTAGGAAATTTAACAATTGTATATGAATAAGAAGAAGGACCTTTTGGATAAACAGAAATTTTTGAATATATTGGACTTGGTGTTAATTCAGTTGATGAAACCTGTATATCATAACTACCAATCCACATAGAACTTCTCTCAAAATACCCACCAGAATTATAAGTAAGAGAAGTCCATCCACTTGGTAATTTAATACTAACACTAACATTTCCTTGACCAACAGCATTTGTTAAAACAACATTATTTCTATCCCTAACATAAACCCTTATATTATTATTTGATAGATTTTCTTTTGGCTCATAAATTTTTCTTGTAATATCTGCTGCATAACCAGTCCCACCTGCAACACCATCTGAGCCATAACTAATAATTGTTCTATTTACTGTATCATAAAAAAAATAATTTCCCCATCCATCCTTTTTAAAATCATCAGGTGCTTCAGAAAATTCTCTCTGTATATAAGGACCATTCCAGCCACTTATCCCAGGATTTGTAACTAAATCGTCTAAAGAAGAAGGCCATATATTTGTATCTCCTAAATAACCAAAATTAACTCTACTACCTCCTTCTATTAAATTTTCATCTCCAATAAATCCCTTTACAATATTATCCATTTTTTTTATAGTTATATTAAATCTTGCTTTATCATATGAAACATTTGCAAGTAGAAAAGCAATAGTTGTCATAACTCCAATTATTGCCAGAACAAGTAATATTTCAAGTAATGTAAATCCCTTTTTCATTTTAATAAATAAACAACAATATCATCAGAAGTCCCTAAAATACCATCTTTACCTTTACTTATTATTTTTCCATTATCCTTATCATATATATAACTATTTCCCCATGCATCTTTATCATAATCAGAGTTCTGTATATAAGGTCCATTCCATCCTTTTTCAGTAAATTTATCCCAATCAGGAACACCTGCTGGTTTTGTAACAAGGTCTGACAGATTATCAGGTAATTTCCCTACATCTCCTAAATAACCTTTTGATAAATATTTGCCTTCTGATACAATAGATGGGTCTCCTACTATTGCTTTTCTTAATTGTTCCATTTCACTTTTTGTTGCTCTTTCTTTTGAATAATCAATAATACCAAATGCTCTTGTAAATAATGTTAAAAAAATGATAGATAAAATAGAAATAGTTAATAAAATCTCAATTAATGTAAATGCCTTTTTCATATTTTTAAGATGAGTGTGGGGTAAATGGCTATTAAATTAAATTTACGGCATATTAGAATTTTTCTTTCTACAGTTACTTACCCATATATCATCTGTAGTGTCACTTGCCTGAACTTCTCCTCCACTGCTTGCCGATACCCCGGTTATCTCTTCAGCCCCATTTTTCCCAACACTATATATAACATAATATGTAGGTGGGTTCCCTCCATCAGTTTTATATTTATATTTTCCAGTTCCCCATGGGTCATTTGGTATATAATCAATTAATCTTTTTGAAGCATTTACTAAAGCATTTTCAAGGTCATCAGAGCTATTTGCATATGCAGGTAATTTTCCTTCATCAGCAACATATGCTTCAACGGCAAGTTTTATTAATCTTAAATCATTTTCTGCTCTTTTATTTTTTGCATCTGGACCTAAATTTACTGCCCTTACCATCAATGCTGCTGCCAAAACTCCAATCACAGCAAGCACTATCAAAATCTCAATTAATGTAAATCCTTTTTTCATTTTATCACCTCCTTTTATTTTTGCCATTTCCCCCACACTCATATTTAACTTCAATTTTTCTATTTTAATTATAAACTCTTTTATCCTTTCAATCAACTCATTTACAATTTTAATATCATGAATAAGTCCTCTATAATATCCAGCAATATGTATTTGGTCATAAAGAATAAGAAACTCTTTCATCAACTTTCCATTATATGGTAAAAGATATTTTTTAAAATATTTTATATATTCATCTATTGATTTTGGAAGTTTTTTTTTACTAACCCCTTTCTGAATCAAAAAATCATCTATTGATTTTAAAATTCCAAGATATAAAATTCCAAAAGCACTTTTTACATATTTTTCCTCAGAATACCATTTTTCTTCTTTAGGACATTTTTTTTAATAATTCTTTTGCATTTTCTACATATTTCAAATTTTCCATTTTTAAGTTCTCTTTATTTTATTGCCTTTATCAAATTAAATATTGGTAAATATAATGATAAAGCAATAGTTCCTACAAAAAACCCTAATATTATAATTATAACTGGCTCTAAAATATTTGTCAAGTTATTAAGCGTTGTTTCTATTTCCTTTCCATAAAATTTCATTATATCTTCAAATGATTTTTCCAGTGAACCTGTTTCTTCTCCTATTCTTATTATATTTATTACATTTAATGGGAAAAATGTAGAATTTTTTAATGATACAGATAAAGGATTTCCACCCCTTACAAATTTGTCAACTTTTTTAATTGATTCTCTAATATTTATACTATCAACAACTTCTTTTACAATATTAATTGATGATATAATTCCAACTCCACTTTCAATTAAAATTTTAAAATATTGGGAAAAAAAGTATATATTTATTTTCCTATAAAGAGGACCAAAGATAGGGATTTTAAATCTAATTTTATCAAAAAATTTCTTTATAATGTAAAATCTTGAAATGAGATAAATAAAAATTATAAAAAAGATTGGTAGAAGAATAAATTTTTTCAATATTTTAGGAATACCGAATACAATTTTTGTGATTAAAGGCAATTCTGCATTTATACTCTTATAAAAAATTTCAAATTTCGGAAAAACATAAAAAATAAAAAGAGAAAGGACACCTATAATACCTAAAATTACAATAAATGGATAAATTAAAGATGATTTAATTTTTCTTCTCATATCAATTTCTTTTTCCAGATGTTCTGATAAATCATTTAATATTTCTGGTAATCTGCCTGTTTCTTCACCAACCTTAATAGTTGTAATATAAAATCTATCAAATTTAAATTTTCCAAGTGCTTTTGATAATGTCTCACCTTTTTGTAATTCATCAGATATAAATTTTGCAAATTTTTTAATCCTTCTATTTTCTGATTCCTCTTCAATTATTTTAAAGGCACCCAAAATAGGAATACCGGAATATAATAAATTTGACAGTTGAGAAAATAATCTTTGTAATTCAATTTTTTTTAACCCTATTTTATATCTGATTTTTTCTTTTATAGGAATAATTTCAACAATTATATCATTTTTAAATTTTTCTATAATTTCATTTTCATCTTTTGCTTCTATAGTTCTTAATGAGATATTTCCATTTTCATCTATTATTTTACACCTATAAAACATATTCAGTTCCTATTACTCTTAATAATTCTTCAGGAGTAGTTTTATTTTCTTCAACTAAATATAAGCCAGATTCAATTAAATCTTTCATACCATATTTTTTTACAATTTCTCTTATTCTATCAACTTCTGGGTTTTTAAATATTTCTCTACAGATATCTTCATTCAACAAGAGTATTTCAAAAATTCCTGTTCTACCACGATATCCTGTATTTAAACAATAATTACAACCTTTGCCTTTTTCATATTCTCTTTTTTCAATTTTTAAAATGGAAAATAACTTTTCATCAGGCATATACTTTACTCTACAATAAGGACAGACCAATCTTACCAATCTCTGATTTATTACACCTACCAAACAAGAAGATAAAAGATAACTTTCAATGCCCATATCTAAGAGACGAATAATAGAAGAAATCGCTGATTGAGTATGGAGTGTGGATAGAACAAGATGACCTGTTAATGCTGACTGAACAGAAATTGTTGCAGATGGTTTATCCCTTATTTCTCCAACCATAATAACATCAGGGTCCATTCTTAACATTGCTCTTAATGCAGTATCAAATGTCCAGTTTTTTTCAGGTAGTGTTTCAGATTGATTTACATTTTTTATTTTAATTTCAACAGGTTCTTCAATTGTAAGTATATTTTTCCCACTTTTACTTATTTCTTCTATCATACTATATAATGTAGTTGTTTTTCCACTTCCAGTAGGGCCTGTAACTAAAATTAGACCTGTATTTTTTTTAATTAAAGAATATATTTTTTCAAGATTATCTCCTATAAGTCCTAATTCATTTAAATGATAAACTGTTGTTTCAGGTAAAATTCTTACAACTACTTTTTCTCCTTTAACAGTAGGATATGTTGCAATTCTTAAATTATAAGTTAAATTTCCTATTTTAAAATTTGAAAATCCATCCTGTGGTAACCTTTTTTCATCAATATCCATCTTTGAAATTATTTTTATTCTTGAAACAATAGGAGAATGCAAATTTTTTATCAATCTCTGAAATTCAAAAAGAACACCATCAATTCTATATTTTATACTCATATATTCATCTTCTGGGTCAATATGGATATCTGTTGCTCTTTCCAAAATTGCTTGTTGAATAATTAAATTAACCATTTTTATAATAGGTGTATCTACTTCTGTAACTTTTGGTTCTGTTTCTATTGGAATTGTTCTTAAAGTAGTTGTCGTTGCTTCATGTATAACATTTTTAATTTCTTCTGTTAGTTTATAATATAAATTTATTGCGTTTATTATTTCACTTGCTTTTGATAGGCATATTTCAATATTTAATCCAGTTTGTTTACTTAATTCTTCATATGCTTTATGGTCAAATGGGTCAAAAAAAGCAACAAATAATGAATCATCCATTTTAATTAATGGGAAAACGATATTTTCAACACATATTTCTCTATCAACTAATTGCAAAACTTCATTTGTGATTTCATAAGAAGAAATATCAATTACTGGATAATTTGTATTCTCTCTTAAAAAATCTATTATTTCATCTTCATTCATTATTTTTTCATCAAGTATAACTCTTAAAATTGTTTTATTTCCCTCTTGAGATTTGTTAAATATCTCTTCTGCCTTTTTTTCATCAATTTTACCTTTTTCAATTAATTTTTTTAATAATTCCCTTTCATCCATTTTTTATTAATTCTTTAATTTTTTTTACAAAATCATCCCAATCAACCTCTTGTTTATAAAAAATTAAATTGATATTTATTTTTTTTGCTTTCATTTCTGTGTCAGGCATTTTTCTCCCTGTTAATATAATTATTGGTATAGAAGAATAATTTTTATTTAATTTAACAAGATAGGAAAATTTTCCTCCATTCATATTAGGCATCATCCAATCTGTTATAATCAATGAAATATCATTAATTTCTTCTAATTTTTTTATTCCAGATAAGCCATCATAGACATGGATAACTTCAAAATCATTTTTAAGTTTTTCTTTTAAAATATTTGCATATAAGTCTTCATCTTCAATTAATAAGATTTTTTTCATTTATCAATTCAAGAATTAAATTTTTTTCTTCTGGATATTTATATAAAATTTTTGAAAACTTACCAATTTCATCTAAAACTTTTTGTGGATAATGACTCCTTCCCCTTAAAATGAAATTTTTTTTATCCAATATATAACTGGTAAAGTTCTCAATAAAATATTTCTCTATCTCTTCATTAAAATTTTCAAAAATTCCATAATAAAATATGCTTCCATATTTTTTAGCAAATTTCATCTCATAGAGAATGTGTTCTTTTGAAAAAATTTTTTCTTTATATTGAGGTATTTTAAAAATGACTTTCGTTCCAGAAGGGGAAGATTCAATTTTAAATTTTCCTTCCATTTTTTCAATTAAATTTTTTGTTATAAATAAACCAAAACCAATTTTTGATGATGGAAAACTTTTCTCTTTTAATATTTTTTCTATAATTTCTTTCTCTATTCCAGGACCATCATCTTCAATCATTATTTTAATAAATCCATTTTCTTTTTCTGTTTCAATTTTTATTAAACTTTTTGCATATCTTAAACTATTATTAATAACATTACGAATTGATATTGAAAGTTTTTCTTCATCTGTAAATCCTATTATATCCTGGGTTTCTTTATAAAAAAATCTCTTTCCACTATATTTAAGAATTGGTGAGTATTCAAAAATATGTTTTTTGATAAATAAATCAATATTAACTGGTAAATAAAAAACTGGAACTTCTTTCTTTTTTAGAATTTCTAAATTGAAAATAGATTCAGAAAGATTTAAAAGAGAATTTAATTTATTTGAAATAATAAAAAATAAATCTGTGTCAATCATATTTTTTGAATAATAAGTTTTCAATATTTCCTTTACTGGAATTAAAGAATTTATAAGTTCATGATAAAATATAGAAGTAGAATTTTCATATTCTTTTATAAATCCTGAAAATTTAACATTTTGAGTGAAAATTTTGTTCACCAATTTTTGTGTTTTTAATATTACTCCAATTACTCCTGCTATTGTTGATAAATCTTTTTTACTTAAGTTTAATTTTACATCTTTCTCATAATTTAAATTTAAAACCCCAACTACATTACCTTTACATCTTAATGGTATAACATAAGATTTTTTTATCTCTCTTTTTTCTTCGAGATTTTTAAAATTTTTATATTTTTTGATTCCATTTATTAAAATTAAAATTTTATTTTTTTGGGCTGCAAAACCTGATATTCTTTCGCCTACAGAAATTTCTTTATTTATATACTTTTTTACATTTCCAATGCCATAAACAATTTTTAATTTTTTCTTTTTTAATATTAAAATTGAACCACTATCAAAATGGAGTTTTTCTTTTAAAATGTTTAAAAGTTTTTTATAAAAAATATTACCCCTCTTTCCAATACATTCAACACAAATTTCCCCTAAATTTAACTCCATATTTTTAATTTTACTTTATTTTAAAATTTAAGTCAAGTTTTTAAAAATTTAAGAAATCATTTGAATTAAAAAGTAATTTTGGGTTAAAATTTTATAAATGGAAAAAATAAAATTTAATTTTTTGGCAATATCAGGGGTTAGTTTTAAAAAGGCAAAATTTATAATTTTGCCTATTCCTTATGAGGCAACAGTTACAGGAAATTCAGGAACAAAGTTTGCACCAATAAGTATAATATATTCTTCAAGAAATTTTGAACTTTACGATGAGGAAATTAAATCTGAACCATATGAAATTGGAATAAAAACAGAAGGTGAAATAGAATGT
>Ga0272448_1004857_pt1 | contig 15111 bp, 14 predicted proteins | sample YNPCB0191_FD_202220 | JGI IMG/M metagenome (GOLD analysis project Ga0272448, IMG submission 202220) | Hot spring sediment microbial communities from Yellowstone National Park, WY, United States - YNP-CB-019-1 | ecosystem: Environmental > Aquatic > Thermal springs > Hot (42-90C) > Sediment...
CACTTAATCATACACTAAAACCTCCTTTCTGGTAGAGCCCTCTTTAGGGGAGGGCGGTTTAAATTTTCCTAACATATTCTACCAGAAAGGGTTTTAGTGAAAATAATCATATTAAGTTAACAGAAACTTTTTATTTTAGGGGTAAAGATGAAGCAAATTTTACGAGTTGGTATTGCCCAGATTAATCTATCAGTTGGAGATTTAGAAGGAAATACAAAAAAGATAATTGAGTATATTAAGAAGGCAGAAGGCGTTAATACGGATGTGATTGTTTTTCCTGAATTAGCGGTTACGGGATATCCGCCCGAAGACCTTTTACTTAAAGAAAAGTTTATTAAGGATAATTTAAGGAAATTAAAAGATATAGTTAGTCAAGTTTATAATACAGTAGTAATTTTGGGATTTGTTGATAAGCAAAAAGAAAATTTATATAATGCCGCAGCATTAATCTATAATCAAAAAATATACGCGGCATACCATAAAATATTTTTACCAAATTACGGCGTATTTGATGAAAAACGTTATTTTACAGCAGGAGATAAGGTTTCAATTTTTAAAATGGATAAAGTTATCTTTGCAGTAAATATCTGTGAAGATATCTGGCATCTTGACGGTCCCACAAAAGAGGCAGCCAAAAGAGGGGCAAGGATAATTTTTAATATTAACGCCTCGCCCTATCATTTAGGTAAGATAAAAGAAAGAGAAGATATTATTGCTTATCAGGCAAAAATGAATAACATTTTTGTGGTTTATACAAACTTAGTAGGTGGCCAGGATGAACTGGTCTTTGATGGCCAAAGCAGGGTGGTAGATAATCAGGGCAAAATTATTGCCGGCTGTAGTGCCTTTAAAGAGGAACTTTTAAGTATAGACTTATCTATCTCTGTTGGTAGAGATAAATCCAAAAACATAATCAATATCCCTAAGAAGATAATTTCCAAAACCCAGATGATTTTACCTGAAATACCATACCCATTAGAAATAACTGAAGAAGTCTATCAGGCCTTAATCCTTGGCCTTAAGGATTATATGGTTAAAAATGGATTTAAAAAGGTAGTGATTGGTTTATCTGGCGGGGTTGATTCTTCTTTGGTCGCAGTTTTGGCAAAAGACGCCTTAGGTAAAGATAATGTCACAGGGGTATTTATGCCTTCAAGGTATACTTCCAGAGAATCGCAGGAAGATGTGAAAGAGTTAGTTAACAATTTAGGTATAAGATTAATTACTGTTTCTATTGAGCCAATATACAAAGTTTATCTTATGCTGCTTGAACCAAATTTTTCGGGAAAACAAAAGGATATAACCGAAGAGAATTTACAGGCGCGCATAAGAGGAAATATCTTAATGGCTTTTTCCAATAAGTTTGGCTGGCTGGTTTTAACTACAGGCAATAAATCTGAGATGAGCACAGGTTATGCCACCCTTTATGGAGATATGGCTGGCGGTTTCGCTGTAATTAAAGACGTACCCAAAACTTTAGTTTATAAATTAGCCAAATATAGGAATTCTTTAAGTTATGTAATCCCTGCGCGTGTATTGTTAAAAGCACCTACTGCAGAATTAAGGCCTAATCAGAAGGATAGCGATACATTGCCCGTATATGAAACCTTAGACCCTATATTAAAGGCATATATAGAGGAAGACAAGGATTTAACTAAGATTGCTGCTTTAGGTTTTGATAAAGAAATCATCCAGAGGGTTTTAACTATGGTTGACAAAAGCGAATACAAGCGCAGGCAATCTCCACCGGGGATAAAGATTACACCCAAGGCATTCGGTAAAGATAGAAGGATGCCGATCACCAATAAATATAGAGGATAGATATGGTTTTTGAGGAATTAGTAAAAAGACTCTCGCCGAAATTAAAAAGGATAACTTATAAACTTAATGGCCATTTTTCTTTCTTTAATGATGAAGATTTATATCAAGAGGCTCTCATACATCTCTGGCAGGACTTCTTTGCAGGAAAGTTAAATGACAAGACTGATAGTTACATATTGCAAGGCTGTTATTTTCATCTCAAGAATTATATCCGAAAAGCACGAGATAAAGCTAATTTAGTTAGTCTAAATGCCATGATAGATGAAGAAGGTAGTAATTTAGAAGAAATCCTATGTTTAGAAAATCCAGAATCTTGCCTTGTTGATTTGGAGAATAAGATTTTAATTGGACAAATTCAAAACAATGGACTTACCCAAAGAGAAAAAGAAATTTTCTGTCTTTCTTTAGAAGGACTGACTATCAGAGAGATAGGCAAAAGGTTAGGGATCTCCCACGTAAGGGTAGTAAAGCTACAGAAAAGAATACAGGGTAAATGCAAAAAATATATTGATTTTGTTTAAGGAGGTTACCACCTCCAAGGGTTTTTTTACTTGTATTTATTGAAAGCACGCTGAAGTGTTGTAATAATAGGCATTAGGTCAGAGATAATTTATAATTTTTAATTGAATTAAGACGCAGGCGTCTTTTGAATCCAGCGATGGAAGAAAAAGACGCCTTTTTATTTTTTAAAGGAGAAAGGATTATAAAATGAGAAGATTTAAACATTGTAGGTTTTGGACTGGCGTTTTGGTTTTCTCCACCACATTTCTTAGCGGGACCCCCAATTTTTATGGCGGGGAATTTTGCCTGCCTTTCTTCGGCAGGGTAGGTATTTTTAATTTTGCCTACGCTACCCCTTCTACTCACATCTGGGCTCCTTCTACAGACGTGCAACCTTTTAAAAAATGGCATATTACTTCTGATTTTTATGTCCCTATAGAAAACGATGCCAATGATGTCCGGCCAGATACGGTAACAAATTTTGGATTAACAGTAGGGATATTGCCATTTAAGAAATTACAAGCAGAGGTAGGTTTTGACCATAAATCAGGAACCGGTGTAGATGATTATCCAATTTATTTTAATACTAAAATAGGTATTCCTGAGGGTGCCTATGGAAAGTATTTTCCTGCTTTGGCAGTTGGTATTTACGATGTTGGGACAAAAAATGATAAAACAGATTTTAATGTCATCTATACTAAGGCAGGCAAAACAATCGCATTAGGAGATTTTTCTTTAGGAAGATTTTCTTTAGGATATTTTAGGGGTAATCCTGACTTACTCAAATACGGCGATAAGAAAGATAACTCTGGAGTTTTGGGTTGTTGGGAGAGGACATTGACAGAAATTTCGGATAAACTCTGGGTAGCAGTAGATTATCAAGGGACAAAATCTAGTTACGGGACACTTAATTTAGGTTTCGCTTATAAATTTAGTGAGAATACTTCTGTAATCTTTGGCTATGATATTTACAACAACCGCAATTTAGCCAATACCTATACTGTGCAAGTGGATATTGATTTTTAGGAGACGATAAGAAAGGAGGCCAAGATAAATGGATATGCAGATGGTGATGAATACAATCTGGGTTTTAGTTACCGCAAAGTTGGTATTTTTTATGAATTTAGGGTTTGCGATGGTAGAGTCTGGTTTTGCGCGCTTAAAAAACTGTGTGAATATCCTTTCTAAAAACTTTATTGTCTTTGCAGTTTCTTCTTTGGGATTTTTATTTTTGGGCTGGGGTCTTATGTTTGGAGACGGCAATCCTTTTATAGGATTAAAGGGTTTATTTTTTGTAAGTGGCTTGGATAATTCACCTGCAGTAGGAGAGGCATATAAAGGCGTTTATTCATCTATATCTTGGACTGCTGTTCCCATCTGGGCAAAGTTCTTTTTTCAATTAGTCTTCTGCGGGACTGCCGCTACCATTGTCTCAGGGGCAGTTGCAGAAAGGATAAAATACAAATCCTTTATTTTATTTTCATTTTTTATGACGATGTTTATCTATCCAATAGTTGGACACTGGATTTGGGGTGGAGGTTGGCTTCAAAAACTAGGGATGCTTGATTTTGCCGGCTCAACTGTAGTTCACTCTGTAGGTGGTTGGGCTGCTTTGGCAGGTGTATTACTTTTAGGCCCGCGTTTTGGTAAATATAGCAATGGCAAGGTTAATCCTATCCCAGGGCATAATCTATCGTTAGCAACCTTGGGAACTTTTGTTTTATGGTTTGGCTGGTTCGGTTTTAATCCTGGCTCAACTATGACTGCAGACCCTGTTGCTATAAGCCATATCGCGGTAACTACTAATACCGCAGCCGCAGCAGCAATAATGAGTTCAACAGTTATCTCCTGGATTCTTTTAGGTAAGCCGGATTTAGGGATGACCTTGAACGGTTGCCTTGCTGGTTTAGTGGCGATAACTGCACCCTGCGCATTTGTGAGTGTGGGAAGTTCTCTTGTCATTGGCTTGGTTGCCGGGATATTAGTAGTCTTATCCGTAATTGGTTTTGACCGGCTTAAGATTGATGACCCTGTGGGCGCCTTGTCAGTACATTTGGTAAATGGCATCTTTGGCACGCTTTGCGTGGGATTGTTTGCCCAGGATAAAATTGCCGGCATTGCCTGCGGGAATGGTCTATTTTTTGGCGGAGGGACAAAATTATTTATGGCACAACTTAGTGGCGTAATTAGCGTAGCGGCATATACCTTTATTATTTCTTTTATTATCTGGACAATTCTTAAGGCAGTTATGGGTATCAGGGTGAGTTTACAGGAAGAAATTGAAGGGTTAGATATTGGCGAGCACGGCAATAGCGCTTATCCTGAATTTTTAAGCAGAAAGCCCGCCTATTCTTTTTTAGGATTTAAGCAAGAAGATTGAGCAGGAGGTAATGATGAAAAAGATTGAAGCAATTATTAGGCCGGAAAAACTTGATGCAGTGCGAAGCGCCTTAGAAAAAGCCGGATGCAGCGGTTTAATGCTTACTGAAATTGAAGGCCATGGAAAACAGAAGGGTATGGTTCAGCAGTGGAGAGGGGAGAGATACAAGGTAGAGTTATTACCTAAGATAAAATTAGAAGTAATTTTAAAGGAGCAAGATTTGGAGCGCATTGTTACAACCCTAATTGACAACGCCAGGACAGGAGAGATTGGAGATGGCAAGATTTTTATCTATAATATAGAAGATGCTATAAGAATTAGAACAGGAGAAAAAGGAGAGGGGGCTTTATAGTTTTATAAGGCCATTTGCTTACGCTGAAGGGCTAAATTTTCTTAATATAAGAAAGAAGGAAAATTTAGGTTACCAAAACAGACAATTTTTTACTTGTATAAATAGATGGCTAAAACATAAGCACATTGTAGTGCTATATTAAGCAAGGAAAGACAAGAACATAGGCGTTCAATTAGGTCAAGGAAGACTGACCAAAATGGACGCCTTTTTATTTGAGCAGATAATCTACAGAAGTGATAGCGACGTAAGTTATAGCGAATCTTCTGCGAATTAAAACCCGCACTTTTTCAAAGTGGGGGGATTAGACAACAAATGAAAGATATAAAAAGGGATGATGAAAAATGGCTTAAGAAGGCGATAGATGATGTTTTTAGGGAGGCTAAGTCCAAGGGTTTAAAAAAATTTGATTGTTTTAAGGCGGTAATAAAAAGCGTATTGAATAATGCCTTTAAGGCCTTAGAAGATATAGAAGTAGAGTGGGAACTTGACCACAACTCACAGGAACTAAGAGAGAAATTTCATCTTTTGCATCATTATTTAGATTATCTTAAGAGATTTTGTGAAGGCAAGGTATAAAAAGAAAAAGGTATGAAGAGAAAGGAGTAAGGATATGGCAGAGAAGGCAACTAAGAAGGCAAACCAGGCAGAGGCTGATAAAGTAACATTGCGTTGGAATGGAGGCGTTAACCAGAAAGACATCCAAAAAGTTGCCCAACTCATTAAAGAAAATAATATTGAGATTGTAGATTTAAAATTCAATGACCTTCCGGGTTTATGGCAACACTTTTCAATCCCTGCGACTGAATTATCAGAGATTGATGACCCTGTAAAGGGCATCTGGGTAGAAGGCATCGGGTTTGATGGTTCATCCATCAGGGGTTTTCAAAAGATTCAGGAATCAGATATGATTTTACAGTTAGACCCGAAAACTGCTGTAGTTGACCCTGCGTGTGAGGTCCCTACATTAAGTATTATCTGCGATATCTATGACCCTATAACCAAAAAACCCTATAGCCGTGACCCGCGTTATGTGGCAAAAAAGGCAGCAGATTATTTAAGAAGTACTGGTATTGCTGATAAAAGTTACTGGGGTCCCGAGATGGAGTTTTTTATCTTTAATGACATCCGTTTTGACCAGACAGAAAATTCCGGATATTATTTTATAGATTCTATTGAAGGCGAGTGGAATTCTGGCAGGGATGAGAAACCAAACTTGGGTTATAAGCCGCGTTATAAGGAAGGATATTTTCCTGTCCCGCCGCATGATTCTCTGCAGGATTTAAGAAGCAAGATAATCTTAGCAATGATTAAGGCAGGGATAGGAATTGAGGTGCATCATCACGAAGTGGCTACTGCCGGACAATGCGAGATTGATATGCGCTTTAATACATTAGTAAAGATGGCAGACAATTGCCTGATGTATAAATACATTGTCAAAAATATAGCCCGAAAAAATAATATGGTTGCTACTTTTATGCCTAAGCCTTTATTTGGCGATAATGGAAGCGGTATGCATACTCACCAGTCGCTTTGGAAGGATGATAAAAATATTTTCTTTGACCCAAAAGGTTATGGGCTTATCTCGCAGACTGCCAAATATTATATTGGAGGTTTGTTAAGGCATGCCCCGGCGCTTATGGCCTTTTGTGCCCCAACTACAAATTCCTATAAAAGACTTGTGCCCGGGTATGAGGCGCCAGTGAATTTAGCCTATTCACAAAGGAACCGTTCTGCAGCAGTGCGCATACCTGTATATACTGAAAATCCAAAGACAAAGCGCATTGAATTTAGGCCGCCAGATAATTCCTGCAATCCTTACCTTGCCTTTGCCGCAATGCTTATGGCAGGGATTGATGGAATACAGAATAAAATTGATCCAGGTGAACCAGTAGACAAAGATATTTATGAACTAGGCCCAGAAGAAGCGAAGAAAATACCTACTGTCCCCGGCTCATTAGAGGAATCCATCTCTGCTTTAGAGAAAGACCATAAGTTTCTTTTAAAAGGGGATGTCTTTACTCAAGATGTCATTGATGTCTGGATTGAATATAAGCGAGAAAAAGAAATAGATGCAGTGCGTCTTAGGCCTCATCCCTACGAGTTTTACCTCTATTTTGATATTTAACATCTACTTTTGCCCCGTAAGATTATTTAAGGGGCAAAATTTTAATTTATGTGATTAAGTTTTAGGCAAAAAATGTGGATAATTTGGATAAGAATATTATTGAGTTAGACAATTCAGTATACAAAGAAAAACAAGGCGTTATATATAGGTATGTCTTAGGGGCAATTGAGAAATCGTTGCTTGAGCAAACATTAGAACGCACCTTTGGCAATCAACTAAAGGCAGCCAAGATACTCGGGATTAATCGCAATACTATGCGCACCAAGATTAAAAAATTTGGGATTGACCCAAGTAAATGGAAAATCTAAAGATGAATAATTATCTACCGAAAAAACAAGGGCTTTATGACCCACGGTTTGAACACGACTCCTGTGGTGTAGGGTTTGTTTGTAATACTAAGGGAGAGAAATCCCATATCGTAATTGAAAAGGGTATACGGGCATTAGAAAATCTAATCCACCGCGGGGCAGTAGGCGCTGACCCAAGGACCGGTGATGGCGCGGGCTTATTGATTCAAATCCCAGATGATTTTTTAAGGAAGGAGTGTCAGAATCTCAAGATAGAGTTGCCAGAAAAAGGAAGATATGCTGTGGGTATGGTTTTTTTGCCTAAAGATAATTTAGAGCGAAGGTATTGCGAGGATATTTTCTTAAGTGTTATCCGAAAGGAAGGGCTTATCTTTTTAGGTTGGCGTGATATACCTGTGGATGATTCTATTATTGGAAGGGTTGCCAGATTTACCCAACCTGTATTTAAACACGTCTTTATTAAACGTCCACCCCAGATAAAAGAAGAATTAGAATTTGAAAGAATCCTATATCTTGCAAGAAAGAAAATAGAAAATTTAGTTCGGAATTCTAAATTAAAACAAAAGACTTATTTCTATATAAGCAATCTTTCCTGCCGCACCTTAAGTTATAAAGGGCTTCTAATGTCAACGCAACTTAAAGATTTCTTTTTAGACCTTAAAGACAAAGATTTAAAAAGTAGTTTTTGCCTAATCCATGCCAGGTATTCCACAAATACATTTCCCACCTGGGATTTAGCCCAGCCGTTTAGATTTTTAGCGCACAATGGCGAGATTAATACTCTAAGGGGAAATATCAATTGGATGCAAAGTCGGCAGGGATTATTAAAAAGTAATTTCTTTGGGAAAAAACTAAAAGAGATTTTTCCCGTGATTGTGCCAGGAGGAAGCGATTCTGCAACTATTGATAATGTTTTGGAATTATTAGTATTAAGCGGTCGCAATATCGCCCATGCAATGATGATGCTTATACCTTGTGCCTGGCAGAATGACCCGTATATGGATGATAAGAGACGATATTTTTATGAATACCATGCCTGTTTGATGGAGCCCTGGGATGGTCCGGCATCTATTGCTTTTACTGACGGAAGATTTATTGGCGCTACCTTAGATAGAAATGGTTTAAGGCCCAGTCGTTATGTTGTAACAAAGGATAATTTGGTAGTTATGGCTTCTGAGGTTGGCGTTTTGGATATCCCGCCAGAAAATATCATTATCAATAGCAGGCTTAAGCCAGGCAGGATGTTTCTCGTGGATACCCAAGAGGGCCGCATCATTGACGATGAGGAATTAAAGAGAAATATCTCGCAGCAAAAACCATATAAAAAATGGGTTAAGGAAAGCCTAATAAGATTTGAAGAATTACCTAACTTAGGAACTAAACAAAAAGATTTTAAAAAAGATATCATTTTTTTGCAGAAGGTATTCGGATATTCCCGCGAGGATTTAAAATTTTTAATTAAACCGATGGCAGAAGAAGGACATGAGCCAAGCGGTTCAATGGGAGATGATACACCTTTAGCAGTACTCTCAGAAAAACCACGCCTGCTTTTTGACTATTTTAAACAACTCTTTGCCCAGGTTACAAACCCGGCAATTGACCCTATAAGGGAAGAGTGCGTGATGAGTTTAGATACTTATTTAGGTAAAGAAAAAAATCTTCTGGAGGAGACATATCTACATTGCCGAAGGTTAAAATTAAAGAACCCCATTCTTATTAATGAAGAATTAGAAAAATTATGTCACTTAAAATTTTTTAAAACAAAAAAGATATCTTTGCTTTTTAAAGTAGAAGAAAAAGAGTTCGGTTTTAAAAAAACCATTAAGAGAATTTGTCAAGAGGCAGAAACAGCCATCAAAAAAGGTTATACCTTTATTCTTTTGACTGATAGGGGTATAAATTCTAACTATATGAGTTTACCCATACTTTTGGCAACCGGCGCAGTCCACCATCATCTGATAAGAAAACAACTGCGTACCCAAGCAAGTATTTTAGTAGAAACCGCGGAGGTAAGAGAGGTAGCCCATTTTGCCCTTCTTTTTGGCTATGGGGCAGATTGTATTAATCCGTATTTAGCCTTGGCGACAATTGAAAAAATGGTTGAGGATAAAGATATTGATTTAGACTTTAATAGTGCGCAAAAACACTATCTTAAGGCCATAGAAAAAGGCATCCTAAAAATCCTTTCCAAGATGGGTATTTCTACATTGCAAAGTTACAGGGGCGCACAGATATTTGAGGCATTGGGATTAAATAAAGAAGTAATTGAGACTTGTTTTGCAGGAACTGTTTCGCGTATAGGAGGGATCGGTTTTGATTTAATTTGCCAAGATGCATTAAAAAGGCACAAAGAAGCATTTTTAAATAAAGAGTCATCAGTTTTACCATCAGGCGGGCTATATCAATGGAAAAGGGATGGCGAGTATCACCTCTGGAATCCAGAAACCATTCCTCTTTTACAGGAAGCAGTGCGCAATAATGATTATAAAAAGTATCTTGAATTCGCTAAAATCATCGATGAACAAGAAGGACATCTGGTTACTTTACGCGGGTCATTTAAGTTTAAAAAAAGAAACCCCATTCCTCTTTCTAAAGTTGAACCTACTCAAAATATCATTAGACGTTTTGTAAGCGGCGCAATGAGTTTTGGCTCAATTAGCAAAGAGGCGCATGAAGCAATTGCTATAGCAATGAATAGATTAAAGGCAAGGTCAAATTCAGGCGAAGGCGGAGAGGATCCTTTAAGATTTATTCCTTTACCTAATGGCGACAGTCTCTGCAGCGCTACAAAACAGGTTGCATCGGGCAGATTCGGTGTAACTATCAATTATTTAGTGCATTCAAGAGAATTACAGATAAAAATTGCCCAAGGCGCAAAGCCAGGCGAAGGAGGGCAACTCCCTGGGCATAAGGTAAGTGTTGATATTGCCAGAACCCGTTATACTACCCCTGGGGTTACATTAATTTCGCCTCCTCCACATCATGACATTTATTCCATTGAAGACCTGGCGCAGTTGATTTTTGATTTAAAGAATGCCAACCCCGATGCGCTTATCAGTGTAAAGTTGGTTTCTGAGGTCGGGGTAGGGACTATTGCCGCTGGAGTTGCTAAAGGTCATGCGGATATAATTTTAATTTCCGGAGGAGACGGAGGAACTGGCGCATCCCCTTTAAGTTCAATCAAACATGCCGGAGTTCCCTGGGAGTTAGGTCTTTCTGAGACCCACCAGACATTAGTTTTAAATGATTTAAGAAGCAGGGTCAGACTTCAGACAGATGGCAAAATGCTTACAGGAAGAGATGTAGTTATCGCTGGGATTTTGGGTGCTGAAGAGTTTGGCTTTGCCACAGCGGTATTAATAGTTTTAGGTTGCGTGATGTTAAGACACTGCCATCTTAATAATTGCTCTGTAGGGATTGCCACACAGGAGGAGTGTTTAAGAAAAAGATTTGCCGGCAGGCCAGAATATATAGAAAATTATTTTCATTTTATTGCAGAAGAGGTGCGGGCAATTATGGCAGAATTGGGTGTAAAGGAATTTAATGATTTGATTGGACATACAGAGTTTTTAGAGATAAATGAAAAGATTTTGCACCAAAAGGCAAAGACCTTAGATTTATCAAAAATTTTATATAAACCCAAGGTGAAAAAAGAGGTGGGGCTTTACTGCATAAAGTCTCAAGACCACGCAATAGATAATGTTTTAGATTTAGAACTAATCAAACTTTCTAAAGATGCATTAGAGAAAAAAACACCTACAAAATTAGAATTTCCTATAAAAAATAGTAACCGCGCAGTCGCAACGATGTTAAGCAATAAAGTTATAAAGGCTTATGGAGAGGCAGGACTCCCTGAAGATACTATCCACATTAAATTTAAGGGCAGCGCAGGGCAGAGTTTTGGTGCATTTTTAGCCAAAGGGATAACTTTAGAATTGGAAGGAGACGCCAACGATTATGTTGGTAAGGGGCTATCAGGAGGGAAAATCATTATTTATCCTTCAGAAAAGGTCAGTTTTGTCCCTGAGGAAAATATTATTATCGGAAATACTACTTTCTATGGAGCAACCTCTGGTGAGGCATATATCCGGGGAATAGCAGGTGAAAGATTTTGTATCCGCAATTCAGGAATCTCTGCGGTAATAGAAGGCGTAGGCGACCATGGCTGTGAGTATATGACAGGAGGCTGCGTTATAATTTTAGGTAAAACAGGTAAAAATTTTGCTGCTGGAATGTCAGGTGGCATTGCCTATGTATATGATGAAAAAGAAAATTTTTCTTTGTATTGTAATAAAGAGATGGTTGACCTTGAGGCGTTAAATCAAGAAGATACAGACACCCTTTATAATTTAATCTCTAAACACAGCAGATATACAAAAAGTCAAAAGGCAGAAAAAATTTTATTAAATTTTGAGGAAGAAATAAAAAAATTTGTCAAGGTAATACCCAAAGAATATAGGCGAATTTTAGAAGGAAAAATCGTAGAAGAAAAGCCAGAGTTGGTAGAGGTAAGTGATGGGTGATGTAAGAGGTTTTTTAAAGATAAAGCGAACTCTAGCGGGCTTTAGGCCAGTTTCTGAACGCATTAAGGATTATTTAGAGGTTGCCTTGTTGCCATCAGATGAACATTCCCATAAACAGGCATCGCGTTGTATGGACTGCGGGACTCCTTTTTGCCAGATAGGCTGTCCATTAGGAAATTATATCCCGGAGTGGAATGACTTTATTTTTAGAAAACAGTGGCAGAAGGCATATGAGTTACTTTCTAACACAAACAATCTTCCTGAGATTACCGGAAGGCTTTGTCCGGCTCCTTGCGAATATGCCTGTGTTTTAGGCATTAATGATGAACCTGTAACTATCAGAGAGAATGAATTGAGTATCATTGAATACGCATTTAAAAATGGCTATGTAATGCCAAAACCCCTTCTAAGGCGTAATGGTAAAAAAGTAGCGATTATTGGTTCGGGTCCTGCAGGTTTATCCTGTGCGGATCAAATTAATAAATTAGGTTATAAGGCAGTAGTTTTTGAGAAGGATGATAAACCCGGCGGGCTTTTGCGCTACGGAGTTCCGGATTTTAAGTTAGAAAAGTGCATTTTAAATAGACGCCTAGACATCTTAAAGAAAGAGGGTATTGAGTTTATTTGTGGGCAGGAAGTAGGAAAGGATATTAAATTAAAAAAATTAATTAAAGAATTTGATGCCCTTTGTTTGGCTGGTGGTTCAAGGGTTGCGCGTGATTTAGATATCGAGGGCAGAAACCTAAAAGGGATATATTTTGCTCTGGATTATCTTAAGCAAGCAAATAGACAAGTTGCTGGTGAAAAGATTCCGCAAGATGAATTAATAGATGTCAAAGATAAAAATGTAGTTGTATTGGGCGCAGGAGATACCGGTAGCGACTGTATCGGAGTTGCTAATCGTAAGGGTGCAAGAAAAATAATTCAGATTGAACTCTTGCCAAAGCCCCCAGAAACAAGGCAACCTAATTGCCCCTGGCCAAAATACCCTTTATTATTTAAGACTTCCTCAAGTCACCAAGAGGGCGTTGAAAGATACTGGCAGGTATTAACCAAAAAATTTATTGGAGAAACTGGAAAGGTTAAAAAACTGCTCTGTATAAAGGTAGAGTTTACAAGAGATAATCAAGGTTGTTTTAAGATAAAGGAAATTCCAAAAACAGAATTTGAGATTGATGCGGATTTGGTTATCTTGGCATTAGGTTTTATAAAGCCCCAAACAGAAAGTTTTGTTGAAGAACTAGGTTTAGAACTTGACCAATGCAGAAATATAAAAACCAATAAAAATTTTATGACATCCCATAAAAAAATATTTGCCTGTGGAGATATGCGCACCGGCCAATCCCTGATTGTGAAGGCAATCTCTGAGGGCAGACTCTGTGCCGACCACATAAATAGATATCTAAAGGATAATCCGATATAGTAAAGAGATAAATATTTATTATGAGAGTTAGTAAAAATTTTTCTTGACAAAATGATACTGATATGGTATCTTTTAAAATAATATATGAATTTAATTACCCGTGATACAGATTATGCAATAAGGGCACTTTTGTATATGGCTAAAGAAAATAAAAAGATAATTACAGTTTCTGAAATGGCCAAAAAAACAAAAATTCCTTATCCTTTTTTAAGGAAGATACTACAGACTTTACATAAAAATGGTATTCTTTGTTCATATAAAGGAAGTAAAGGCGGTTTCTCTTTTAGGGCTAATCCTGAAGATATATTTATTTTAGAACTGATTAGGATATTCCAGGGCAGGTTAAAAATAAATAAGTGTTTTTTAAAGAAGAAAATCTGTCCAGAGATAAGCACCTGTAAGTTAAAAAACATCTTAGATTCTATTATAGAAGATGCATTGCTAAAATTAAAATATGTTAGTATAAAGTCACTATTAAATTATTAAGGTATAAGAAAATGAATGAGTATTTAAATAAACCTATAAAAGAAATAATCAAGGATTACCCAAATATAGGAGCGATTTTGGATAGTTACGGTATCGGTTGCGTGAGTTGTAGTGTTGGGTCTTGTCTTTTAAAAGATATTGTAGAGATACATAACCTTAGCATAGAAAAAGAAAGAGAACTTCTTTTTAAGATATCTAAAGTAATTTATCCGGATAAAGCAGTAGATATACCGACAATACCAAGAAAATCTATTTTAAAAGATAAGCCAAAACAATCTCCACCCATAAAACAACTTATGGAAGAACATAATTTTATAAAAAGATGGCTTAGTTTGATCCCTAAGATTTTAGAAAATTTTGATTTAAAATCCGATGAATATCAAAGAATAATTTTAGAAGGAGTTGATTTTATTAGGTCTTATGCAGATAGATTTCATCACGCCAAAGAAGAAGAGATTCTTTTTGGATATTTTGATAAAAATTTAGAAATTATTAAAAATATGCTTTATGAACATGATACCGCCCGCGCACATGTGAAAGCAATTTTGGAGGCAATAGAAAAAAAATGATAAAGCAAAGATTATTGAACACCTAAATAGTTATAAAGAACTGCTTTCTGAACATATCAAAAAAGAAGATGAGATACTTTACCCCTGGATGGAAAGGAATTTAAATATAACCCAAATCGGAAATCTCTTTGCGGAATTTTTAAATAAAGACATCCAGATGGGGGAGGGTTTACCTTTAAAGTATGAAAATTTTATTGAGGATTTAGAGAAAAAATTTGATAAAACCGAAAAAGAGGAGGCGAGAAGATGAAAGAGAAGATAGAAAAGGCTTTAGCGAATATCAGGCCTAGTCTTCAGGCAGATGGTGGAGATATTGAGTTAGTAAGTATAGAAGATGGCGTAGTAAAAGTAAGGCTTACAGGTGCCTGCGGGGGGTGCCCTATGTCTCAGATGACTATGGCAATGGGTATTGAGAGGGCAATAAAAAAGGAAGTTGCTGAAGTAAAAAAGGTAATTGCTGTTTAAAAAAATAGGCAGGAGCGTATGAAAAGAAAAATTATAAAGATTGATGAAGAAAAATGTAATGGGTGTGGGTTGTGTATTCCCAATTGTCCTGAGGGGGCTATACAGCTTATTGATGGCAAGGCGCGTCTTATAAGTGACCTTTTTTGTGACGGTTTGGG
>Ga0272448_1004860_pt1 | contig 15103 bp, 13 predicted proteins | sample YNPCB0191_FD_202220 | JGI IMG/M metagenome (GOLD analysis project Ga0272448, IMG submission 202220) | Hot spring sediment microbial communities from Yellowstone National Park, WY, United States - YNP-CB-019-1 | ecosystem: Environmental > Aquatic > Thermal springs > Hot (42-90C) > Sediment...
CGAATTCTGTGTCTGTCCCCATATTTGGTCCATACCGGACATCGTGCCTGTCCCTCTATTTACCCCGCCGGTCTCCAAACACCGTGTCTGTCCCCATATCCCGGCCACCATGCGCCCTTTCGGTCACACCGTTGAAGGTTGAGAGTTGAACGTTTCACGTTGAACGTTCCTGACCGGTATATCGGACATCGTGTCTGTCCCCATATCTGGGTGCCACAGCCGGCCTCGACCAATCGACCGGCGCTTGGACAGGTCCAAAGGGTCAAAAATCCGGTCGGCCGAATTCCGTGTCTGTCTCCATATTTGGTCCATACCGGACATCGTGCCTGTCCCTCTATTTACCCCGCCGGTCTCCAAACACCGTGTCTGTCCCCACATCCCGGCCACCATGCGCCCTTTCGGTCACACCGTTGAAGGTTGAGAGTTGAACGTTTCACGTTGAACGTTCCTGTTCGGCACATCGGACATCGTGTCTGTCCCCATATCTGGGCGCTCCAGCCGGCCCCGACCGCCCGACCGGCGCTTGGACAGGTCCAACGGGTCAAAAATCCGGTCGGCCGAATTCCGTGTCTGTCTCCATATTTGGTCCATACCGGACATCGTGCCTGTCCCTCTATTTACCCCGCCGGTCTCCAAACACCGTGTCTGTCCCCACATCCCGGCCACCATGCGCCCTTTCGGTCACACCGTTGAAGGTTGAGAGTTGAACGTTTCACGTTGAACGTTCCTGTTCGGCACATCGGACATCGTGTCTGTCCCCATATCTGGGCGCTCCAGTCGGCCCCGACCGCCCGACCGGCGCTTGGACAGGTCCAACGGGTCAAAAATCCGGTCGGCCGAATTCCGTGTCTGTCTCCATATTTGGTCCATACCGGACATCGTGCCTGTCCCTCTATTTGCCCCGCCGGCCTCCAAACTCCGTGTCTGTCCCCATATCCCGGCCACCATGCGCCCTTTCGATCCCCCCATTGAAAGTTGAGAGTTGAACGTTTCACGTTGAACGTTCCTGTTCGGCACATCGGACATCGTGTCTGTCCCCATATCTGGGCGCTCCAGCCGGCCCCGACCGCCCGACCGGCGCTTGGACAGGTCCAAAGGGTCAAAAATCCGGTCGGTCGAATTCCGTGTCTGTCCCCATATTTGGTCCATACCGGACATCGTGCCTGTCCCTCTATTTACCCCGCCGGTCTCCAAACACCGTGTCTGTCCCCATATCCCGGCCACCATGCGCCCTTTCCGCTCACACCGTTGAAGGTTGTGAGTTGAACGTTTCACGTTGAACGTTCCTGACCGGTATATCGGACATCGTGCCTGTCCCCATATCTGTGCGCCGAGCCCGCCGCGACCGTCCGACCGGCGCTGGGTCAGGTCCGCTGGGCCAAGAGCCCGGTTGTCCAAATCCCGTGTCTGTCCCCATATCCCGCCTGCCATGCGCCCTTTCGGTCGCCCCGTTGAAACTTGAGAGTTGCACGTTGGACGTTGAACGTTCCTGATCGGTATACCGGACATCGTGTCTGTCCCCATATCTGGGTGCCAGGGCCGGCTGGGACCACCCGACCGGTGTGCTTGGTCTGGTCCGGCGGGGTCAATAGTCCGGTCGCAGATACTCAGTGTCTGTCCCCATATTTGGTTCCGGGCAGACTATTCAATGTAACACTTCGAAGACCGCACTGTGGTGACCGCACTACTTGCTGCCAGAGAAGCAGATACTGACAAACTGAGCCAACTGGCAGTTTGCTCAATTTGCCACCAGAGTGCGGCCTTTGCAGTCGAGTATAATATTGGATAATCTGCGCCGAAATTGCAGATCAGCGCGTGCTTCGAGACTTTTGCCTTCGAACTTTTCGACCACTGATCCCGCTCGCATTTCCCCATTTGGCGACGAAGTCGCCCCTTTCAGCGCGGCGCGACACAGCGCCCAGCTTGGAACGAACGACTTTACCTCGCCCAGATCATTCGGTTGCGGCTGCGCCGCGCTGAGAGACCCCCGGGCTGGACGCGGGAAACTCACAACCACCGCAGATGAAATCCGCCATCAACGTTGATCACCTCGCCGGTACTGAAAGGAAGGAGATTCTGCGCGATCGCTGCAACGGCACAACCCACGTCCCGGGGCGTTCCCCAGCGCTTGATCGGAGTGAGCCCGTCTGCGATCAGTCTGTCATACTTCTCTTTCACTCCCGAGGTCATGTCAGTGGCGATTATGCCGGGTCTGATCTCATAGACGTTGATGCCGTAGGGCGCCAGGCGGATCGCGAAAAGCGGTGTCAGCATTGACAACGCTGCCTTGCTTACACAGTAGTCGCCCCGATTTGTCGAAGCAGTATAAGCCGAAATTGACGATACAGTAACGATTTTCGGGCGATACTCGGGCCCGGGCGGCGGTCGTTGCGTAAGTTCGATCATCCAGTGCGCGATTTGTTGCGTCAAAAAATACGGCCCTTTCACGTTGATCCCCATCAGGCGATCGAAACTCTCTTCGCTGGTTTCAAGAATATCTGCGCGCACCGTGGGAGCGACGCCCGCGTTGTTCACAAGAAGGTCCAGTCGCGGAAAATGTCGCCGCGCAAAATCAACCAGTCGTTGCCGGTCCCCGGCAAGACTGATATCCGCCCCGCAGGTCAGCGCCTGGATTGTTTTGCCCGATGCTTTTCCTTCGGCGATGCAATCCGCAGCCGTTTTCTCGGCTGCTTCGGAAGCCCGCGCGTAGTTGATGACAAGGTCATAACCGATTTTGGCCAGCTCGATCGCAATGCCACGTCCGATCCCCCGCGACGCTCCCGTGATCAATGCCACCGGATTCATGAACTCGAGCGTACTGCAGAGCGTCGAAACCCGGAAGATCAAAAGAACTGTTCTGGAGCTGATCCAAACCTCATCTCCCCCCGGGCGAGGAAGTCACCCCGCTCACCGTGGCGCGACAGAGCGCCGCACTTGCAACGAACGCATTTATCTCGCCGCGATCATTCGGTTGCGGCTGTGCCGCGCTGAGCGTAGTGGGCGACCACCTCGATTTCGACTCTGGCCCCGCGGGGCAGAGCAGCGACCGCAATTGTTGATCTTGCGGGGAAATCGCGTGTGAAATACCGCGCGTACACCTCGTTCATTCCCGCGAAATCGGCCATGTCCGCCAAAAACACGGTGGTTTTAACAACCGACTCGAAACCGAGCTGCTCAGCTTCAAGTATTGTGCGGATGTTTTCCAGCACACGCTCTGTTTGGACGCGTATGTCGCCGGCCACAAGCTGGCCAGTCGCAGGGTCGATCGGGATTTGCCCTGAACAAAACAACATGTCGCCGACGCGCACAGCATGGCTGTAAGGGCCCACAGGCGCCGGCGCACCTATTGGGTTAACTGTTTTCTTATGCATGACTCGGATCAATCTGTCGCAGGTTTTTCAACTTCAGGTGAAAGTAGCAATCCGGAAGATCGAATCGGCTCAGCACGCCCGGCACAAAACACGATAACGGCCAGGAATACAGTTCCGATTCCGCCACATCGCATGTGTAAAACGCCGCTTCGGGTTCCTCGGAGAACAATTGCAGCACCAGCGGCTGGGTGCGCAGCTCAGAGTCACTCGAATGATGAGCAACATATAACACTGCACGTGATGGTTTGCCGGAGGGACGCGCCGCCAGCGGTTCCCGGCCAAGCCGGTAAACGAGCGCTTGAATGACGGGCTTGGGCGCCATTCCGGCTATGAAGTCTTCGTGATCAAGGCCGAGAGCAATGGCTCGCGGCGGGCATTGTTCGGTGTCTGCCGGCAATTCGTTCTCGAGGTTCCGCCGGAAGGTGGTGACAAAACAACTGGGCGCGGCCATTGTCCAGTGTGTGTCGAGTCCGCAAAGCCACGTCGTCATTGTCCCGCCGCCCGAATTGCCGGTCACACCGATGTGCCGCTGGCAACTTCCTTCCGGGTCATCAAGTAATCGAGGGCGCGAATTGCGTCCCATGCACGCCATGTCCCGATGAATTCGCCCACCAGAAACTGCTGATTTCCGGCGTGCAGATGTTCCCGAACACCGACTAGTCTTGAGCATTTGGCGGCGACTGAACTTGTTGGACACGATTGCGCCGGCTGTTTCGAGAGTTGGTGTTGGTCGATTGCTGTTTCTTATAGGGCGTACGTCCGCATGTGTTGATTCTGCCATAATTTGGAAACGCTCATTTGATCGCATCAAATCAGGCGATCGATCAAGCCAATTGCGACGAAGTCGCCCCTTTCAGCGCGGCGCGACACAGCGGCATTCCTGAAACCAAGGCAATGGTTACGTCTCGAGCATTTGGTTGCGGCTGCGCCGCGCTGAGATGCATGCGGGCGAACCGGGCTGCCGATTCACTCGCGCGTGGCATTGTTTGGTTTGCCCTGCGCTTTCAGATACTCCTTGATCCTTTCTCGAGTCATCTGCTGAACAGAACCGTCTGATATGAGTCCAAACACAGTGCCGTCAGGCATCCACGCTTCCACAAGCAGACTCTGCGGCCGGCTCGCATCAGCATCTGCATGGATAACGACCTTGGCGCCCTCGAAAGGTTTTGCATCCTCAGGCTGTAAATGGCCGGAGCGAACCAAGCTGTCCAGGTCAATCCTCGATGGCAACGGTTCGCCGCGCGCTCTGAGATCGCTGGCGTAGGCATCCAGTGCTGCCACCAAGCGGCTGGCGACAAACTGACGCGCTTTCCGCGAGTCACGCTCGACGAAGAACGCAGCTAATGTCAGAAATACCAGCAAGCATGCGGCGAGAGTCACATTGGTTCGTGTCACTCGCATAACGCGGGAGCCTTTAAACCAGACTGATTATACCAAACTCGGGCCGGAACAGCAAACTGCGAGACTCTCTTGGGAACTCTGCGCAGAAATATGGGGACAGACACGAATGGCACTTAGGTACTTTTGGGGTCAGCCCTTGATATTTGACAATCTTGTTGATTTTGCGGTCGGGAACGGTTAGTCTGTGCGGCGTTATGGCAAGAAAGCTCCGCGTGTTGTTCAAAGGCGCAATCTACCACGTCACCATCCGCGGCATCGGGCGGCGACGGTTGTTTGACGACGATACAGATCGGGAGCGTTTTCTCGAGCGACTGGGGGAGGCGGTGGACACGTTCGGGGTGCGCCTGTACCTGTTCGCTCTGATGACCAACCACGTTCACCTGTTGTGCGAAACGCCGAAGGCGAATTTGAGCGAATTCATGCACCAACTGCAGACGGCGTATTCGGTGTATTACAATCGCCGTCATCGGCGGTCCGGACATCTGATGCAAGGCCGGTTCGGGGCCGAACTTGTGGCAGGGGACGCCTACTTGCTGAGGCTGAGCAGGTACATCCATCTCAACCCGGTGTTTGTGAGCGGAGTGAAACAGTTGCCATTGAAGGACAAAGTGCGCTACTTGCGGGGCTATCGGTGGAGCAGTTTTCGGGGATACGCGGGTCTGTCGGAGCAGTGGTCCTTTGTGGAAGAGGGGCCGATATTGGCGCAAATGGGCGTTCGAGCCGGAGAGCGGCGAAAGGCATACCGGCAATTTGTCGAGTCTGGGGTTGCTGAAACCGATGAGGAAATGGTCTTGCTGGTGCATGGATCGCGTTGGGGGATTGGGGACGAGGAATTTCAGGCGCAGGTTCGGGAGCGGTACGAGCAACAGGTCAAGTTGTTCAGGCGGTCGGAGGATGTGTCATTTCGCCGTGTGGTTACGGCGGTACCGGTGGGAGCGGTGCTCGAGAGCGTGTCGCGGGAGTTCGGAGTGGACAGGGAAAGCCTGCGGCGGCGCGCCTACGGGTGTGTGGCTCGGGCGGTGGCAGCGCTGTTGTTGATGCGGGAGGCTGGGATGAGAGAGCGGGAGGTGGCGGGGATGCTCGGGATGGGAACTGGGGCGGCGGTTTCGCATCAAATCCAGCGCCTGCGTCAACGGATGGCGGAGGATGCGGACTTGAGGCGGCGGGTGGAACGGCTAAGCAGCAAGCTGGCAAGGCGCGAAAAATCTGTGCGAAGAGGTAAAATGTCAAATTTCAAGGGCTGACCCCGAATTTGGGAACCCCGAATTTGGGAACCCCGCCCGCTGGCGTACCCGCTCGCGCGTCGAAAAAGCAAAATCCTATCATTCCCGCTTCGCAGTTCGAGAATCGCGGTAAAAATTCCGTGTCTGTCCCCATATTTGGTTCGACACTGATCTGGTGGTCCACGCCTCCAATACGACCTCGCCACAACGAACGTAAAAGATTTCCAAGGATTCGGTTTCGCGCGGGTCTGGAGTCCGCTGAAGGCCGAGAGATAGATTCGGGGAATTGGCTTCGAGTGAGGGGACAGCGATTCGCGCTATTGTGCTGGACCGATCAGTGAGCCTTTGTTGATGACCGGGACCTATTTGGAACCGAAGCAATAAACTACGCCATCTTCGGCGCCTATCACGATCCTGCCGTCTGCAACTGCAGGTGAAGCAGTGATGGGTTGGCCGAGGTCATGACTCCAGAGTTCACGTCCGTCAGATAACGAAACCATGTACAACCTGCCGTCGTCGGAACCGAACACGACATTCATCCCGGCTACCACAGGCGAGCTGTCGATTTTTGCCCTGGCCTGAAATCGCCAGATCGGCTTGCCATCGGCCTTGTTCAAGCAATGAAGCCGTTTGTCTCTGCCGCCAAAAACGACCCGGTCCTCGGTGACCGCCGGCGACGAAAAGTACGGAAAGTTGCGGTCGCGGTATGTCCAGACCTTCTCTCCTTTTTCAATATCGATGCACAGGAATTCGGCTTCGTAGTGGCCGAAGTACGCCTTTGACCCAGCGAGCGCGGCAGACCCTGCGATGTATGCTCCTGCGCTGATTTCGCGCACCTGTTTTCCGGCTGCCAGATCGATCACGTGCAGGATGCCATCGCATCCGCCGAACACGGCCCTGTCCACTGCCACGGCAGGGGCGCCGTTGATGTAGTTGCTGCTTTCGCAGACCCAGTTGCTTTGACCGGTTGCCGCGTCAACACAATGAAGCTTGAAATCGTAGCTGCCCACGAGAACCCACGACGCGTTGCCGGAGGGCGCCTTGACCCAGTTTGGCGCACCGGCGATGCGTGCCCCTGTTTCATACTTCCACCGCACCCGACCGTCTCGAACATCGACGGCGTACAAGAAGCAATCGTCCGACCCCACGTACACTGATCCCTCGTGCACGAGCGGAGACGATTCGATTCCCTCGCCTGTTTTACAGGCCCAAATCTTCCTGCCGGTTGCGAAATCAATCGCGTAGAGGTTTCCATCGTTTGACCCCACATAGACGCGCCCGCCGCTGATCGCAGCGGAGGACCTCACCGGGCCGCCGGTTTTGAATTGCCAGATCAAACTCATCCGTTCGGGAAGAGCGGTGTTGGCCACGCCCAGAAGTGCGGGGCCGCCCCTGTACATTGGCCATTCGCAACTTTGGACTCTTGATTGAACGGACGTAGATTCCGCAGACAAGCACCGAGTGCACAGGCCGGCGATGACAGCCCAAAGAAAACCGCTCCATAGCACCATATTGGAAAATCTGCGCACCAACCGCAGATTGCCGGAATGAATCGTCTTCATGACGCTTGCGCTCAATATTCCTTTGGACATGAGTTTGTGCAAACAGAAACAGACTCGAAATCAACCTGCAATGAAGGCCCGCGATGTCAAGTTCTCCTCCCGGGATACAGGTGAATCAGAAATCCAGCTCAGCGCGGCGCAGCCGCAACCGAATGATCTGGGTGAGGTAAAGTCGTTCGTTCCAAGCTGGGCGCTCTGTCGCGCCGCGCTGAAACGGGCGACTTCGTCGCCAAATGGGGAAATGCGAGCGGGATCAGTGGCCGAAAAGTTCGAAGGCAAAAGTCTCGAAGCACTCGCTGATCTGCAATTTCCGCGCAGATTATCCAATATTATACTCGACTGCAAAGGCCGCACTCTGGTGGCAAATTGAGCAAACTCGCAGTCTGAAAATCTTCGCAAAAATGATCGATTTCTTAATATAGTAATTCAATCAGACCCAAAGGACCGGGCTTGCGATTGACGCAGTTTCGTGGACAATCTGACCAGTGATTTGTCTTTGTATGCAACAAAATCGAAAACACAACCACACCGCCATCACCATGCTCGACAATCCCAAACCAGACCGCCCGCTTCGCAAGCTTGCAGCCGGGATCGGATTGATCTTTCTCGTGGGCACAGGCATTGGCGCCACCGCATCCGCAGCCGGCGCGCAGATTGTCGGATTGCGTCCGGTGCCGTTCACCCAGGTGCAAATTGCCGACTCTTTCTGGACACCGCGCCGCGAAACAAACCGGTTGGTCAGCATCCCCGTCAATTTCGCAAACCTCGAAAAGTTCGGGAACCTCGAGAACCTGCGCCTTGCCGCCCGCAAGGCCACAAACGGTTTCCGCGGGCCGGTGTTCATGGATTCCGACGTGTACAAGGCTCTCGAAGCGGCTGCTTATTCGCTGGCCACAAACCCGGACCCGCAACTCGAGAAGCAATTGGACGACATAATCAGCATCCTCGCTGCCGCCCAACAACCCGACGGTTACCTGAACAGCTACTTCATCGTGAAAGAGCCAAGTCAGCGCTGGAAAAACCTGCGTGACTGGCATGAGCTCTACTGCGCAGGACACCTGTTCGAAGCGGCTGTGGCACATTTCGATGCCACGGGCAAACGCAATTTCCTCGAGGTCGCCACACGGCTCGCTGATCATATTGCAGCCACGTTCGGCCCGGGAAGGCGAATGGGATATCCCGGGCACCCTGAAATCGAATTGGCACTCGTCAAGCTCGCTCGCGCAACCGGCGAGCAACGGTATTTTAACCTCGCTAAATTCTTTGTCGAAAATCGCGGCAAAAAGTTCTTCGCCGAGGAACACAACACGCCGTTGGACAAGTACGACGGCACGTACTGGCAGGACGATGTGCCAATCACCGAACACCGCAACATAAAAGGGCACGCCGTGCGCGCCTGTTATCTGATGGCCGGGGCAACCGACGTGGCGGCACAAACGCAGGACCCGGCTCTGCTTCGGATGCTGAACCGCGTTTGGCGAAACACCGTCGAGCGCAACATGTACATCACCGGCGGAATCGGCCCGAGCGCAAGCAACGAAGGGTTCACGACCGATTACGATCTGCCAAATCTGACAGCCTATCAGGAGACCTGCGCTTCCGTGGCGCTGGCACTGTGGAACCACCGGCTTGCCCTGCTTTACGGCGACAGCAAGTACGCCGATGTGTTCGAGCGATCACTTTACAACGGTGTGCTTGCCGGGGTTTCTCTTGATGGCAAGAGGTTTTTCTACGTCAACCCGCTGGAAAGCCGCGGCAATCACCACCGGTCGGAATGGTTCGGATGCGCGTGTTGCCCGCCAAACGTGGCGCGCACACTGTCGTCGATCGGCGGTTACGCTTATGCGGTGAGCGACAACGGACTTTGGGTGAACCTTTATATTGCCGGAAACGTCAAAGCGCGCGTTGCGGGCCGCGACATCTCACTCGACGTGAAAACTGACTATCCATGGGACGGTCAGGTACGTCTCGCGCCAAACCTGAAGGACGCTCTCGAGTTTGAACTTCACCTCCGCGTGCCCGGCTGGTGTCAGAACCCCGCTGTTGCAGTAAACAATGAGACCATTTCAAACCCCGCGGTCGAACGCGGTTACATCGTGCTTGTGCGGCGGTGGGAACCGGGTGACACTGTCACCCTCAATCTCCCCATGCCTGTTCAGCGCATCGCTGCGCACCCACGCGTGAAGGAGAACGCAGGGCTCATTGCATTGCAGCGCGGCCCGTTGGTTTACTGCCTCGAGGCGTGCGATCATTCGGTGCCGTTGTCATTGCTGTATCTGCCGGCTGACAGCGAGTTGTCAGCGGAGAAAGATGCCGCTTTGCTCGGCGGCGTTGCTGTAATCAAAGGATTCGCGCAGGTCGCTGAAGATCTTGAATGGCGCGGCCGACTTTACCAGCCGTTGCCTGCGGCCCGGCGTGTTCCGCTCAAAGCGATTCCTTATTACGCATGGGATAACAGGGCGGCAGGCGCAATGCGGGTGTGGCTTCCAATGGCGCCACCAACGCCGGTGGCGAGCGGGCTCGAGTCGGAAGCAAAAGTCACAATGTCATTCGTGAGCGGCAATTGTCATCCCGAGGGTGTTAACGACGGCGTTGAACCCAAAGGTTCGCGGGTGCATCCGGGGCGCTTGTGCCATTGGTGGCCACATAAAGGTTCAACCGAGTGGGTCCAGTACACATGGAAAACCCCGGTTGCGGTCCAAGGGGCGGAAGTGTACTGGTTTGACGACACCGGTGCAGGGGAGTGCAGATTGCCCGTTTCATGGGAAATCCTTTATCTGGACGGCACCGATTGGAAACCCGTAAAAGCCACGACGGATTATCCGGTCAAGCTTGACGAGTGGTGCCGGGTTAATTTCGGCAACGTCACCACCACCGCTCTTCGTCTTCAGGTAAAACTCAAGCCCGATTGGGCTGCGGGTGTCCACGAATGGAGAGTCGTCGAAGGCGATGAGGAACAGTAACAAGTTTGCCGGGTTGACTTTACCTGCTGCAATCGGCAGGATAACTCAGCAAAACCAAATGCCGCGGCATAGGGAGCCAATATATGGAAGACATTAAAGCTCTGTACGACGCTATCCTCACCGGGCAGGAAAAGGTCGCCCGAGAGGTCACTGAAAAAGCACTGGCAGCCGGTGTCGAACCGCTAAAGCTGGTCAATGAGTACATGGTCCCCGCCATGGACGAGGTGGGGCGACGTTTCGAGTGCAATGAGTATTTCGTCCCCGAACTGCTCATTTCAGCGCGCGCCATGAAATCAGCCCTCGAGTTGATACGTCCGCTGCTGGCCGCCAAGGGCGCCCAGCCCGTCGGGCGCGTTGTCATTGGCACGGTCAAGGGCGACTTGCATGACATCGGCAAAAACCTCGTCGCCGCCATGCTCGAGGGCGGCGGATTCGAGGTGATTGATCTGGGCGTAAATGTCACCCCGGAAAAGTTCGTCGAAACCGTAAAACAGAAAAACGCAAATGTCGTTGCAATGTCCGCGCTTCTGACGACGACCATGCCCGCGATGCGGGCAACCATCGAGGCGCTGGAAAATGCCGGCATACGCAGACAGGTCAAGGTCATTATCGGCGGCGCCCCAATCACGCAGAAGTATGCCGACGAAATCGGCGCAGACGGTTACGGCGAAAGCGCCCCCTCGGCAGTGACTCTGGCCAAAAAGCAGTTGGCTGCCACAGCCTGACTGCTCGAAAACCCGGCATCTGCATTCGACGCTCAAACGACCGCAAGCCGGTCATGAACAAATCGATGGCAGACCTGCTCGCCCGTGCGCCTGTCATAACCGACGGCGCATGGGGCACAGAGCTGCAGGCCCGCGGACTTCCACCCGGTGAAATCCCGGACGTCTGGAACCTCACCAACCCGGACAAGGTCATTGCTGTCGCCCGCGCCTATGTCGAGGCCGGAAGCCAGGTGATTCTCACAAATACTTTCGGCGCAAACCGGTTCCGCCTCGCCGGGCACAGCCTCGAACATAAACTCGCCGAAATCAACCGGACTGGCGTCCAATTATCGCGCGAAGCGGCGGGCAGCTCTGCGCGAGTATTTGCTTCGATTGGCCCCACAGGCAGACTCCTAATGGACGGCTCTGTGACCGAAGACGACCTGCGCGCTGCCTTTTCCGAACAGGCCGAAGCCATTGCATCTGCAAGCCCGGACGCCATCGTGATCGAAACGATGTCCGATCTCGGCGAAGCAACCATCGCAATCAAAGCCGCAAAAGCAACCGGTCTCCCTGTCGTTGCCTGTGTGGTATTCGATTCAGGCGCGAACAAGGATCGGACGATGATGGGCGTGACGCCAGAACAGGCAGCAGCCGAGCTCTCCGAAGCCGGAGCGGATATTATCGGCGCCAACTGCGGCATAGGCATTGAAAGGTACGTCCAGGTTTGCCAGAGACTCCGTGCTGCCACTAACAGGCCTCTGTGGATGAAGCCAAACGCGGGGTTGCCAAGACTTGTTGCAGGGCGGCCCGTGTACGACACAACCCCCGAGCAATTTGCCGGGGTCGCCCCTGCGCTGGTCGATGCCGGGGCCGCATTCGTCGGCGGCTGTTGCGGCACCAACCCTGATTTTATCCGCGCTTTGCGAGCACGGCTCAAGGGCGGGACGTAACGGATTTCTTTCTATTTTTCGGCCTGCAAGTCGGAACGTGAAACGCTCAACGCCCAGCCTTCAACTTTCAACCGGAGGCCGGTCTTTGGCGTGAAACTCTGAACATCGAGCCTGGCACAATATCGATGACCGCTGCTGCGTCATTGACGCGGTTTGTTCTCGATGTGAAAGTCAGCGCATGCAAAGTGGTCTGTCACGGGCGCGCACGGCCATGGCCATCGGCGCGCATCCCGACGACATCGAGTTCATGATGGCCGGGACGCTTGTACTGCTGAAGCAGGCCGGGTTTGAGACGCATTACCTCAATATCGCCAGCGGATCGTGCGGGACCAAAGTGCATTCAGTCGCGCGCATCCGCGCGATACGCCGGCGCGAAAGCGAACAGGCAGCACAGGTGTTGGGCGCAGTTTTTCACCCGTGCCTCGTTGATGACCTTGAAATCTATTACGAGAAAAAAACTTTGAGCCGGCTTGCTGCGATCGTGCGCGAAGTCAACCCCGCAATTCTGTTGGTTCCTTCTCCGCAAGATTACATGGAGGATCACACGAACACATGCCGCCTTGCTGTAACGGCGGCTTTTGTCCGCGGCATGAGGAATTTTCGTACGGTGCCGGCCCGGCGGCCCGTGGACGGCAAAGTGACAGTTTACCATGCGATGCCGCATGGCTTGCGTGACCCGCTGCGAAGACGAATTGTGCCGGGGCTGTTTGTGAACACCACCGGCGTTCATTCGATCAAACTTCAAGCGCTGGCCATGCACAAGAGCCAGCAGGATTGGCTCGACACGTCGCAGGGAATGAATCAGTACCTCCAAACGATGGAGACATTCGCCCGCGATCTGGGAAAACTGTCGGGCCGGTTCAGATTCGCCGAGGGATGGCGGCGGCATTTGCATTATGGGTTTTGTGACGAAAACGATGACCCGCTGGCTCAGGTGCTCGGGAAAAACTGCCTTGTGAACCGCCAGTACGAGCGCGAGTTGGAACTGCCTTGGAAGTACACCGCAACAGACCGGGCGCTGAACAAAAACTAACCCTGACATTCCATCAGCGCGGCGCGGCCGCAACGGAATGCAGGCAGGTGCACTGCCGCGCTTTCCAAGCCACATGAAAGTCTTCCGCCAAAGGACGGGACTTTGACGCGCCGCGTGCGTAACATCGCCGGATGCGCAGGACAACCGATCGCTGTTGGAATGCCGCGTGTCTGCGGAAATGTGAGAGCTTTCCGTCGCAATCGCGGGTTGCGAGGACCGCGAGTCCCAAGTTGCATGAAAACGTGCATGACAAACAACGAGCCTGACACCATATTCGTTTAAATCTCCCGTGACAAATCTATGAACTCCGTGAGAATCGCCGCCGTGGCCATCATGATCGGTGCTTCAATCAACGCGGCACGCCCGGCCGAGTTCATGGCCGGTGCTGCGGCCATCGACATTACCCCGCCGCTCGGCCTGCCGCTGGCTGGCTATTATCATGAACGCGGGGCTGACGGTGTGCTCGACCCGCTGTTTGCAAGGGCTCTCGTGATCCAGAGCGGCACCGATCGCATCGCGCTTGTCGCGCTTGATTTGATCGAAATCCACAGAGCTGTTACGGACCGTGCCCGGCAACGCATCGAGCAGGCAACCGGCATCAAAGCCGATCACGTGTTGATCAGCGCCACGCACACGCACACCGGGCCGGTCCTTGCCACAGCCGGCGCTTACGGTGAGGCGTTTGGCGGTCTCAAGCCGGCGGCTGTCGAGTACACCGCCCGCTTGCCCGAATTGATCGAAGAAGCGGTAAAATTGGCCAATGCGCGAGTGCAACAGGTGAGTCTGAGCGCGTCGAGGGGGAAGTGCGAAGGCCTGGCTTTCAACAGGCGCTATTTCATGCGCGACGGCACTGTCGGCTGGAATCCGGGGAAACTAAATCCGAACATTGTAATGCCGGCCGGGCCGACAGACCCAGACGTGTACGTGCTTTGCGTTGATCCGCCCAACTCGAACATTCCGGCAAAATGCATCGCAAGTTATGTCAACTTCGCAATGCACACCGACACCACCGGCGGCACCAAATACAGCGCTGATTGGCCGGGAGCGCTCGAACGCACATTGGCCGGATGGCGAGGAACCAGCCATGTCACACTTGTCGGGAACGGTACCTGCGGCAACATCAATCACGTCGATTTCGGCTGGGCATGTCCACAATCCGGGCCGGGCGAACAGAATCGCATTGCGACCCTGCTTGGCGCAGCCGTCCTGGAGGCCTGCAAAAGCCTTCGCCCTGTTCCGGTCGGACCTGTGCGAGGCAGCAGCAGATACGCGGAATTGCCCGTGCAACCGGCAACCCCGGAGGAAATCGAGGAAGCCCGCGCAATTCTCGCGGCAACAAAGACCGACCAGGGCGGAAACTTCATGAAGCTTGTGAAGGCCCAGCGCATAATCGACGTCGCCCGCCGTGAAACCGGCCAAATCCGCGCCGAGGTGCAAGTGCTCGCAATTGGGCGTGATCTTGCATGGGTTGGATTGCCGGGCGAGGTCTTCGTCGAGCTTGGCCTTGCAATAAAGAAACGGTCGCCGTTCCCGATGACATTTGTTGTCGAGCTGGCCAACGACAACATTGGTTACGTGCCTGATCGGCGCAGCTACGCCGAAGGCAACTACGAGCCAGTCAGCTCCCGTTGTGCTCCCGGTTCAGGCGAAATGCTCGTAGAAACCGCTGTTCAGCTCCTCGAAGAGATTTTCAAGAATTAATCAGTGATTCGAGCCGCAGCAGGAGAGGTTCCGCACATCGAGCCCGGCACTTTAGTTGGCCCGCGTATTTCCCAGCCCGGCGTAGCCGGAACCTAAGTTGCCTGACGCCCAAAGACGCGGTGCATTCGCCCGTTGATCAGAAATCTCTGCGCCGCCGGCCTGGGAAATATCTGAGGCGACTTCGTCGCCGGC